>ERZ500977.115-NODE-115-length-15271-cov-8.046201_pt1 | contig 15271 bp, 12 predicted proteins | sample MGYA00248863_ERZ500977 | MGnify/ENA primary metagenome ERZ500977 (study PRJEB25958, sample SAMN03398581) | human skin metagenome | study: EMG produced TPA metagenomics assembly of the Human Skin Microbiome Metagenome (human skin metagenome) data set.
CTCACGACGAGCGCCGCGCCCGCCGCCGCCTCGGACGCCCCCGCCCAGGGCACGACGCGCACCCGATCCCCGAAATGGTCGGCCAGCTCGCGGGCGCGCGCCTCGGTGCGGTTGGTCAGCCGGACCTCCGGGACATCCGCGGCGAGGAGCCCGGCGAGGATCGCCCGCGCCGCGCCGCCCGCCCCCAGCACCAGCGCCGGGCCGGCCGGCCCGTCCCAGCCGGGCGCACCGGCCCGGAGACTGGTGATGAAGCCATGGGCATCGGTGTTGTCCGCCTCGAAGCCGCCGCCGGGCAGGAAGGTGAGGGTATTGGCCGCCCCGATCGCCTCGGCCGTCGGCGTCCTCCGCGCGGCCAGCGCGAGGGCCGCCTCCTTGTGGGGAATCGTCACGTTGCAGCCGGCAAAGCCGAGTTCGGCCAGGGCCGCGAGCCCCGCCTCGACCCGGTCCGGCGCGATCGCCACCGGGACATAATGGCCGGGCAGGCCATAGCGGGCCAGCCAGTGGCCATGGATGCGCGGCGACCGCGAATGCCGGATCGGCCAGCCGATGACCGCCGCCAGCGGCGCCGAGGGGTGTTCGGTCCCGCTCATTCGACGCAGATCTCCCGTGTCCGCAGGAAGCCGAGGATTTCGAGGAGCGGCAGGCCGAGCACGCTGAAATAATCGCCCTCGACCCTAGAGAACAGCTGCGCGCCGCCCGCCTCAAGCCGATAGGCCCCCACCGTCGCGGTCAGGTCCTCGCCATGTTCGGCCAGATACTCGGCGAGGAAGCCGTCGCTGAACGGGCGCATGGTCAGCCGCGCCGTGCCGACATGCCGCCAGACCGGCACGCCGCCCTCATACATGACCGCGGCGGACAGAAGCTCGTGGGTGCGGCCGCGCAGGCTCCGCAGATGCTCGCCGGCCTCGGCGGCCGTGCGCGGTTTGTCATAGAGCCGGCCCTCGCAGACCAGGACCTGGTCGCCCGCCAGCACCAGGCCGGGCACCCGCCCCGCCACCCGCTGCGCCTTGAGCTCGGCAAGGGTGTCGGCGATGTCGCGCGCCGGGGCCCCCTCGGCCAGCATGGCTTCCTTGACCGCCGCCTCGTCGATCAGCGCCGGACGCTGGTCGAAGGAGACGCCGGCATTGCGGAGCAGGTCCGCGCGGCTGCGCGAGGAGGAGGCGAGGATGAGGTTGGCCATGGTGCCGGAACTCTTGCGGCCGAAGCGCCCCGAGCGCAAGGCCGATGACAGCCGGCAGGCGCCCGGCAGCGGCGTCCCCGATCGGCCATCGACATGCCGGGCCGCGTGCCACAGGTTAACGCCGCATTGAATCGTCCAGAGGGGTGGACACATGGCCTTTTCCCGCACGCCGTCCGAGGGGCGCGACATCCTGCGCACCACGGGCACCAATGAGACCATCAGCGGCCTCGGCGGCAGCGACCGCATTTCCAGCATTCACTCCGGCTCCAAGCTCTTCGGCGGGGACGGCAAGGACTGGCTGGTGACGACGTTCTACGCCAACGCGACCGACGAGAGCGCCATACCGAAGCTGACCGCCGAGCAGGATGGGGGCGCCGGCAACGACCGGATGTCCGTCACGGCGATCGGCGAGTCGAGCATCTACGCAACCGGGGCCGAGTTCACCTTCGACCTGACCGGCGGCGCCGGCGCGGACGAGATCTGGCTCGAGATCGACGGCGACGGGGTGGTGGGCACGGCCTCGATCGACGGAGGCGCCGACAACGACAGCATAACTTCGCTGATCGACGCCGCCAACACGGACGGCGGCAACGCCTCCAATTCCATCGGCGGCGCGGGCGGCGACGACATCATCTTCGCGTATGCATCCAGTGGATTCCTCGGCAAGAGCGAGAACACGGTCTGGGGCAACGATGGCAACGACACTATCGATGCCATGGTCACTACTGACAACGCATCCGGCACGAACAAGGTCTATGGAGGAGACGGCACGGATTATCTGACCCTCCATGGGGTAGGTATTGCGGACAATATGGCATGGGGCGGCAGGGGAGATGACGTCATCATTTCCACGGGCCTTGGCGTCGGGGATGCCCCAACGATCAGCAACAAGATCTACGGGAATGACGGATCCGACAAGATAACGCTCGTTGCGGGAATTGCGGATGACTTGGTCAGCACATATTCCTACAATTATGGCTATGGCGGAGACGGAAACGACACCCTGACCGCAACCGCCCCTGTTGCCACTGATACGGTCATCAGCCAGTCCAAGCTCTACGGCGGCAGCGGTGCCGACAGCCTGCGTGTCTACGGAGGCACCGGGAACACCCTCGACGGTGGCGCCGGCAACGACACGCTGACCGGCGGCGGGGCGGATGATGTCCTGATCGGCGGCTCCGGCGCGGATGAGCTGAAGGGCGGGCGCGGGGACGACACCTTCCGCTACCTGTGGATGACGGGCACCAAGGCGGAGACCCGCGACAGCATCCTCGACTTCGGCTTCGGCTCGAAGTCGCGCGGCGACGACGTGATCGACCTCTCGGAAATCGACGCGGACACGGGCAAGTCCGGCAACCAGGCCTTCAAGTTCGGCGGCATCACCAAGACCGGGACCGGCTATGTCTGGATCGAGGAGGACGACAGCGGCTCCGGCAGCCTCGTGAAGGCCGACAACGGCGGCTCCGAGACCCTGATCATTGCCGTGGACGACGGTGCCGGAACCTCCCCTTCCGACTGGGCAGCCTCCGACTTCCTGCTCTGACGCACCGATCTGGCCGCCCCGGCACCGCGCCAGCGACGCCGGGGCGGCCAGACGGAGGACGCGTCGCGAAACTTCCGGCTGTCCCACCCCGCTCGTCCACCCGCTCGGTCCCGGCGCGGCAGCACAACGCTTTCGCAATCCCGGGCGCGCAGTCTGGAGCAGCGTGCCGCCAGGGAGGGATGGATGCGCAAACGGGTCATCGTCGGACTGTGCGCCGGCCTCGCGGCCGCGGGCTGGCTCTATGCCAGCCCCTTCTGGACGCTGAAGGCAATGCGCGATGCGGCCGAGGCGCGGGATGCGGAGGCGCTGGCCGCCTATGTCGACTTTCCGGCGCTGCGGGCGGATCTCAAGAGCTATCTCTCGGCGGCGATGATGGCCGAGATGGCGCGGGCGCGGGCCACGGAGGACATGTCCGCCCGGCCCGATGCCCTCGGCGCGCTCGGGCTCGCCCTCGGCCTCGCCATGCTCGACCCGCTGATCGAAGGGATGGTCTCGCCCGCCGGGCTGCAGATGATGTTCGCCGGCAATCCGGCCGCCGCCTCTTCCGCCACGCCGGCCCCGCTCCGGGAGGCCTCGGCCTCGGGGGAGGTCACGGTCACGCGGAACGGGCTGTCCGAATTCCGGGTGTCGGGCAAGGGGGACGACCCGGCGGCGCTCGTCTTCCGGCGCGACGGCCTCGGCTGGCGCCTCGTCGGGATCGACCTGCCCCCGCAGGCCCTCGCCAGCGCGCAGTAGGACGGGGCGCTTTTCACACGGCCCGCGTAGTGGTGGAAAAGGCCCGGGCCGACCCGTCCGGCCTGCCCTGTCTTCAGCCCCGGTCGCGCATCAGGCGGGCCTTCTGCCGCTGCCAGTCGCGCTTTGCCTCGGTCGCCCGCTTGTCGGCGAGCTTCTTGCCCTTGGCGACCCCGAGCAAGAGCTTGGCCCGGCCGCGCTCGTTGAAGTAGATCTTGAGGGGCACCAGCGTCATCCCCTCGCGCGCGGTGCCCTGCCACAACTTCGCAAGTTCGCGTTTGGATACCAGGAGCTTGCGCCGCCGCCGTTCCTCATGGCCGAAGGTCTTTGCCTGAGAATATGCGGGGATGTAGCCGTTGATCAGCCACAGCTCGCCCCCCTCGACCGAGGCATAGCTCTCGGCGATGTTCGCCTTGCCGGTCCGCAGGCTCTTGACCTCCGAGCCCTCCAGCATGATCCCCGCCTCGACGTCATCCTCGATGAAATAGTCGTGCCGGGCGCGGCGGTTCTCCGCGACGACCTTCTGGGGTTTTGTGTCCTTGGTGGCCATGATCCCGTGCGCCTATCCAAGCCCGGCCCGGCTGTAAAGCACCCTTGGGCCCGAGGAGCCGCGACTCATTGCAGGCGTCCCCATTAAGGGCCATCATGGCGCACCCCCGTCCCCGGCTGCCGGAGACAACGGGCGCCGTCCCATTGATGGACCTTCAACCTTATTTTCCTTCCACGACAGAAACGGACACCCATTAGATGTCTTACATTACTGGAACTCAAAAGAACGACAAGATCACGCCGGACCTTCTCACCGGGGGCATTTCAGGCTCGCCTACGCCCTTCCCGTCGAACGAGGACGACGAGATCCACGGCTATGCCGGGAGCGACTACATCGTCGCGGGCGGGGGGAGCGACTTCATCTTCGGCGACGACACCGACGATCAGAAGGGCAACGATACCCTGGATGGCGGCTCGGGCGCCGACTATCTCTATGGCCATGCCGGCAACGACACCTACATCATCGACACTGCCGGCGACCAGATCTTCGAAAGCACAGCCGCCAGTGGCGGCATCGACACCGTGCGCTCGTCGGTGCTCTCCGTCAGTCTCGCGGCCTTCGGCGGCGACAATTCGGGCCTCGAGAACATCACCCTGACCGGCAGCAAGTCGCTCAGCGCCATCGGCAACAAGTTCGCCAATGTCCTGACCGGCAACGGCGCGGCCAACCAGCTCGCCGGCAACGGCGGCAACGACCAGCTCGTCGGGGGCAGTGGCAACGACACGCTCGATGGCGGATCCGGGAACGACAAGCTCGTCGGACAGGCCGGCTCGGACCTGCTCGTCGGCAATCTGGGGGCGGACATCCTGATCGGCGGGACGGGACAGGACGTCTTCCGCTTCCGCTCGGCCAGCCACTCCGCCCCCGGCGCGGTCGACCAGCTCACCGCCGGCGATGGCGGCAAGGCCTTCGACGGCGCCGGCAGCGCGGCGGGCGACATCCTCGACCTGTCGGGGATCGACGCGAATACCGCGAAGGGGGGCGACCAGTCCTTCATCCTCGGCGGCTCCGGCGCCGGGCACCTGACCCTGTCCAACTCCGGCACCGACACGATCCTGCGCGGCAACACCGACGCGGATTCCGCCTTCGAGTTCCAGCTCGTCATCCATGACGGCAGCGGCGTCAGTGCCTCGCACTACACCGCGGCCGACTTCCTGCTCTGACGGGATGCCCCCGGCGCGGGGGTCAATACCCCCGCGCCGATCCCGCGCCGGCCCGGCTGTCGATCGCGCCGGTATAGCGCGGGCCGGTTCCGGCCTCGATCTCGGTGAGGTCGCGGCCGCCCACGAGGATCCCGGCCGCCTCGCCCCAGATCGTCCAGTCGGGGTCGATCCCCACCTGATACCCCTGCCCGGCCAGAATGCGCAGCGTGTCGGGCGAGAGGGCGCGCGGCTCCATGTAGACCCGGTCGGGCAGCCACTGGTGATGGATGCGGGGCGCGTCGATCGCCTCCTGCAAATTCATCCCGTGGTCGATCACGTTCAGGATCGCCTCCAGCGTGATGGTGATGATCCGCGAGCCGCCGGGCGAGCCGATCACCATGAAGGGCGCGCCATCCTTCGAGACGATGGTCGGGCTCATCGAGGAGAGCGGCGACTTGCCGGGCTCGATCGCATTCGCGGCGCCCTGCACGAGGCCATAGAGGTTAGGGACCCCCGGCTTCATGGTGAAGTCGTCCATCTCGTTGTTGAGGAGCACGCCGGTTCCTGCCGCGACCTTCCCGGTCCCGAACGAGCCGTTCAGCGTGTAGGTGACGGCGACCGCGTTGCCGTCCTTGTCGATGATCGAATAATGCGTGGTCTCGGTCGACTCGCCGAAGCCCGCCGGGGTCAGATCGGTCGAGACGCCGGCGCGATAGGGGGCGATCCGGGCGCGGATCTCCTCGGCATAGGCGTCGCTCGTCAGCTTCGCCACCGGGTTCTTGACGAAATCGGGGTCGCCGAGCGCCGTGTTGCGGTCGACATAGGCGTGGCGCATCGCCTCGACCGTCAGCCGCGTCGTCTCAGCCGAGCCATAGCCGAGATACGCGATCGGATAGCCCTCGAGGACGTTCAGGATCTCGCAGATGATCAGCCCGCCCGAGGACGGCGGCGGCGAGGACACGATGTCGTAGCCGCGGTAATTGCACGCGACCGGCTCCAGCTCGCGCACCTTGTAGGCCTCGAAATCGCCCGCCGCGAGGATCCCGCCGTTCTCCCCGCTCGCCTTCACGATCAGCTCGGCCGTCTGGCCCTTGTAGAAGGCATCCGCGCCGCCCTCGGCGATCGCCTGGAGCGTGCCGGCGAGGTCGGACTGCACCAGCCGCGCTCCGAGCGGCAGCGGCTTGCCGTCCTGCAGGAAGATCGCGGCCGCCGCCGGATCCTGCGCCAGCATGTCGTTCCCTTCGGCAAAGGCCGCGACATCCCCGGCCTCGAGCGCGAAGCCGTCCCGGGCAAGCGCAATGGCCGGGGCGATCAGCTCCGCCCGCGGCCGGCTGCCGTATTTCTCGCGCGCCAGTTCCAGCCCGGCGACCGATCCCGGCACGCCGACCGCGAGATAGGTATCGGTGCTCGCGCCCGGCACCGGCTCGCCCCTGGCGTCGAGATACATGTCGCGGGTGGCGGCCTGCGGCGCGCGCTCGCGGAAATCGAGGAAGGTCGTCCGGCCGTCCGCCAGCCGGATGGTCATGAAGCCGCCGCCGCCGAGATTGCCGGCGGTCGGATAGGTGACGGCCAGCGCATAGCCGACCGCGACCGCGGCATCGACCGCGTTGCCGCCCGCCTCCAGCACCGCGACGCCCACGTCGGTGGCGAGATGCTGGGCCGTCACCACCATGCCGTTCTCGCCCTCGGCCGGGGCTGGCGAGGCCGCCAGAACCGGAACCGCCGGAAGCAGGGCCCCTCCCAGCCACAGGAGCGTTCCCAACCGCAGCCGCGGCGCCCTCGACCCGTCCATCCCGGCCTCCTCCCTCTGATATTGTCCTGCGATTAAGCGCCGTCGGCCCGCGATTGTCGAGGCAGGAACCGCCACCCTCCCGGTGCGGATTTGCCGCCACGCAGTGACGGACTAGGTGGGAGCCTCTGCACCTTGCAGGGAGAAGGCCATGCCCACCGTACTCGTCACCAGTTCCAGCCGAGGGCTCGGACAGGAATTTGTCCGCCAGTATGCTGCCGACGGCTGGCAGGTGATCGCCGCCTGCCGCCATCCCGAAACCGTGGCCGATGACCTGCGCCGCTTCGGCGGCGGCGTCCGGCCCATCGCGATGGATGTCACCGACATCGCCTCGGTCGAGGCGGTGGCGCGCGAAAGCACCGGCCCGCTCGACCTCCTTCTCAACACCGCCGGCATCATCGGCCAGCTCGACGACGCGCCGGGCGCCGTCAGCTATGCCGAATGGTCGCGCACCCTCGACGTCAACCTGCTCGGCCCGGTCCGCGTGCTCGACGCCCTCGTCGACCGCCTCTCGGCCGCCCACGGCAAGGCCATCACCGTGACGAGCGGCATGGGGTCGATCGGAACGCTGACCTCCCCCGGCTCGATGATGTACCGCACCTCGAAGGCGGCCGTGAACATGGCGATGGCGGCGCGTGCCCTGGCGCTGCGGCAGCGCGGCATCACCGTCGCGGTCATCAACCCGGGCTGGGTGCGCACCGACATGGGCGGCACCGGCGGCGAGCTCAACCCCGAGGAGAGCGTCTCGGCCATGCGCGAGGTGATCGCGGGCCTCAGGCCGCAGGATGCGGGCCGGTTCCTGAACTGGCACGGCGACGACCTGCCCTGGTGAGGCCGGTCCCGCGCGGCCGGGCGTGTCCTCCCTCCCCCGTTTGTCTGAATCGACGCGCGGGCGCCCGCAATGCGACAGTGGCCGTGATGGTGCCAAAGCTTCGGGAGGATGCCGATGGCCTACGAGAGCGTGACGATTCATCCGGCCGTGGACAACGGGGTCAAACCCGGCCGCGCCGACTTCGGTGGCGGAACCCTGCGCTGCAAGTGCAGTTCCAACCCGGTCGAAGTGCGGGTCGGGGGCCAGACGGCCCACAACCACGTCTGCGGCTGCACCAAGTGCTGGAAGCCCGACGGCGCCACCTTCAGCCAGGTTGCCGTGGTTGGCCGGGACAAGGTGACCGTGACCGCCAATGCCGACAAGCTCAAGATCGTCAACGAGGCGGCGCCGATCCAGCGCCACGCCTGCACCGGCTGCGGCGTGCACATGTACGGCCGGATCGAGAACACCGAGCATCCGTTCTACGGGCTCGACTTCGTGCATACCGAACTGTCCGGCGAGTCCGGCTGGTCGGCGCCGGAATTCGCGGCCTTCGTCTCCTCCATCATCGAATCGGGTGTCGATCCGTCCCGGATGGAGGGCGTGCGTGGCCGCCTGCGCGCGCTCGGGCTCGAGCCCTATGACTGCCTCTCGCCGCCGCTGATGGATGCCATCGCGACCCATATCGCCAAGAAATCCGGCGCTCTCGCCGCCTGACCCGCAGAAATACCCCCGTCCGGGGTTCAAGCCCGGGCATCATCCCCCCCCGGCCTGGCGCTTGCCCGGGCCGGGTCGCTGCCTGACGGTGGCGGCCCGATCAAAGACCTGAAGGAGACAAGGGAATGCGTACCCGCGCCGCAGTGGCCGTCGCTGCCGGAAAGCCGCTTGAAATCATGGAGGTGAACCTCGAGGGGCCGAAGGCTGGCGAGGTTCTGGTCGAGATCAAGGCCACCGGCATCTGCCACACCGACGAATTCACCCTCTCCGGCTCCGACCCGGAGGGCCTGTTTCCGGCCATCCTCGGGCACGAAGGCGCGGGGGTCGTCGTCGAGGTGGGTCCCGGCGTCACCAGCGTGAAGCCGGGCGACCATGTCATCCCGCTCTACACCCCCGAATGCCGGCAGTGCCCGTCCTGCCTCAGCCAGAAGACGAACCTCTGCACGGCGATCCGCGCCACCCAGGGCCAGGGCCTGATGCCGGACGGCACCAGCCGCTTCTCCACCCTCGATGGCGATCCGATCCTGCACTACATGGGCTGCTCGACCTTCTCGAACTACACGGTCCTGCCCGAGATCGCCGTTGCCAAGGTGCGGGAGGACGCGCCCTTCGACACGATCTGCTACATCGGCTGCGGCGTGACGACCGGGATCGGCGCGGTCATCAACACCGCGAAGGTCGAGATCGGCGCCAAGGCGGTGGTCTTCGGCCTCGGCGGCATCGGCCTCAACGTGCTGCAGGGCCTGCGGCTGGCGGGCGCCGACATGATCATCGGGGTCGATCTCAACAACGACCGCAAGGAATGGGGCGAGAAGTTCGGGATGACGCATTTCGTCAACCCGAAGGAGATCGAGGGCTCGGTCGTCCAGCATATCGTCAACATGACCAAGACGCCCTTCGACCAGATCGGTGGCGCGGACTATTCCTTCGACTGCACCGGCAACGTGAAGGTGATGCGCGACGCGCTGGAATGCACCCATCGCGGCTGGGGCGTGTCGGTGGTGATCGGCGTGGCGCCGGCGGGGGCGGAGATCGCCACCCGGCCGTTCCAGCTGGTGACGGGGCGGGTCTGGAAGGGCACGGCCTTCGGCGGCGCCCGGGGCAGGACGGACGTGCCGAAGATCGTCGACTGGTACATGGACGGCAAGATCCAGATCGACCCGATGATCACCCATCGCCTGAAGCTCGAGGACATCAACAAGGGCTTCGACCTGATGCATGCGGGCGAGTCGATCCGCTCGGTCGTCGTCTACTGAGGCATCGGGGCGCGCAGTCGATGGCTGCGCGCCCCCGCTCTCACGCCGCGCCGGGCTCTTGGCGCGGCCTTCGCGCCACTATCCCTCGCCCGCGCCCGCCCGGTTCCTGTCGAACCGCCCCCTCCATCGCGTCGATCCGCACCGCCAGCCGCGGTCCGCCCTCAGCGCAGCTTCTGCAGGACCAGCGCGCTGGCATAGCCGTCCGGCACCATGCCGTTGGCGTGCTGGAAGGCGCGGATGGCGGTGATCGTGTCCGGGCCGATCACGCCGTCGGCCTTGCCGGTGGCATAGCCGCGGGCCGTCAGGCGTTCCTGGAGCTCGATCTTCTCGGACCGGCTCAACTCCCGCTCGCCGCGCGGCCAGCTGCCGACGAAGGGCCCGCCGCCGGCGATGCGGTCGCCGAGATGGCCCACGCCCATCGCATAGGAGGTGGCGTTGTTGTATTTCTTGATGACGTAGAAATTCTGGTAGACGATGAAGGCCGGGCCCTTGGCTCCGGCGGGGGCGATGATCGCGGCCGGACCGTGATCGGGCAGCCGTCCACCGTTCAGCCGGGTCACGCCGCGCGCGGACCAGTCCGCCACCGGGCGCCGGTTCGAGGCATCGGCCGAGCCATAGTTGAAGCCCGCCGGCAGGCGCACTTCCAGCCCCCAGGGCCGGCCGTGCTGCCAGCCCGACTTCGCGAGATAGTTGGCCGCCGAGGCCAGCGCGTCGCGGGGATTGTCCGACCAGACGTCGCGCCGGCCGTCGCCGGTGAAGTCCTGCGCATAGCTGAGGTAGCTCGTCGGGATGAACTGCGTGTGGCCCATCGCCCCGGCCCAGGAGCCGACCATGTGGGAGGGGTCCACGTCGCCCGACTGGAGGATGCGCAGCGCCCCCACCAGCTGGTCCTCGGCGAAGCTGCGCCGGCGCCCCTCATAGGCGAGCGTCGCCAGGCTTTCGACCACCGGGATCGTGCCGCGATTGGCGCCGAAGTTCGATTCCATGCCCCAGATCGCCAGAACCGCCTCCGAATCGACACCGTAGCGGCTCTCGATCGCCGCCATCGTGTCGCTCAGTTCCGCCGCCTTGGCGCGGCCGGTCTCGACCCGGGTGGGCGAGGCGGCGCTGTCGAGATAGTCCCAGATCGGCTTGGTGAACTCGGCCTGCCGGCCGTCGAGCCGCACCACCTCCGCATTGACGCCGACCCCCGCGAAGGCGGCGTCGAAGACCTCCGGCCGGATGCCCTGCGCAAGCGCGCGCTGCCGGAAGCCTGCCCGCCATTCGACGAAGCTCGCCGGTTGTGGCGAGGGCAGGTCCCGCGCCACCGGCGCGCGGCTCTGGACGGGCGGATTGGCGCCGGCGCCGCAGCCGGCTGCCACCATCGCGAGCATCAACACCGTCAGGGGGGTGCGTTTCATGGGCCTGCCTCCGAATATCGTGTTTTGCCCGGATGGTAGTGCCGTGCCCCCTCGAAAGAAAGCACGCATCGGTCATGCACCCCCGCATGCCGCTCAATTCCCGGTAGATATTCGAAGCCAACACCAAGGGCAGGCCGCGCGGGATGCGCCGGCCGGGAGGGAAGCCTCTCCGCCCCGGCATCCCGCCGGGGCAGCCTGCCTCAGTCCGCCGCCTGGGCCTCGGCGCGGCTCTTGCCGGAGACCTGCAACGCCAGCGCCGCGGCCATGAAGGCGTCGAGGTCGCCGTCGAGCACGCCGCTGGTGTCCGAGGTCTCGTGGTTGGTGCGCAGGTCCTTCACCATCTGGTAGGGCTGCAGGACATAGCTGCGGATCTGGTTGCCCCAGCCCGCATCGCCCTTGGCCTCATGCGCCGCGGTGATCGCCTCGTTGCGCTTGCGCAGCTCCATCTCGTAGAGGCGCGACTTCAGCGCGGCCATGGCATTGGCGCGGTTCTGGTGCTGGGATTTCTCCGAGGAGGTCACCACGATCCCGGTCGGGATATGGGTGATGCGCACCGCCGAATCCGTGGTGTTGACGTGCTGGCCGCCCGCCCCGGACGAGCGATAGGTATCGATGCGGATGTCGTTCGCGGCGACCTCGATCTCGATGTTGTCGTCCACCACCGGATAGACCCAGATCGAGGAGAAGGACGTGTGCCGCCGCGCGGCGCTGTCATAGGGCGAGATCCGCACCAGCCGGTGCACGCCGCTCTCGGTCTTCAGCCAGCCATAGGCGTTCTGGCCGTTCACCCGGTAGGTGGCCGAGCGGATGCCGGCCTCGTCGCCCGCGCTCTCGGAGATGAGTTCGACCTTGTAGCCATGGGCCTCGGCCCAGCGCACATACATCCGCGCCAGCATCGCCGCCCAGTCGCAGCTCTCGGTGCCGCCGGCGCCCGCGTTCACTTCGAGGAAGGTGTCGTTGCCGTCCGCCTCACCGTCAAGCAGCGCCTCGGTCTCGCGCGCCGCCGCCCGCTCGCGCAGGTCGCGGATCGCCGCCTCGGCCTCGGCGACGATCTCCGTGTCGCCCTCGGCCTCGCCGAGCCCGATCAGTTCGACCTGGTCCGACAGCTCGGTCGCCAGCGTCCGGTAGCCATCGATCGCATCCGACAGCGTCTGCCGCTCGCGCATCAGCTTCTGCGCCTTGGCGGGGTCGTTCCAGAGCTCGGGATTCTCGGACATCGCATTCAGCTCCTCGAGCCGATGCTCCGCCGTGTCCCAGCCGAGGCGCTGGCGCAGCAGCGCGAGCGACTTCTCGATCTCGGCGATCAGATGTTCGGTCTCGGCGCGCATGTCTGTCCCGTGCAATCTGGCTGGAAGGGCGCTTTTATCGCTCCCTCGCGGAGGGGTAAAGCCGGACGGGCACGGCGCCGGATGGTCGGCCGGTGCCTCAGTAAAGCCCGCCCGAGGAGATCGAGCCCATCGACGGGTTGCTGGGCAGGTCCTTGGTCTGCCCCCCCACCTGCACCCGCTCGATGGCCGGGGCATTCTGGCTGTTCATCAGGTCGGCCCCGATCTTCCAGCCCCCGTCCACGGTCATGCCATAGGCGCCGACCACGAGATCCTGCCCGTCGCGGACATATTCCGACTGGACGTTGTCGCCACTGGCGCTGTCCGGCAGGCGCTGGCCGGTCCGGCGGTCGATCTTGATGAACTGGCCGCCCGGGGGAACCGGCCAGCTGACGGGGCCCTGTCCTTCCATCGCGGCCTTGATGAACTCGACGAAGACCGGCGCGCAGAGCGTGCCGCCGAAGGCGCTCTCGCCAAGCGGCCGCGGGGTGTCGTAGCCCATGTAGCAGCCGGCGGCGATCCGCGGGCTGTAGCCGACGAACCACACGTCCTTCGCCTCGTTCGTGGTGCCCGTCTTGCCGGCGAGGTTCAGCTTCAGCCGCCCGACGGTGCCGGCGGCGGTGCCGCGGCTGACCACGCCCTGCAGCATCGAGGTGATCTGGTAGGCGGTGATCGGGTCCATGATCCGCTCGGCCCGGCTCAGGATCTCCGGATGCGCCGCCGCCTCCAGCGTCGGGCCGAGGCAGCCCTCGCAGGTCCGGCGGTCGTGGCGGTAGATGGTCTCGCCGTAGCGGTCCTGCACCCGGTCGACGAGGGTCGGCTGCACGCGGAGGCCGCCGTTGGCGAACATCGCATAGGCCGCCACCACGTTGAACAGCGTCGTCTCCCCGGCCCCGAGCGAATAGGAGATGAGCTGGGGCATGTCCTTGTAGATGCCGAACCGCTCCGCATAGCCGGCGACCACGTCCATGCCCACGTCCTGGGCGATGCGCACCGTCATCAGGTTGCGCGACTGCTCCAGCCCGGTGCGGATCGGGGCGGGGCCGTAGAACTTGTCGCTGGAATTCTGCGGGCGCCAGATGCCGGCGGCGGTCTCGACCTCGACCGGGGCGTCGACGACGATCGTCGCGGGGGAATAGCCGTTGTCGAGGGCCGCGGCATAGACGAAGGGCTTGAAGGCCGACCCGGGCTGCCGCAGCGCCTGGGTCGCGCGGTTGAAGCCGCTCGACTGGTAGGAGAAGCCACCCTGCATGGCGAGGACGCGGCCCGTCGCGGTGTCCATGGCCATGAAGCCGCCCTGGATCGTCGGCACCTGCCGGTACGACCAGTCGGCCGGCTCGCCCTCCCGGGCCGCATTCTTGACCAGGATGACGTCGCCCACGTCCCACATGTCGTCCGGGCCGGTGGCGGCGCGCAGGCGGCCGTTGTCGCCGCGGATCCGCGCCCAGCTCGCATCCTTGAAGGCGAGGAAATGCCCGTCCTCGTCCTCCGGCACGCCCTCGATGCCGATCCGGGCCGAGGTCTCGCCGATCGAGAGGATGAGCGCGGGGTGCCACTCGTCGATGTCGCGCGGGACGGCGGCCCCGCCGAGCGCCCGGCGCCAGCTGCCTTCGTCGGCGGGGTCGAAGCTCGCGGCATCCACCTTCGCGACCGGACCGTTGTAGATCCGCAGGCTGCGGTCATACTGCTCCAGCCCGTCGCGCAGCGCCCGCGCCGCCACCTTCTGCAGCGCCGGGTCGACAGTCGCGCGGATCGAGAGGCCGCCGGTGAAGAGTTCCTCGTCGCCGAGGCTTGCCGACAGCTGGCGGCGGATCTCGTCGGTGAAATAGTCGCGCGGCGGCATCGCCACCCGCGCCGAGGGCAGCCCGCCGCCCTGCACCGTCACCAGATCCTCGGCGCTCGCGGCCTGCGCCTCGGCCTCGGTGATATAGCCGTTCTCGCGCATCTGGCGGATGACATAGTTCCGCCGGTCGATCGCCTTCGCCTTCTGGCGCACCGGGTGCAGGTTGCTCGGCTCCTTCGGCAGCGCCGCGAGATAGGCGATCTCGGCGATCGACAGTTCCTCCAGCGACTTGGCGAAATAGACCTGCGCCGCCGCGGTCACGCCGTAGGAATTCTGGCCGAGGAAGATCTCGTTGAGGTAGAGTTCGAGGATCTTGTCCTTGGGCAGCGCCGCCTCCAGCCGGGTGGCGAGGATGATTTCCTTCACCTTGCGCTCGCCCGAGCGGTCGCCGCTCAGGAGGAAGTTCTTCATCACCTGCTGGGTGATCGTCGAGGCGCCGCGCAGCCGGCCGCCATGGACCGCCGCGTCATAGACCGCCGCGCCGATGCCGACCGGGTCGAAGCCGCGGTGCTCGTAGAAATTCTTGTCCTCGGCCGAGATGAAGGCCTGCTTCACCCGGTCGGGGATCTCGTCGACCGGGGTGAAGATCCGCCGTTCGCGGGCGAATTCATCCATCAGCAGGCCCTCGCCGGAATAGATCCGGCTGAGCGTCGGGGGCTCGTAGCGTTCCAGCTGCGCCGTGTCGGGCAGGTCCTTGCCGTAGATCGCGAAGATCGCCATCACCCCGGCCAGGGCCATGATCGAGCCGATGACGGCCCAGCTGAAGAGAAATCCGAGGAAGCGAAGGATGAAGCGCGTCACGTTGCCATTCCGGTGCGTGTGGCGCGACCATATCGGACCGGGCCCCCGAGGTCAAAAACCGACGGGCTGCCCTACACGCCAGCGCGAGGACGGCCCCGGCGGAGTCCCGCGCGGCTAGTCCGCCGCCTGCCCCGGCCGGGGGGCGGGCCCGCCCCGCTCGGCGGCGGCCCAGTCCCGCAGCC
>ERZ500977.116-NODE-116-length-15228-cov-4.782442_pt1 | contig 15228 bp, 14 predicted proteins | sample MGYA00248863_ERZ500977 | MGnify/ENA primary metagenome ERZ500977 (study PRJEB25958, sample SAMN03398581) | human skin metagenome | study: EMG produced TPA metagenomics assembly of the Human Skin Microbiome Metagenome (human skin metagenome) data set.
GTACTTCAATGACCCGCACAAGTTCGACGTCGAAGCCCAAGCACCCGGGTTGAACTACGTGAGCGGTAATGCACGCTTTGCGCGCAGCCAGTTCTGGCCGGTGCTCAAAGACATCTCGATGTACTCGCTGCGCGTCACCGAGGACGGCATGCGAGAACCACACTGGCATCCCGTCACCGCTGAGATGGGTTACGTGCAGCACGGCGACGCCAGGATGACGATCATGAATCCCGACGGCACGCTCGATACCTGGACGATGACCACCGGCGACATGTACTTCATCCCGAGGGCCTACCCGCACCACATCGAGAACATCGGGACCGACGAGTGGCACTTCCTGATCTTCTTCGACCAGCCGTTCCCCGCCGACATCGGCTATCGCGCATCGGCGAGCGCGTACTCACGGGAGGTCCTCGCTGCCGCCTTCAACACCCACATCGACGACCTGCCCGAATTTCCTTTCACGCCAGCCGATCCGCTGATCGTCCCGCGCATCAATCCGCTGGACTGAGGAAATCGCCGAACCGGGAATCCTGGCCTCGAATCGGTGTTCACGACGACACCGGAGACCGATTCGGCGAGCAGGTGGCACACCCCGGATCCGCGATACCCGAGTTTTGGGCGTGCCCTCGGAACACAACTGTGCAACCATCGAACCGTGGGACTGTCAGACTGTCTAACTGGTGTCGCACGCCCCGCCTTGGCTGTCGCCGCCAGTCTGCTGATCATGCCGCTGGTCGCGCCGCACGCCTTCGCGCAGCCGCTTCCTCCGGTGCCGCCTCCGCCGATACCTCCGGTTCCTGCCCCGCTGGGTCCGGCTCCTGCCCCACTGGGTCCCGTCGCCAGCCCGGCCCGGGCGCCGCTGCCGATGGGGACCCCCGGCTGCCCCGACGTCGAGGTCGTCTTCGCACGCGGAACGACGGAGGCCCCGGGCCTCGGTGCGATGGGGCAGGCATTCGTGGACGACCTGCAGAGCAAGCTCGGCGACAAGTCCGTGCGCGTGTACGCGGTCGACTACCCGGCCAGCCCCGATTTCCCGACCGCGATTCAGGGCATCGCCGACGCCAGCACACACGTGCAGGAGGTCGCGACGAACTGCCCCCAGACCAAGCTGGTGCTCGGTGGTTACTCCCAGGGCGCGGCCGTCATGGGTTTCGTGACAACAGAATTGATTCCCGACGGGGTCTCGGCGTCGGAGGTTCCACAGCCGATGCCCTCCGACATCGCCGATCACGTTGCCGCGGTGACGCTGCTTGGCACGCCGTCGGAGCGATTCATGGGTGTCATCCAGCAGCCACCGGTGAAGATCGGCTCGCTGTACCAGCCGAAGACCATCGAGTTGTGCGTTCCCAACGACTTCGTCTGCTCGGCAGGCAACGACCTCGGTGCGCATGCCCGCTACATCTCCGACGGCCTGGTGACACAAGCCGCCGACTTTGCCGCGAGCAAGGTGGCACAGACCCCGACGCTGTCTTCGGTGGGCGGTCCTCCCCGCTGATGCCGGAACAGGCCGCCGCGGACCGATAGTCGCGATAAGGTTCCCTCGCTGAGTTGGGTCCCACTCCTTCAGAAGGGTCGGCAATGGCCAGATCACGGTTCCTCGCGCTCACCGCCTCAACGCTCGTGGTCTTCGGGCTTGCGTCGTGCGCCCCGCCGGCGAAAGAGGAAAGCAGCGGCCAGACCGAGTCCGGTGTGAATGCCAGGGAGGCGACGTCGGCCGAGGACTTCGGCGGCATGGAAGGCCTCATCGAAGCCGCCAAAGCCGAAGGCGAGCTCAATGTGATTGCGCTGCCGCCGGATTGGGCAAACTACGGCGAGATCATCAGCGCCTTCTCCGAGAAGTACGGCATCAAGGTCAACTCCGCCCAACCCGACGCGAACAGCCAGGACGAGATCAACGCGGCCAATCAGCAGAAGGGTCGCAGCACCGCACCCGACGTCTTCGACCTGGGCCAGGCGATCGCGCTGGCGAACACGTCGATGTTCGCCCCGTACAAGGTGGCGACATTCGACGACATTCCCGACGAGTTCAAGGATCCCGACGGCACCTGGGTCAACGACTACGGCGGCTACATGTCGATCGGTTACGACTCGTCGAAGGTTCCGGAAATCACCGGCGTCAATGACCTTTTGAAGCCCGAGTTCCGAGGCAAAGTCGCGCTGAACGGTGACCCCACCACTGCGAGCGCCGCGGCCAACGGCGTGCTGATGGCGTCGATCGCCAACGGCGGGTCGGCCGACGACATCGCACCCGGTGTCGACTTCTTCCGGCGGCTCAACGACGCAGGTAACTTCCTGCCCGTCGACCCCACGCCCGCCACGGTCGAATCCGGCCAGACGCCTGTCGTCATCGACTGGGATTACCTGAATGCGGCCGAGTCGAAGAAGATCCCGACGTGGAAGGTGTTCGTGCCCAACGACGCCCTGGTCGGCGGATACTACTTCCAGGCCATCAACAAGGACGGCCCGCACCCCGCGGCCGCGCGCCTGTGGCAGGAGTTCCTCTACAGCGACGAGGGCCAGAATCTGTATCTCAAGGGATTGGCCAGGCCGGTTCGGGCCGAGCAGATGGCCGAGGCCGGGACGGTCGACAAGGCCGCCTACGACGCACTGCCCGCCGTCACCGGAACCCCGGTACTGCCGACCAACGACCAGAGCACCAAAAACGCCGAATTCCTCGGCGCGAATTGGGCTTCTGCAGTTGGGTGACGCAGCCGTCAGCTGATCCGGACATCCTGGCGGATGAGCTCTTTCTGGACCGCGGCGATGTCGACGTCGTCCAGATCTTGATCGGAGTGCAGCGACACCGCGGCCGCCACGCCGGCGCCTTGCCCGGTGACCGCGCAGCACGACATGTTTCGGGTCGCGGCGTGGGCGATGCGATCGCCGCCGGTCGCGCGCCCGGCAACGATCAGGTGCCGCACCGATCTCGGCAGCAGGGACCGATACGGAATCTGCAGGTAGCGTCCCGTCGTCGGTAACACCAAAACGCCGTAGCCATCGATGAATTCCGGGTAGATGCCAATGCTGTCTTCGAATCGACCCTGCTCACGTACGTCGGTCTCGGTGAGGTTGTAGACGGCGTCGATCTTGCGGGTGTCGCGCACCCCGATCGTCATGCCGAAGTTCCGCAATCTCGCTGCCGTGCAACCCGGGGTGTAGCGGCGCAGGGCCTCGATCGCAAGCATCGCCTGTCGGCGGCCCTCGATCTCGAAGCGGGTGAGGCTGTCGGGGTCGGTGCCGTCGCAGCCTGACAGGTGAACAAGGTTCATGTAGGTGAGCTCGCCGGTGTCGTGCATGGCACCCCACGTGCCGCCGATCGTTTTCAGGTCCGCGGGAAGCACACCGTCCTCGATGGCTTTCGCAAATGGCTTCTCCAAATAGGGCGAGTAGCGATCGGCGTCCTTGGGGTCGATGTCGTCGGCGGCGAATTCTCCGGCCGCCCAATCGCGATACGTCTGCGGATCGTCGGCCACGCCTTGAAGGAACGCCGCCTTGTCCACTCCCGCCAGGTGGAACATCACCGAGGCAGCCATCATCTGCTCGACCGGCGTCTTGTGCACCGGCGCACCCGCCCGGGTCGCCACGTCGGCGTCCCCCGTCGCGTCGATGACGCGGCGAGCGAGGATCGCCTCGCGGCCCGCTTTGGATTCGGTGATGATGCCGATGACGGTGTCGCCCTCCATCAGCGGCGCGACGAACTGCCGGTGCAGCATCGCGTGAATGCCGGCCTCCTCGACGAGCCGATCGGCAACCAGCTTGAAGCCCTCCGAGTCCAATTCGTAAGACAGCGACTGACTTTCGGGCACGGCCGCGCCCATGTCCTTGGCGCGCCGCTCGAACTCCCACCCGATGCCGCCGGCCTCGACTGTCTGCTCGTGGCGGTACCAGGCGAAGCCCTCGACACCGACGGCCGTGATGTTGCCGCCGAAGCATCCGAATCGTTCGACCAGGGCCACGTCGACACCGGCGCGCGCCGCCGCCAACGCCGCGGCCAGGCCGCCGGGCCCGGAACCCACGACCAGCACGTCGGTCTCGTAGATGACGTCGATCTCACGGCTGGGCTCGGTGATGGTGCGGGTCATGACGCGGGATCCTAGCCCCGTCGGGTGTCTGTTCCGCGAACCAAGAGCGCAGCCCCGGCCAGCAGTTCCCACGCGATGATCGGGTACACCGACGCCCGCTCGACGAGCCCGGGCGGCACGACGCGGGAACCGTCGGCGATCAACACCAGAAGGCTGGCGATGCCGAGGCTTCCGAGGGCGATGCCGGCCCAGCCCAATGCGCGGTGTGCTCCGAGGGCCTGGCTGCCGACCCCGCCGGCGATCACCGCGACGTTGCCGCCCACAATCGCAAGTCCCGCACCGACGACATGCCAGTGTGCCTGAGCCGATCCACTCGGGAACGTGCCCACCAACACGTTGCCGACGGCGTTCGCCACGGCTGCGGCGACGAAAAGCTGAGCAACGCGACTCCGCCGCAACCAGCCCCTACCGATGACGAATGCGCCTGCTGCGAAAAGCATCCCGTGCACCATGAACGCGCCGATGTTCATCAGCGGGACCACGCCAAGGTCACTGATGAAATCGCTGACATAGCTGTACCCGTCTACGCGTGCCGCCGAGATCCCTTCGCACGCGAGATAGACAGTCGCACCCAGAAGCCAGATGACGGCTGTCAGCCGCGCGGGGTTCACACCACCCAGAGTGTCACCGGAGCGGTCGCGTCGCGATCATGACAGAGCCACATAAGCCGTCGATGCCGCGGCGCACTCGTCACACGCCGCGCTCCACCGGCAACCGCCCGCTGTCGACGGCCGCCACCATCGCAGCGTGGTCGGCCTCGGTCTGGTCGGCGTAACGCCGCGCAAAGACGCAGAGGGCGTCGTCGACGCGTTCCGATCGGCCCATGTAGCCGGCGATCATCGAGGCGCCGCTCGTCCTGGCGTGCCCTTTGGCGAGCAACTGGCCGACGACGCTCGTGTAGTCGATCAACGCGGTGCCGTGCATCGCGTCGAGCGGGATGGTCCCTTTCATATTGCGGAACTGCCGCACGTAGAACTGCAGACCGTTGACGGTGGTCCATCCCAGCAGAGGGTCGCTCACTGTCTGCAGCGCCTGCTGATACTCGACCACGCGCTGACCCTGGTGGGCGTGCCACGCGGATTCGCCGTGGACGTGGCGCGCCAGCACCGAGCGGCGGGCCTGCTTGAGTTGCAGGAACACGACATCCTCGGGCGAAGAACCCTCCAGCAGAGCGACATACGCGCGCAGGCCCACGCTGCCGACGCCGACCACTTTGTGCGCGACATCGAGCAGCGTGTATCCGCCTAGGACACGGCGCCAATGAGAGGACAGCGTAGGCAGATAGTCGTCCAGCGCCTCGGCGAGTGCCTCGGCCTCGTGGTCGGGCAGCCGGGTGATCAGCGGAGGCTCCTCCACGATCCTGCGTACGCCGTCGACCTCCTTGGTGAAGCGGGGCAGCGCACGGTCGCTCGTGCGGTGGCGAGCCCTCGCGGCCGACCGTCGCACCTCGTCGGCCAAAGCGCCGGCTGTCTCCCCGGCGAGGCGGTCGACGTCGAGCCGCGTGAACGATCGGGAGAACAACGGCTCGTCGGCGAGCCTGCGCACCTCGATCCGGTAGGACGAGACGCAGGAGCGCACGGCCGCAGCGCAATCGTCCTCGGAGGCGCCGTTGTGGCGCCCGGCGACCCAGATGCTGGCCACCAACCGGCGCAGATCCCACTCCCAGCCGCCCGGGTGCGCCTCGTCGAAGTCGTTGAGATCGATGACGAGGTCGCGCTCCGGGGACGCGTAGAAGCCGAAGTTGCCCAGGTGCGAGTCGCCGCACACGACCGGCATGATGCCTGTCGCCGGCAGCCGCGCCACGTCGTCGGCCATGACGACGGCGGTGCCGCGGAGAAACCCGTAGGGCGAGGCGACCATTCGTCCAACCCGCACCGGGATCAGCCGCTCCAGCCTGCCGCGGTGGTTGGCCTCGATCAGACTGATCGGGTCCGGCCGATCGGCCGGCGGCGTCCACTCGGCCAGCGTCCTGCGGGGCACTCGTTTGCGAAGACTCTTTCCGAGCGCATACCGCTCGGCGCGGGTCACCGGACGCTGCCGCAGCGAGTGGTAGGCCCCGGTGTCGGTCTCGGCGAGCACGGTGTGCCTGGTCGGTTCGGGACCGGTCGCGACGCTCATCGGCTCCATGTTGCGCCCGTTCGCGGGAGTGCGCGACAGCTTGAGATAACGAGTTCGACGCAAATTCGGCCGCGCATGATGAGGTTTGGAGCACGCAGAAGTCAGACCGATGACGATTGGAGCCCTATGAGCAGAACCAACCTGTCGATGTCAATCTCGACAGACGGATACGTCGCGGGACCTCACCAGAGCGAGGAGCACCCGCTCGGGATCGGCGGCGAAGCGTTGCACCGGTGGCACCTCGGACCCGATGCGGAGCATCCGGTCAACCGGCAGGTCGTATCGGAGATGTTGGACGGTATGAAGGCAACGATCATGGGCCGCAACATGTTCGGGCCCATCCGCGGTGAGTGGGACTCGGACTGGCGGGGATGGTGGGGCAACGAGCCGCCCTACCACTGCCCGGTGTTCGTGCTCACCCACTACAAGCGCGCACCGATCGAACTGAAGGGCGGCACCACGTTCCACTTCGTCACCGACGGAATCGAGTCGGCGTACCAGCAGGCGGTCGCGGTGGCCGAGGGAGGTCCGATCTCCATCGCTGGCGGAGCGTCCTGCGCCCGGCAGGCCATCGCGGCGGGGATCGTCGACGAGATCGACCTTCAGGTGAGCGCGGCAATCCTCGGATCCGGTGAGCGCCTGTTCGAGGGCTTCTCACCGGGCACGCCCAACCTTGAACTCGTGCGTGTCCTCGACGCGCCCGGCGTCGCGCACCTGCGCTACCGCGTCCTCCGCTGAAGCAGAAGTGGGCCAGGTCTGTCGAGATCCGGCGCGCCGCGTCGAACGGCTACTCCCCCTGCGGGCATTCGATCGGAGGGCTTTTGATAGGCGCATCGACGGGAGAGACAAGAACCGTCAGGTGAGGTTGAGCGCCTGTCTTCAACCAGGGCAGCAGATCCGAAAGCACGTCTTCGCCGATGGTGATGCAGCCCCATGTCCTCGACCCGTCGTCGCAGTGCAGGAAGATGGCGCATCCCCAGCCTGGACGGTTCGTGGGGTTGTGATCGACCAGCACGGCAAGGTTGTAAGCGTCCTGGTCCAGGGATTCGGTTTCGAGGTCGTCGTTGTCGTCGTGCGGATCTTTTGCCGCGCTGAAGTGATGGTTGTAGCTCGATGGCGGGTCCAGCGGCTCACATCCCGCGATTTCACGCTGCCGCCATTTCCAACCGGTGTCCCAATAGTCGTGTGGGCCGGCGGTGAAGTAATTGCCGAACGAGATGTCGGGCCGGTCCTTGCGGCCGAATGTCTGGCCGAGCGGAAACGAACCGAGCGGTGATTTCCCGGTGTCGTCGTTGGCGGGGCCGACACCGTTCCAGCCGACCACAGCGTCGACGGTATCCCCGTATTGCAGCCATTCGCGGTCCTTCTTTGTGGAGTCGCTGTCGCGATACCAGACTGCCAATTTCGCCGGGGGCCGTTTGTCATCGTCTTGGGTGCCGTCGGGCCATTCGGGATCGTAAGCGTCTGCCGTGACAACGACGACCTGCCAGCATTCATCCGGCACCAACCCCACGAGTGTCATAGGGGCGAAGTGTACGGACGTCTAATGGGCCCGAGGGCATTGAACGACGCCTGGCGCGTCGAAATGTCATGTGGGGCATCGGCATCGAGAACGAATCACCGATCATTCCGCCCTGCCGCGCACTCGCCGACGGGACACGACCGTTTACCGCCCCACCAGTCCACGGACTTCTCGAGCGGCCTGGGAAACGTGTCACCGGTCAGGGGGCGAGGCAGATAGCACCGAGGTCGTTGCGCTCCAGCCCTGATATGAGTCGCGGGTCGTCTTGACTGACGTACACCGTCTTCACATCACCGCACTGCACTTTCACCTGATCCGACGCAGACGGTGGTTCAACCGTTACGTTATAGAGCGGCACCACGATCAGATACGTGACCACAACCATCCCGAGCGAGACGACGTACTTTCTGCCCTTCGGCAGCGCGAGAAACCAGCGCACGAAAGCGTTTCCCCAATCCTTCATTCTCCCCATGCGGTCGAGGGTAGAAGGCCGGGTGGAAGGTCACCACGCCAGCTCAAAGGGAAGAAGGTCAGGGACTGTGTCCCTGACCTTCTTCTTTCCGGTGGAGCTGCCGGGAATTGAACCCGGGTCCTACGGCATTCCCTCGAGGCTTCTCCGTGCGCAGTTCGCTATGCCTCTACTCGGATCTCCTGATCACGCGAACAAGTCAGGATGACGATCCCAGTCGCTGTTTGGTGTCCCGAGGAGTCCCGCGACCGAACTCCTCGGTTGATCCCTCTAGATGACGCCAGGGTCCGGGTCGAGGGCTCTCCCGGTCTGACGGACTAGCTATCGCTTAGGCAGCGAGGGCGTAGTCGCGCTGATTGGAATCGGCGCTTAATTGGTTACAACGACGCTTACGGTGGTCAGTTGTCTGCACCGGCACGCTTCCCTTGATTCGATGCGCGAAGTCGAAACCGTTCAGCCCCTTGTCTGTGAAACTTCGCCACACCCGCCGACCTTCGGCGGACACTCCATACTACCGGCCGTATCAACACGAGCCAGCGAATATTTAGTCCCGATTGGACGGCCCGTTCGCCAGCTGCGGCGCATGCTCACGTAAACCGTCACGCCACTCAGCGCTGAGCTCGGCCATCGGCACCGGCCTGCCGAAGAGATGGCCCTGGGCGTACTGGCATCCCGCCGCATGGACGGTGTCGGCCTGCAACCGGGTCTCGATGCCTTCGGCCACGACGTCCAGACCGAGATCGCTGCACAGCCTGACCACCGACCGATAGAGGGCAAGATCGCGACCGGCGTCGGAACCGACAGCCAGGCTGCGGTCGAGCTTCACAATCTGCACCGGCAGTGCGTGCAGGTAGGTCAACGAGTTGTAGCCGGCGCCGAAATCGTCCAATGCGAGACGCACCCCGATCTCGTTGAACCGCTGAATCTGCGCAGCCGCGTCATCGAGGTCGACGATCGGCAGAGTCTCCGTGATCTCCAGCACGAGGCGGTGCGGATCCATCGCGCAATGGCTCAGCGTGTGCCGCACCTGCTCCTCGAAGCCGAGGTTGCCGAGCCGCGCGGCGCCCACGTTGACGTGGATGTTCACCTCGCCGAGTCCCGCGTCCGCGACTTCGCGACACGCGAGGTCCAGTACGAGTGCGTCGAGTGTGGCACCCAGACCCGCTGATTCGGCGACTGCCACAAAGGTTTCGGGAGGGATGAGAATCCCGTTGGGCGCCGTCCACCGGGCCAGCGCTTCGACGGCTACCAACGTTTCATCGGGCAGTCGCACAACAGGCTGGTACGCCAGGCTGAAGCCTTCGGGCACCCCGCCGCGGGCTTCACGCAGCGCAGCGGGAAACTCGGCGCGCACACCGGCCGTCGGCTGGTAGACCACCGCGGTGTTCTTGCCGATTCGTTTGCCCGCGTACATCGAGATGTCGGCCTGTCGCAGGAGGTCGTCCGAGGTCTGCGTGGCTCCTCCGTCTCCGGACCTGACCAGGCCCATGCTGGCGCGAACGCGCACCGACGATCCGTGGACCGGGAAGGGCTCACGCAGGGCCACTCGAAGCCGATCCGCAACCACCTCGGGCACGCTGTGTTCACCGACGATGAGGATGGCGAATTCATCACCTCCGATGCGGGCCAGCGTGTCGCGGGAGCTGAGACTGCGCATCAACCGCTCCCCCACTGCCCGCAACAGCTCGTCGCCCGCGGCGTGTCCAAACCGGTCGTTGACTTCTTTGAAGTCGTCGAGGTCGACGAAGATCAGCACGAACTCTCCGCGCTGCATCGCCTCGTCGAGGCGCTGCGCGAACAGCAGTCTGTTCGGGAGCCCGGTCAGCGAATCGTGGAACACCTGGTGGGCGAGGCCGCGCTGAGCGTCATAGAGACGGACGGTCAACATCCGCTGCGCTCCCATCGCGGCGATCTGCCTCACCGCGACCAAGAACACCATCACAAGGGTTGTCGAGACCACATAGGTGTCGAGTAAATGCCCGTTCAGGACGTGATAGGACAGCAGGATCGAGATCCCGAGAAATCCGGTGTAGGGCAAGATCAACTGCGCCCAGTCCATCGGTCGAATACGGTTTGCGGGCTCCGCCCGCTCTGCTCTGTCCCGCATCGCCAGCGCGATGAATAGAGGTCCGAGGACCACGCCGATGCCGCCCCAGGTCTGGGCATAGGGCGCGCCGATGGAGTCGAAGTACGCGACGACCCGGTCGGACGCCACGATCACCACGAAACCGCAGGCCAATTGCAGGTAATTGGATCGGTAAGGACGATCGGCCGAATACATCATCCCGACCACTGCGGCGAAGACGACCAGGATCAGCTGGCCCACCGCGTAGGCCGTCTCCACTGCCGGGACACCGGACTGCGGCCACGAGGCCATCGAAAAAGCTCCGAAATGGCCGATGATCACCAACAGCGCGAAGGACGCAGCGGCAACGCCCCCGTCGAGCACTGTGATGAGCGCCGTATGACGCAGCGAGCTGTCCACGGATACTTGGATCCCGCGTGCCGCGACGGCGAGCACCACCACCGACGCGATGGCAAGAGATAGGAACAGCCAGTAGAGAACGACCCATGTCAGAGGGGTTACGCCGCTGCTGCGGTTCCACCATGCGATCTCACCCAACGTCAGACAGGCGACGGCTCCGACAGCCAGCAACCGCCACACCCGCGCGCTCCCGCGCACCCCGCGCGCGACGATCAGCCCGTAGACGATCGCCACCGCGGCGGTGCAAACCTGCAGAATCCTGTCGAACCTGGAGGCCGCGTCGTCACCCCAGAACGCAAGCGCATTCACCATCACCAGCACCGTTGCTGTGATGAGAAGAGCAATGCGACCGCGGTACCCGTTGACGGCGACACCCCCTGTCCCGCGCGCGGACAACACCAGTCGGTTGCCCTCAAACGAGCGCCGCTTAACCTGCCGCGATCATCGCGACGGCAGCAAGCGCCAGCGCCATGCCAACCGACTGCCAGCGAGTCACTCGTTCGCGCAGGACCGCAATCGCCAACACGACCGTCGCCGCAGGATAGAGCGCCACCAGCACACCGGCTAGCGACAATAATGACGACTGCAGGGCCATTAGCGTGGCGATATTGGCAACCGAATCGAGCACACCGGCGAATAACGCCAGACGTAGCGGCACACCGCGTTCAAAAACCAGGTTCGCTGTCGCCAACGCGGCGACGAACACGATGGCGGTGGCTGCGATTCGACCGAAGACCAGGGGCCAAAGGTTCGCTTCGGGCGGGACCTGGTCGAGGACGACGAAATTCATCCCGAAGGCGACTCCGGACCCAACGGTCAGCAGCGCCACCCGGGGTGTGAAGCGATGCGGCCGGAGATCTTCGTCGGTAGTGTCCCGGCTGACCAGCACGATCGCCACCAGCGCCAGTACGACGCCGACCGCGGGCCAAGCGCCCGGTCGTTCCCCCATCGTGAGACCTACGGCGACGGGTATGCCCGCGACCAATACCGCAGTCAGCGGAGACACCACCGAGATGGGTCCCTCACCCAGCGCCGCATAGAACCACCACACGCCGAACGCTTGAGCTATCCCGGCGAGCAACCCCCACAGCACGGCCTGGGTGCTGAGCTGCCCGCCGACCACCGAAGACACGACCGTCAGCAGCATCAGCGCCAACGGATAGGACACGATCACCACTCGCAGGGCGGCAACCCGGCGTGAGGCGATTCCCCCGACGAAGTCGCTGACGCCGTAGCCCAGCGCCGCGATGAGTGCGCTGAGGATGCCCGTCAGGAGGGCATGCCCTTGACGCGACGGCCGAGTTCGCGAGTGACCTCACGTGCTGCGTCGCGACGGGCCATGTCCTGGCGCTTGTCATGAGCCTGCTTACCGCGGGCCAGTGCCAGCTCGACCTTCACCTTGCCGCCGGTGAAGTACAGCGACAGCGGAACCAGCGTGAGATTGCCGTCGCGGATCTTGCCGACCAGGTTGTCGATCTCCTTGCGATGCAACAACAGCTTGCGGTTTCGGCGCGGTGCGTGATTGGTCCAGGTGCCGTGGTGATACTCGGGGATGTGCAGGTTGCGTAACCAGATCTCCCCATCGTCGACGGTGGCGAACGCATCGGCGAGCGACGCCGTACCCTCACGCAGGCTCTTCACCTCGGTGCCGACCAGCGCCACACCGGCCTCGTAGGTCTCCAGGATCGAATAGTTGTGCCGAGCCTTGCGATTGGACGCCACCACCTGGTTGTTGCTGTCCTTGCTGGGCTTGGCTTTCTTGGACACCGCTACCTTCGTACGTAGAGCCGCAGCGTGACGTAGGCCGTGACACCGGACATCGCCAAGCCGAGGAACAACATCCACGGCGCGCTGTAATAGAGAACGTCAGCGTAGTCGACCTTGGCAATCAAATTCGCCTGATAAAACTGGTCGAGCGCGTTCTCCAGGAACAACGCTCGCACGAGAATCAATCCCCCGATGGCGATCAGCACGCCGATCAACGCGGCGAGCATCGCCTCAAGCAGGAACGGCAGCTGTGTGTACCAGCGGGTGGCACCCACCAGTCGCATGATGCCTATCTCGGTGCGGCGGGTGTACGCCGCGACTTGAACCATGTTGGCGATCAACAGAACTGCGCCTATCGCCTGCACGAGCGCCACCGCGAAGGCCGCGTTGCTGATGCCGTCGAGGACGGCGAAGAGTCTGTCGATCAGATCTTTCTGGTTCAGCACGCTCTGCACACCAGGCTGGCCGATCATCGCCTCGTCGAAGTTCTGGTGCTGTTCGGGATCGTTGAGCTTGACCACGAACGACGCAGGGAACGCGTCTTTGCCCGCGACATCCTTGTACTGCGGGAACTTCCGAATCGCGTCTTCGTAGGCCTCGTCGCGGTTGAGGAACCGCACGGAACGGACGTCGTCACGATCCTCGATGGTCTGCCGCAACGCCTTACACGGGTCGTTGTCGCACGTCGGGTCGTTGTCGGCCACGTCGCCGGTGAGGAAGACCTGGCTCTCCACACGGTCCAGATAGATAGCGCGCGACTGATCAGCCAACCGCACCACCAGCAGGCCGCCCCCGAACAGGCCTATCGAAATGGCGGTGGTGAGGATCATTGCGACCGTCATGGTCACGTTGCGACGAAGCCCCGTGAGGACCTCGTTGATGAGAAATCCGAAGCGCACTTAGCGATCCATTCCGTAGACGCCGCGCTGTTCGTCGCGAATCAGCCGGCCGAGTTCGAGTTCGACGACGCGCTGGCGCATCGAGTCGACGATGTGGTGGTCGTGAGTGGCCATCACCACCGTCGTGCCCGTCCGGTTGATGCGCTCGAGCAGGTCCATGATGTCCTTGCTGGTTTCGGGATCCAGGTTTCCGGTGGGCTCGTCGGCCAGCAGCACAAGCGGCCGGTTCACGAACGCGCGGGCGATCGCGACGCGCTGCTGCTCACCGCCGGACAGCTCGGCGGGCAACCGGTTCGCCTTGCCCGACAGACCGACCATCTCGAGGACATCGGGCACCACACGATTGATGGTGTCGGCCCGCTTGCCGATCACTTCGAGCGCGAACGCGACGTTCTCGAACACCGTCTTCTGCTGGAGCAGCCGAAAGTCCTGGAACACGCAGCCGATGACCTGACGCAAACCTGGGATGTGCCGGCCGGACAGTTTGTTGACGTGGAACTTGGAGACCCGGATGTCACCCGACGACGGGTTCTCCTCGGCCAGCAGCAGACGCATGAACGTCGACTTGCCGGAACCCGACGGCCCGATGAGGAAGACGAACTCACCCTTGTCGATCTTGACCGAGACGTTGTCGAGCGCCGGACGGGCGGACGACTTGTACTGCTTTGACACACGGTCGAGGGTGATCATCACGGCACGCCAGTGTAGCGGGGTCGCTTGTCGTTACCTTGGCACTAGGGCTGCGGCGGCGTCGTCGTCGGTGTCGCTTCCGGTGGCGCGACCGTGGTCGGCGGGACGATCGGTGGCGCCTGAGTGAACGTCTCGGGGCGTTGCGGTCCCGGCCCGTCGGGGTCGATGACGGTCGTCGACGGACCGAACGGAACCACCGGCCCGACGGGGGTGCTCGACGTCGTCTCCGGTGCCGTCGTCGACGTGGTCGTCTCCGGCGTCGTGGTGGTCGTCGTCGTGGTGGTGCGCGGCGTGGTGGTCGTGAATTCGGGCTCACGGGTCTGGACGTTGGTGCGCGGCACCCACGTGTAGTTCGGGTCGGGCACGAAGCCCGGCGGCACCACCTGCTGGCCGGGATCCACGGTGGTGGCAGGCGGGGCGGGTTGATAGTTCTGGTTCACCCAGAACAGCGCCACGAACGCGAGCAACAGGCCTGCCGTGGACGTCCGCATGCGCCCGCCGAAGATGTAATGGGGCCAGTTGCGGCCCTCTCCCTCTCGTCTCCTCAAGGTGAACTTCACTTCTCCGGGTCCGTCCGTGCGGTGCTCTTGTCGGCGTCGGATCTCGCGGGATGCGGGATGGCTGCGACGACCGGCGGGGCCACTTCGCCGGGTGCGACGATCCCCGCGATGCGCAGAGCCCGGATCACAAGAATGCGCATTCGCCTGCCCACTTCGAACTGCTTGCCCGGCAGCGTGCGCGCCACCATCCGCAGGGTCACCGTGTCCAATTCGATGCTTTCCACGCCCATCAACTGGGGGGCATCGAGAAGAAGATCGTGCAGCTGCGGATCGTCGGTGGCCTTGTTCGCCACCTCGTGCAGCACGTCGTTGACCCGGTTGAGATCAGCCGATGCGGGAACCGGGATGTCGATGACCGCACGGGCCCAGTCCTTGGACAGATTGACCGTCTTCACGATCTGACCGTTGGGAATGGTGAACATCTCGCCCTCGGACGACCGAAGCTTCGTCACGCGCAGCGTCACGTTTTCGACGGTGCCCTCGGCGGGTAGGGCGATACCGGAGACGGTGAGCGCGACGAGGTCGCCGAAGCCGTACTGCTTCTCGGTGATGATGAAGAACCCCGACAGCAAGTCCTGGACGAGTCGCTGGGCACCGAAACCGAGCGCGGCACCGATCACGGCGGCGGGAGCG
>ERZ500977.118-NODE-118-length-15091-cov-5.858872_pt1 | contig 15091 bp, 13 predicted proteins | sample MGYA00248863_ERZ500977 | MGnify/ENA primary metagenome ERZ500977 (study PRJEB25958, sample SAMN03398581) | human skin metagenome | study: EMG produced TPA metagenomics assembly of the Human Skin Microbiome Metagenome (human skin metagenome) data set.
CCCGGTTCAGGAGTTCTATCCCGGCGATGCGGGCCAGCATGTCGGGATGGCGCTGGCGATGGTAGCGGGCGAGGAGGTCGGGCGCGCCGATGTCGCCGCCCGCGTCCCGCGCTGCCTCGACGAGGGCGAGGAGGGCCGCCACGTCGCGCAGGCTCATGTTCAGGCCCTGGGCGCCGATCGGCGGCACCACATGGGCGGCCTCGGCGACGAGCGCGAGGCGCGGCCCGTCGAGCCGGTCCGCCGCCTGGGCGATGATCGGCCAGAGCCGCTGCGGCCCGAGAAGGGCGAGCGGGCCGAGCAGGCCGCAGCTCCGCTCCGCGAGGGCGGCCTCGAACGCCGGCACGGGCAGCGCGGCGAGGGCGGCGGCCTTCGGGCCGGTTTCCATCCAGACCACGGCCGAGCGCGGTCCGTCGGGGCCGTCGGGCAGCGGCACCAGGGTGAAGGGACCGCCGGTGCGGTGGATCTCGGTCGAGATGTCGCCGTGGGGGATCGCGTGGCCGACCGAGAAGACCAGCGCCTTCTGGCCATAGCCCCAGCGCCGGAGGCCGATCCCGGCGGCTTCGCGCAGCGCGCTGTCGCGGCCGTCGGCGGCGATGACGAGCGGGGCGCGCACCCGGCTGCCGTCGGCCAGAGTCGCGATCGCGCCGCTGCTGCTGCGCGGTGTCAGGCGCGCGACCCGGGTGCCGAAGCGGAGGCTGGCGCCGGGGAGGGCGGCGGCCCCGGCGGCAAGCTCGCGCCGGAGCACCCAGTTCAGGATGTTGAAGCCGAAGGCCGCCTCGCCCGCCTCGTCGGCGGAGAAATCGGCCGTGGTGCGGATGCGGGGCTCCGGCCCCCCGGCATCGGCGAGGCGCATGACCCGCAGGGCCGCGGCCTCCGGGGCTAGCCGCTGCCAGAGGCCGGCCCGGTCCAGCAGCCGGACCGAGGGCATCAGGAAGGCGGTGGAACGCAGGTCGGCCTCGGGCGCGGCCCCGGTTTCGGGCGGGGGGGCCGGGTCGACGCAGAGGGTGCGGAATCCCGCGGCGGCGAAGGCCGCGGTCGCGGCGAGACCGGCGACGCCGCCGCCCGCCACGAGGATGTCGGTGTCGAGGACGGGCGATGTCATGCGAGCCTGCCGAGGAAATCCGCGAGGTCACTGGTCCGGTGATGGACATGCGCGGGGTCCGGCGCGGCCGTGCCGGCGGCGCCCGGGGCGTCCGGCGCGACGAGGACGGTGCGCATGCCGAGGCCGTGGGGCACCTCGAGGTTGCGCGGATCGTCCTCGAACATCGCCGCCGCCGCCGGGTCGAGGCCGTCGCGGGCGAAGACGCGGGCGAAGGCATCCGGCCGCGGCTTGGCGCGGTAGCCGGCATCCTCGAAGCCGTAGAGGGCGTCGAAGGCCGTCGAGAGGCCGAGCGCGGCGGTGACGCGCCGGGCGTGCTCGCGCGAGCCGTTGGTGTAGACGACCTTGCGGCCGGGCAGGGCGGTGATGGCCGCGAGCAGCCCCGCATCGGGCAGGACATGGCCGAGGTCGATGTCGTGCACCTCGGCCAGATAGGGGTCCGGGTCGAGGCCATGCTCGGCCATCAGCCCGGCGAGGGTGGTGCCGTGGAGGCGCCAGTACTGCCCGCGCAGGCGCGTCGCTTCCGCGGCGTCCACCCCGAGGCTGCGGCTGACATAGGCCGTCATCCGCGCCTCGATCTGGTCGAAGAGCCGGACGGTCGGGGCGTAGAGCGTGTTGTCGAGATCAAAGACCCAGGTCTCGACGCGGAGGAAATGGGCGCGCGGCATGGTGCCGGTCTACACGGCGACGGACCGGATTTCCATGGGCAGATGGCGGTGCCGGCGCGGGGCCGGGTCCGGGTCCGGGGCCGGGCCCGGCTTCGGATGCACGAAGGGCCGCCCCCTGGGGGACGGCCCTTCGCGGACAAGGATCCGCCTGGGACCGGGCTTACTCGGCCGCGACCGGGTTGCGGTGGCCGAGGTCGTGGACCGGCATGCCCTCTTCGTCCATCGGGACTTCGCCGTTCAGGACAGCGGCGAGCCGGGCCTGGTCGAGTTCGCCTTCCCAGCGGGCGACGACGATGGTGGCGACCGCGTTGCCGATGAAGTTGGTCAGCGCGCGGACTTCGGACATGAAGCGGTCGACACCGAGGATGAGCGCCATGCCGGCGACCGGAACCGCAGGGACGACCGAGAGGGTGGCGGCGAGGGTGATGAAGCCGGCGCCGGTGATGCCCGCCGCGCCCTTGGAGGAGAGCATGGCGACGAGGAGCAGGATGATCTGGTCGGAGAGCGAGAGCTGGATGTTGCAGGCCTGGGCGATGAAGAGCGCGGCCAGCGTCATGTAGATGTTGGTGCCGTCGAGGTTGAAGCTGTAGCCGGTCGGGACGACGAGGCCGACGACCGAGCGCTTGGCACCGGCGAGCTCCATCTTCTCCATCAGCGAGGGCAGGGCCGCTTCCGAGGAGGAGGTGCCGAGCACGAGGAGCAGTTCTTCCTTGAGGTAGCGGATGAGCTTCAGGATCGAGAAGCCGTTCCACCAGGCGACGGCGCCGAGGACGACGAGCACGAAGATGAGCGCGGTCAGGTAGAAGGTGGCGACGAGCATCGCGAGGTTCAGCACCGAGGCGATGCCGTATTTGCCGATGGTGAAGGCCATCGCGCCGAAGGCACCGATCGGGGCGGCCTTCATCAGGATCTCGACCAGCTTGAAGATCGGGTTGGTCATCGCCGACAGGATGTCGAGCACCGGCTTGCCGCGGTCGCCGACGGCGGCGAGGCTGATGCCGAAGAGCACCGAGAAGAACAGGACCTGCAGGATGTTGCCGTCCGCGAAGGCGCCGACGACGGTGGCCGGGATGATGCCCTGGAGGAAGCCGATCAGCGTGCTGTCATGCGCCTTGGCGGCATAGTCGGCGACGGCCGCCCCATCGAGGGTGGCGGGGTCGATGTTGAGGCCCGAACCCGGCTGCACGATGTTGCCGACGATCAGGCCGACGACGAGGGCCAGGGTCGAGAAGGTGATGAAATAGGCGAAGGCCTTGCCGGCGACGCGGCCCACCTTCTTGAGGTCGGACATGCCGGCGATGCCGGTGGTGACCGTGAGGAAGATGACCGGCGCGATGATCATCTTGACGAGCTTGACGAAGGCATCGCCGAGCGGCTTCAGGCTGGCGCCGATGTCGGGCCAGATGTGGCCGACGGTGATGCCGAGGCCGATTGCCATCAGCACCTGGAAATAAAGCTGGCGATAGAAGGGCTTGGGGGCCGCTCCCGCCGTGCTGGCATGCTGTCCGATCTGCATCCTGGTTCCTCCGTTCGGGCGCCGCATCTATGTCGCGCGCTTCTGGTCTTGCGAGATCCTGTCGTTCACCCGAGGCGAACGCAACAAAACGACAGCAAGTCTCGTGCCAATTTACCGCTCAGGAAAAATCCAGTGTATGCAAGCGCGTGCCGGTTCCCGCCCGGCGGGGCTGTGCGGGAACCGGCACGGAACGGGTGGTGGCGGGCGTGACTCCGCACTAGACTCACTCGACCGGGCAGGCAGCGCGGAGGGCGGCGGTGACGAGGGGGGACGTGGCGGGGCCACAACCGGAGCCGGGGCAGGATGCGTCCGGCGCAGGCGTCCGGGGGGCGGAGCCGCGCTGGTCCGTGCTGGCACGCGTCGCGCTCTTTCCGGCCATGCTGCTGCTCGTGGTCGTGATCGCGATCGCGGCCGGGCGGCTGGCGGCCGGGCGGGCGCGGGATGCGGTGGCCGCCCAGGCCGCGGCCTCGGTTCCGCTCACCACGGGTTCGCTCGCCGCGGTGATCGAGAAGGAGCGGCTGGTGCCGCTCGTCCTGTCCCGCGATCCCGAGGTCATCGCGCTTCTGGCCGGGGCAACGCCGGCCGCGGCCGCCCGGCTCGACACGAAGCTCGCCGGGATCGCCGAGGAGGCGGGGGCGACGGTCATCTATGTCATCGGCCGCGACGGCACCACGCTCTCGGCCAGCAACGCCGGCGAGCCCGAGAGCTTCGTCGGCAGCAACTACGGCTTCCGCAGCTACTTCACCGAGGCCATGGCCGAGGGGAGCGCGCAGCAATACGCGCTCGGCACGGTCAGCCGCCGGCCCGGCCTCTACCTGTCGCGGCGGGTCGACAGCGTGCTCGGGCCGCTCGGCGTCGTGGTGCTGAAGGTGGAGTTCGAGCCGCTGGAGGCGCAGTGGCGCGATACCGGACTGATCGTGCAGGTGGTCGACCGGGACGGCGTCGTGCTGGTGACGACCAACCCCGCCTGGCGTTTCGGGACGACCCGGCCGCTGGTCGACGAGGCCGCGACCCGGGCCTCCCTCCAGCTCGACGACCGGCCGATGCCGCCGGTGCCGGCGCCCGGGCCCGGGAGCGACACCGCGCGGATCGGTGGCGAGCTGCATCTCGCCACGGCGGGGCTGGTCGGACCCTCGGCGCCCGACTGGACGCTGGTGCAGTTCGCGCCGGTCGAGCGGGCGCTGTCGGCGGCGCGCTGGACCGGGCGGGCGGTCGCCTTTCCGGTCGGGCTGCTGCTCGCCCTCGCGGTCCGGGCGCTGATGCGCCGCCGGCGCGGGACTCTCGCCCGCCAGCGGGCGCTGGCCGGGCTCAACGCCGAGCTGGAGCGCCGGGTGACGCAGCGGACCGAGGAACTGAACCGGACCAACAGCGCCCTGACCACCGAGATGGCCGAGCGCGAGGCGGCCGAGACCCGGGTGCGCCACCTGCGCGACGAGCTTGCCCAGGCCAACCGTCTGTCGATCCTCGGGCAGGTCTCGGCCGGGGTCGCGCATGAGATCAACCAGCCGGTCGCCGCGATCCGCACCTATGCCGATACCGGGGCGCGGCTGCTCGACGCGGGCCATGCCGGCGCGGCCCGGGAGAATTTCGGCGAGATCGTCCGGGTGACCGAGCGGATCGGCGCCATCACCCAGATGCTGCGCGGCTTCGCGCGGCGCAAGCCGGGGCAGGTCGGGCCGATGTCCGTCGACGAGGCCGTGGACGGGGCGCTGACCCTGCTCGCCGGCCGGGTCCGGGATGCGGGCGTCGCGATCGAGCGCAGCCCGCCCCAGCCGGCGGCGCGGGTCTTCGCCGGGCGGATCCGCCTGGAGCAGGTGCTGGTCAACCTGCTCCAGAACGCCCTCGATGCGGTGCGGGACGTGCCCGGGCCGCGGATCGTCATCACGGTCACGGCGGGGCCGTCGGCCGTCACCGTTACCGTCGCCGACAATGGCCCCGGGGTTTCCCCGGAAACCCGGGAGCATCTGTTCATGCCCTTCACCACGACCAAGGAGGTCGGCCTCGGCCTCGGCCTCGTCATTTCCGCCGACATCGCCCGGGAATTCGGCGGCAGCCTGCGGCTGGAAACCGAGGCGGCGTCGGGCGGGCCCGGGGGGGCCGCCTTCACCCTGGAGCTGCCGCGGGTGGCGGCGTGACGGCCGGGGCCGGGGCCGGCGGCCCGGTCGCCTTCATCGACGACGATGCCGACCTCCGCCGCGCCACCGCCCAGATGCTGACACTGGCGGGCTACGAGGTGCAGGCCTTCGACGGGGCCGAGGCGGCGCTGGCCGCGATCGACGCGGGCTTTCGCGGGCCGGTGGTGAGCGACATCCGCATGCCGCGGATGAGCGGGCTCGAATTCTTCGACCGGCTGCGGGTGATCGATCCCGAACTGCCGGTGATCCTCGTCACCGGGCATGCCGATGTGGAGCTCGCGGTCTCGGCGCTCAAGGACGGCGTCTACGACTTCATCTCCAAGCCCTTCGACATCGACCGCCTGACCGGCGCGGTCGGCCGGGCGGCGGAGATGCGGCGGCTGGTGCTGGAGAACCGCGCACTCCGGGCCGCGGCGGCGGAGACCCCGGCCGACCTGCCGCTGATCGGCGAGACGCCCGGCATCCGGCGGCTCCGCGAGACGATCCGCCAGGTCGCCGAGGCCGACATCGACGTGCTCGTCCTCGGCGAGACCGGCTCGGGCAAGGAGGTGGTCGCGAGCCTCCTGCACCGCTGGAGCGGCCGGTCGGGCAACCTCGTCGCGCTGAACTGCGGGGCGCTGCCCGAGACGGTGCTGCAGAGCGAGCTTTTCGGACACGAGGCGGGCGCCTTCACCGGCGCGGCCAGGCGCCGGGTCGGGCGGATCGAGCATGCCCACGGCGGCATGCTGTTCCTCGACGAGATCGAGAGCTGCCCGCCCTCGATCCAGGTGAAGCTGCTCCGGGTGCTGGAGACCCGCGAGGTCGAGCCGCTCGGCACCAACGAGCGGCGCCGGCTCGACCTGCGCGTCGTCGCCGCGACCAAGATCGACCTCGGCGATCCGGTGGCGCGGGCGGGCTTTCGCGAGGATCTCTATTACCGGCTGAATGTCGTGACCCTGCGCATCCCGCCGCTCCGCGAGCGCAAGGCGGACGTGCCGCTGCTGTTCGCGCATTTCCTTGCCCGGTCGGCGGAGCGGTTCCGCCGCGAGGTGCCGGTGCTCGCGCCCTCCGTCCGCCGCCATCTGCAGGACCATGACTGGCCGGGCAATGTTCGGGAGCTCCTGCATTTCGCCGACCGGGTCGCGCTCGGCCTGCACGAGACCGGGCAGGACGAGGCGGCCGCGCTCGCGGGCGACGGCGAGGTGCTGACCGGCGCGCCGGGAGAGACGCTGCCCGATCTCGTCGCCCGCTACGAGGCCCGGCTGCTGCGCCGTGCGCTGGAGCAGACCGGGGGCGACGTGCGGGCGACGTGCGACCTCCTCGGCCTGCCCCGCAAGACCTTCTACGACAAGCTGAAGCGCCACGGCATCCAGCGGTCGGACCCGGAGGCGGGGGAGGGGTGAGGCGGTCCGAAGGGCCGGACCCGTCCGTCCGGTCCTTCGATCGCGCCGAGCCTCGGGAGGCCGGCCGTGTCCCCGGCGGTGGGATTGCCCCGTCCGGGAAAGCCTGCCGCGCGCAGATGCGGGCGGCTCGGTCGGGGCGCTTCGAGGGAACCACGGACGGCGCGGCCCCGCGGACCGGGTGAAGCCGTTGGTGTGCAGCCGCTTCCGGTCGGCCTGCCCGGACCACCCATGCCGGAACAGGCGTCGCGGCGCGTGGCGGCTCAGATCATCACGCCGCCATCGACGAGGAAGGGCTGTCCGGTCACGAAGCGGCTCTCGTCCGACAGCAGGTAGACGACCATCGGCGCCATGTCGTCGACGGTGGCGAGGCGACCCATCGGCTGGCGGGCGATGAAATCCTTCTCCGCCTGCACCGGATCGGGCGCGCTCGCGATGCGGCCGCGGAGCGAGGGGGTGTCGACGGTGCCGGGGCAGAGGGCATTGCAGCGCAGCCCCTGCGTCACATAGTCGGCGGCGATCGCCTTGGTCAGGCCGATCACCGCGGCCTTGCTGGCGCCATAGGCGCAGCGGTTCTGGAAGCCTTTGATCGACGAGGCCATCGAGGCCATGTTCAGCACCGCGGCGGTGCCGGTCTCGGCCGCGCGGCCGAGCAGCGCCGGCAGGAGCGCGCGCGTCAGCCGCATCATCGCCGTGACATTGAGGGCGAAGGCGAAATCCCAGTCGGCATCCTGGATGTCGGCGAGCCGGCCGTTGTGAACGACGCCCGCGCAGTTGAAGAGCCCGTCAAGCACCGGCAGGTCGGCGGCCATGGCCGCGATGGCGCCGGCATCGGTCACGTCGAGGGCGCGGGTCTCCATGTCGAGCCCGGCGAGCAGGGCGGCATCGCGGTCGGTCGCGATCACGCGCGCGCCTTCGGCGGCAAGCGCAAGCGCCGAGGCCCGTCCGATGCCCTGTCCCGCCGCGGTGACGAGGATCGTCTTGTCCCTGAGACGCATATGCCCGCTCCCTGACCTGTGGCCGCTTGTCCGGGCCATCCCCTGTCCGGGCAGCTATCCCGAACCGGATTTGCAGGACAAGTCGATTCTCGACTGGTCCGGTGGGGGTGGACGGGGCAGGGAGGTGCGGGCGGAAATGCGATTTTTGTGTGGAATGACAGAATTTTAGGAGATGATCATTCCGCGCCGCTTCAGGACGGCGCCCGATCCCCGCCGGGCCGCGCGGGCTTGACCTCGGGCGCTTGCGCGCGGGAGAAGTCCGGGCAACCGCCCTTTCCCCGAGATGAGCCCCGGAGGCCGACCGAATGAGCACGTCCCTGACCGGACCCGAGCGTCCTGCCGCCGCTGGCACCGCCGACAGCCTTGTCGTCTTCCTGCATGGTTATGGAGCGGATGGCGAGGATCTGATCGGCCTCGCCGAGCCGCTGGCCCCCTTCCTGCCCCACACCCGCTTCGCCGCCCCGAACGCGCCGGAGCGCTGCGTGAACAACCCGATGGGTTACCAGTGGTTTCCGATCCCCTGGCTCGACGGCTCGTCCCCGGTCGAGGCCGCGCGCAGCGCGCAGGCCGCCTTCGCGGCGCTGGACGGCTGGCTCGACGGGACCGCCATGGCGCCGGAACGCACCGTGCTGGTCGGCTTCAGCCAGGGCACGATGATGGCGCTGCATGTCGGGCTGCGCCGACCGGCGCCGGTCGCCGGCATCGTCGGCTTCTCCGGCCGGCTGCTGGAGCCCGGGCGGCTGGCGGGCGAGATCACCGCGAAGCCGCCGGTCCTGCTCGTCCATGGCGACGCCGACCCGGTGGTGCCCTATGCCAGCATGGCCGAGGCGGAGACGGCGCTGGCCGCGGCCGGCGTGCCCGTCACCACCCATACCTCGCCCGGTGTCGGGCACGGAATCGCCCCGGATGGCCTCCGGCTCGCGGTGTCCTTCATCCGCGCGCAGCTCGGCGTCGACTGACCCCGGGCGGTGCCACGCGGCGGAACAGGGGGTGTCACAATTCTGCCGCTGGTCGGGGATAACTTGCCCGCGACCCGGTAAGCAGTCTCTATCTTGAGGCTTGCCAGCTGACCCGGGCGAGATATAGTCGCCCCAGGTCGCGCCCTCGTGGTGTTCCTGCGGTGCAGACAGCACGGGGGCCCGCACGAGGACATGTCCATGCTGCAATGCACACACATGCCGTCCTTCATCCGCCAGCCCGGTGGGCTCAGGGATCATCCGGCGCTGGTGCTGAACGCGGACTACCGGCCGCTCTCCTACCTGCCGCTGTCGCTCTGGCCCTGGCAGGAGGCGGTCAAGGCCGCCTTCCTCGACAGGGTGGTGGTGGTGGCCGAGTATGACGCGATCGTCCGCTCCCCCTCGCTGGAGATCCGCATCCCCTCGGTGGTGGTGCTGAAGGACTATGTGAAGCCGGCGAAGACCACGGCCTTCACCCGGTTCAACCTGTTCCTGCGCGACGAGTTCTGCTGCCAGTACTGCGGCGCGAAGGAGGGGCTTACCTTCGACCATGTCATCCCGCGCTCGCGCGGGGGACGGACCACCTGGGAGAATGTCGTGGCCGCCTGCGGCCCCTGCAACCTGCACAAGGGCGCGCGCACGCTCCGGCAGGCGGGGATGCACCTGCGCCGCAAGCCCACCCGGCCGCTGCCGGAACAGTTGCAGAATGTCGGGCGGAAATTCCCGCCCAATCACCTGCACCGGAGCTGGATGGACTATCTCTACTGGGACGCCGAGCTGGAGGCATAGGCGGCGCGGATCCAGAGCGCCGCCAGCAGCAGCGAGGCGATGGCGTTCCAGCTCGCCATCGACAGCCCGAGCCAGGACCAGGCGACCTGGTCGCAGAGCACGACCGGCGTCTCGAGGATGCGGTCGAGAAGCTCTCCGGGCGGCAGGCTGCCGGGGATCGGCGCCGTGCAGGTGTCCGGCCCGGGCCACCATCCGCGCTCGACCCCGGTATGATAGGCGCCGATCCCGGCCGACGTGAGCGCGGCCAGCGCCCCGAACACCGCAAGCGCCGGTGCCGGGCGCCAGATCACGGCGATGGCGATCAGCACCGCGACGAGATGCGGCCAGCGCTGCAGGATGCAGAGATGGCAGGGCGCAAGTCCACCGACATACTGGAAGGCGAGCGCGCCGAGGAGCAGGGCCGCCGATCCCGCCGCCGCCCCGAAGGCACGAAGCTGGAGCCGGTTCACCGCGGCCCGCCGGACGGGAGGCGGGGAGCAGGGAGGCCGCAGGGGTTGGGTAGCACTTTCTTCACCCTTCTCGCCGGATAGTCGGTGCCGAAGCAGCATGACGCGGGCGTGGCGTCAAGTCCCGGCCGCCGTCCTGCCACCGGAGGACCCGATCCTGTCCGTCCAGAAGCCGCCTTCACAGTCCCCGATCAGCCCCGCAGCCTCTGCGTCGGACAGCCTCGGGCGGGTCGGGCTGATGCTCGGCGGAGGCGTGGTCGCCCTCGCACTGATGGCCGTCGTCGCGCTCCAGTTCGGCGCCCCGCTCGGGGTCGGTCCCCGGCCGGTTTCCGACGACGAGGCGGCGGCCTCCGCCCGGGGGGTGATGGCGGTCTTCGACGATGTGCAGGAGCTGTGGCGCGACAGTTTCGGCGCGGGGTACAAGTCGCCGAATGTCACCTTCACGACCGGGGTTTCGGTCAGCCCCTGCGCGGGGGGCGTGGCCGCGACCGGGCCGTTCTATTGCCCCGAACGGCTTGAGGCGGTGTTCGACCTGACCTTTTTCGGCGCGCTCAATGCCCGGCTGCGCCGCAACGGCGATCTCGGCACGGCGCTTGTCGTCGCGATGGTCTCGGCCGCATCCGTGCAGGACCAGCTCGGCCTGCTGCGCGAGGCGCGGGCGGAGCAGAGCCCCGGAGAGGCGAAGGCTGCGGACACTGTGCTCGCCGCGCAGGCGGATTGCCTCGCAGGGGTCTGGGCGGCCCATGCGCAGGACAGCCTCGGCCCGGTGCCGGAAGGGTTCTATGACCAGCTGATCGGCATCGCCCGCAATGTCATGAAGGATCACGCCAGCCTTGCGCCCGACATGCCGGCGCAGCTCGATCCGTTCCGCGCGGCGCCCCGCAAGACCCGCGAGGCGGATTTCCAGCGTGGCTACAAGGCCTCCGACCCTGTGGTCTGCCTCCCCCCCGGGCGCAGCAGCCTCGGCTGACACCCGGCGGCGGCGGCCGGGCGCCGGCGTCAGGAGCGGTCGCGGTCGAGCGGCTCCAGCGCGCCGCGCCGCCGGATGCCATCGGCGGTGACGGGCACCGCGAAGGTCAGGCAGGCGCCGGCCGGAACCCAGACGAAGGCATCGCCCTGGAAATCGATGGTGCTGCTGCCGGGCTTGTCCTCGGTGCCGATGCCGTCATTGGCGCCTGCCTTGGCAATGCCGTAGCAGCGTTCGCGGGTCTCGGCCGCGGGGGTCATCGTGGCGACGGCCGTGAGGGCTGCGGCGACGACAGGGAGTGCGGCGAGAAGGAAAGCGGTGCGGGGCATGCGGATGGGCTCCTGGAACCGTCGGGCGGCCGGGGAGGGCTTGCCGCCCCGGCCCCGCAGGCTAGGCTCTGGCCGGGACATCGTCCATGGGAGTCTGAGGATGGCCGCGACGGGGCGGAGGGACGAGGGGTCGCCCGGGGGGGCGCTTCTGGCCGGCTTCGGCCGGGCGTTCGGCGGCGCGCTCCTGTTCGGGATGCCGATGCTGATGACAATGGAGCTCTGGGAGCTCGGCGCCACGCTCGACCGCTTCCGCCTCGCGCTCCTTCTGGCGCTGGCGGTGCCGCTCCTCGTCGGGGTCTCGCACCGGGTCGGCTTCGAGCCGACCTTCGGCTGGCGCGAGGACCTGCGCGACGCGGCGATCGCGCTCGGGGTGGGGCTCGTTGCCGGTGCGGCTGTGCTGTCGGTGCTGGCGGTCCTCGGGCCGGGGATGTCGGCCCGCGAGATGATCGGCGCCGTGGCGATCCAGGCGGTGCCGGCCGCCTTCGGCGCGATGCTGGGACGCAGCCAGTTCGGCGGGGGCGGGGCGGAGGATGCCGATTCCGGGGACGACGAGTCCGGCGATGCGGAGGGACCGGCGGCCTTCGACGGCTATCCGGGGACGCTCTTCATGATGATCGTCGGCGCGCTCTACTTCTCCCTCAACATCGCCCCGACCGAGGAGATGGTGCTGATCTCGTTCAAGATGACGTCCTGGCACGCGGTGGTGCTGATCCTGGCCTCGCTGGGGCTGATGCATGGCTTCGTCTACGGCCTCGGCTTCCATGGCGGCGCCGGGCCGGAGGAGGGGCCGGGCTGGAGCAGCTTCCTGCGCGTCACCCTGGTCGGCTATGTGCTGTGCCTGGCGACCAGCCTCTTCTGCCTGTGGATCTTCGGGAGCCTGCGGGGAATGGGGATGGAGGCTGTCACGATGGGAATGATCGTCCTTGCCTTTCCGGCCGCGCTCGGCGCCGCCACGGCCCGGCTGGTGCTGTGATGGCCGGGGAGAGGGTTTCTGCGCGAGATGCCCGGGCCCGGCGGGTGGAATGGATCGTGGCGGCGGTGGCCGGGGGGGTGGTCGTGGCGCTCATCGCGCATCTCGTCCATGCCGCGCTGGTGCTGGAGGACGCCCCCGTGGCGCTCCGGGTCGAGGTCGGCCCGGCGGAGGGCGGCGTCATTCCCTGGCGGGTGACGAATGACGGCGGCCGCAGCGCCAGCTCGGTCGCGCTGGTCCTGCGGCAGGGCGACGGCCCCGACCGGCGTCTCGTCCTCGACTATGTGCCGGCCGGATCGGCGGTGACGGGCGGCCTGCCGGCCGGGCCGGAGACCGGGCCAGAGGCCGGGCCGGTCACCGGCGCGATCGAGGGCTGGGTGGATCCGTAGCCCCCGGGGACGGGGGCTCAGGGCCGGATCGTGCCGTCGCCGTCGACCAGATAGCGGAAGGTGGTCAGCTGCTCGACGCCCACCGGGCCGCGGGCGTGAAGCTTGCCGGTGGCGATGCCGATCTCGCCGCCCATGCCGAATTCGCCGCCGTCGGCGAACTGGGTCGAGGCGTTGCGCATCAGGATCGCGCTGTCGAGCTCGCGGAAGAAGCGCCCGGCCGCATCGTCGTCCTCGGTCAGGATCGCATCCGTGTGGCTGGAGCCGAAACGCCGGATGTGGTCGATCGCCCCGCCGACGCCGTCGACGAGCCTGACCGCGATGATCCTGTCGAGGAATTCCTGGCCGAAATCCTCCGGCGCGGCGGGGACGACGCCGGGCAGGCCGAGCAGCTCCTCGCTGACGCGCACCTCGACGCCGGCCTCGACGAGATCGGTGATGAAGGGCGCGCCCTCGGCATCGAAGAAGGCCCGGTCGATCAGCAGGCATTCCGCCGCGCCGCAGACGCCGGTGCGCCGGGTCTTGGCGTTCAGGATCACGCGGCGCGCCTTGGCGAGGTCGGCGGCGCGGTCGACGTAGATGTGGACGATGCCTTCCAGATGGGCGAAGACCGGCACCCGCGCCTCGGCCTGCACCCGGCCGACGAGGCCCTTGCCGCCGCGGGGCACGATCACGTCGATCCATTCGGTCATCGTCAGCATCTCGCCGACGGCGGCGCGGTCGGCGGTGGGGACGACCTGGATCGCCGTTTCCGGCAGCTGCGCGGCGGCGAGGCCGGCGGCGAGGGCGGCATGGATCGCGCGCACCGAATGGAGGCTCTCGGACCCGCCGCGCAGGATCGCCGCATTGCCCGCCTTCAGGCAGAGGGCGCCGGCGTCGGCCGTCACGTTCGGCCGGCTTTCGAAGATCACGCCGACGACGCCGATCGGGGTGCGGACCCGGCGGATGTGGAGCCCCGAGGGCCGGTCCCATTCCGCGAGGACGGTGCCGACCGAATCGGGCAGGGCGGCGATCGCGCGCAGGCCGGCGACGATGCCCGCGACCCGCTCCTCGGTCAGGAGCAGGCGGTCGAGCAGCGCCCCGGTCAGGCCGCGCGCCTCGGCGGCCGCCATGTCCTCGGCATTGGCGGCGAGCACGCCCGCCCGCCCCTCCCACAGGAGGTCGGCGGCTGCGGCGAGCGCCATGTTCTTCTGCGCGGACGGGGCCGTGGCCATGACGGTGGCGGCGGACCTTGCCTCGCGGCCGATGGCCTGCATCAGGCCGTGGATATCGACACTCGCGTTCACTTCGAGCCTCTCCCTGTCAGGTCGCCATGTCGTCGCGATGCACCAGCGCCGCGCGGCCCGGGTGGCCGAGGAGCGCGGCGATCCGGTTCGAGCGGTGGCCCATGATGAGCCGCGCCTCGCGGGCATCGTAGCCGGCCAGCGCGCGCGCCACCACCGCGCCGTCCGGTCCGGCGATCTCCACCGGGTCGCCCCGGTGGAACTCGCCCGTAACCGCGGTGACCCCGGCCGGCAGCAGCGACCTGCCATCCGCCAGCGCGCGGACGGCGCCGGCATCGACGGCGATGCGGCCGCGCGGCTTCATGCCGGAGATCCACCGCTTCCGGGCCGCATGCGGATCGCCGAGCGGCTCGAACCAGGTGCAGGTCGCCCCCGCCTCCAGCGCCGCGAGCGGGCGGTTCACGTCGCCGGTGCTGATCGCCATCGCGCAGCCGGCCCGCACCGCGGCCTTGGCGGCGAGGATCTTCGTGCGCATGCCGCCGCTGGAGAGGGTGGTGCCGGTTCCCCCCGCCATCGCCTCGATTTCGGGCGTGATCTTCGCGACCGTGGCAAGATGCCGCGCGCCCGGGTCGACCCTGGGGTTGGCGGTATAGAGGCCGTCGACATCCGACAGGAGCAGCAGGACATCCGCCCCGGCCATCCCCGCCACCTGCGCGGCGAGGCGGTCGTTGTCGCCATAGCGGATCTCGTCGGTGGCGACGGTGTCGTTCTCGTTGACGATCGGCACCACGCCGAGTTCCAGCAGAGCTGCGAAGGTCCGGCGCGAATTCAGGTAGCGGCGGCGGTTCTCGGTATCTTCCAGCGTCAGCAGGATCTGCGCGGTGGTGAGGCCATGCGGCTTCAGCACCTGTTCATAGGCCTCGGCAAGGCGGATCTGCCCGACTGCCGCCGCCGCCTGGCTCTGCTCCAGCGCCAGCGGCCCCTCGGGCAGGTGCAGCACGCGGCGGCCGAGGGCGATGGACCCGGAGGAGACGATCACGATCTGCTTGCCGCGCCGGCTGAGCGCCGCCACGTCCTCGGCGAGGCCGTGCAGCCAGTCGAAGCGCAGCCGCCCGGTCTCGGCCGAGACGATCAGCAGCGCCTCCTGCGTCGTCTCGAACAGCACGCGATAGCGCGTCTCGATCTGCCGGATGCGCTCGTAATCCTGCTCCATGGTCAGCTGCGCCTGCA
>ERZ500977.119-NODE-119-length-15052-cov-4.743415_pt1 | contig 15052 bp, 13 predicted proteins | sample MGYA00248863_ERZ500977 | MGnify/ENA primary metagenome ERZ500977 (study PRJEB25958, sample SAMN03398581) | human skin metagenome | study: EMG produced TPA metagenomics assembly of the Human Skin Microbiome Metagenome (human skin metagenome) data set.
TGAGATCACGCCGGACCCGCGCAACCGGGAACTTTACGACGACCTCTACGCCACCTGGCGTGAGCTCTACCCCGCGACCCGGCCGCAGGTGCACCGTCTCTCGGCGATCGACACGACGTGACTCAGCCCATCGTGTAACCGCCGTCGACGGGTATGTCGACGCCGTTGATCATGCTGGCCGCATCAGAGGCCAACCACACCACCGTGTCGGAGACCTCACGGGGAACTGCGAAGCGGCCGAGCGGGATTCGGGCGAGCATCGGGCGGGCTTTTTCCTCCTCGCCCCACACTCGCTGACCCATCTCGGTGAGTACGACCGTCGGGCACACCGAGTTTGCGCGGATGCCGTGCGGACCCAACTCGCGGGCAAGAACCTTGGTCGCCATCACGAGGCCGGCCTTGGAGACGCAGTACGCGTAGTGGTCGGGCAGCGGGGCCAGTGCGGCGGCCGAGGCCACGTTCACGATCGCGCCTTCGGTGCCCTGCTCGGCCATCGCCGCACCCACGGCCGCGGCGAGCAGTGCGGGCGTTCGGAGATTCACCGCGATGGTGGCGTCGAAGAGTTTGGGGTCGGTGTCGACGACCGGCTGCGGATGAGAGATACCGGCGTTGTTGACCAGCACGTCGAGCCCCCCGAACACGGCACCTGCCTGCTGCGCCAGCCGGGCCGGTCCCTCGGGCTGCGCCAGATCCATTGCGACGGTATCGACTTCGACCCCATAGGTGCCCGCGAGCCCGTCGCGCGCGGCGCGCAGTTCATCGAGGTCGCGGCCGCTGAGCACCAGGTTGGCCCCCGCCGCGGCAAACGCTCGCGCGATGTCGGCGCCGATGCCTTTGGTGGCGCCGGTGATCAGCGCCCGCTTGCCATCGAGTCGAAGCGCAGCCGCGGGATCGGCGGCGGCCGTGGTGCTCACGTATGTGTCCTTCAGCTGTCGGTGTCGGCGGTCACGGTCTGCAGGATGGCGGCCGCCGTCGACGGATCGGTCACCAGCTGGTTGAAGTAGCCGCCGCGGGCGCCCGCCACGATCGAGTCGACCTTGTCGGTGCCGACCGCCACCGCGATCGTGACAGGCACTTGGCGCAGCGCCTCCAGCTTCACTGCGATCAGACGGTCGTGTCCTTCGAACGGAACCTCGGCGCCTGCGCGGTCATAGAACCGCGAGCAGACATCGCCGACCGCCGCGCGCAGCGAATCCGAATGTGTCGGCACGAACCGGGGGATGTCCGACCGCAGCAACGGCGGCGCGCCCACACCCATCAGCGCACACCGGGCCCGCGGCCACAGGTGCAGCACCCGCTGGATACTGGGGTCGTTCAGTAGCGAGGGATAGAGGTCCGGCCCTGGAAGTGCCGGCGCGAAAAGGTAATTGGGCCTCCCGCCGATGCGGTTGGCGATCAGTCGCGTGATCTCGTTGGTCTGGTACCACTCTTCGGGTTGGTCGTTGCCGCCGACGGTCGGCGCGACTTGGACGCCGGGCAGCGAGACGAGGTCGTACTGACCGACCTCGTAAACGGTCCGTCCGGACGACACCAACAGAACGTCGCCGGGAAGCAGCTCGGCCGCCGAAAGTGCCCGTCCCACCGCGGGTGCCAGCGCGGCCCCCATGACGTCGACCACCGTCCGGCCTGGGCCGGGATTGGGCATTTGGTGGCTGAGGAACACTGTGGTGATCGACAGTGCCCGGGCCAGTCGGTCGGCCAGTTCGCTGTGGGCAACCTCGTCCGGTGGGACGACCTCGATGCGCACGATGCCCTGGCGTTTCGCTTCGGCGAGAAGGCGGCTCACCGTCGCACGGCTGGTCCCGAGTTGGGCGGCGACCTCGGCCTGTGTGGCTTCCTCGGTGTAGTACAACCTTGCCGCGGTGTAGAGCAGCGACGCCGGGAAGTGTCCGGCGTCGGTGTCACTGGAGGACCCGTCGACGCCGGTCGGCGGCATGGGCTGTGCGGACCGGGGCACCTGACGAGTATGACATTGAACACCTGTTCGCGAACATAATTTCTTTGAACAGATGTTCTGGACATATGTGCATACCAACGTTAATGTGACTGCAACCACACCTTGTCAGTCGTGTGATCGGCCGCATTCGAACAGAGCGCCGCAGGTGAAGGAGTTGCAGATGCCCGAACAGATTCCCGAGAAGATGCAGGCCGTGGTGTGTCACGGGCCGCACGACTACCGGTTGGAGGACGTGGCCGTTCCGCGGCGAGGGCCCGGCGAGGCTCTCGTCAAAGTGGAAGCGGTCGGCATCTGCGCCAGCGACCTCAAGTGCTACCACGGCGCGGCGAAGTTCTGGGGCGACGAGAACCGTCCGGCGTGGGCGGAGACGATGGTCATTCCCGGCCACGAGTTCGTCGGGCGGGTCGTCGCGCTCGACGATGAAGCCGCGCAGCGCTGGGGAATCGCGGTCGGTGACCGCGTCGTGTCCGAGCAGATCGTGCCGTGCTGGAAATGCCGGTTCTGCAAGCGAGGCCAGTACCACATGTGCCAGCCGCACGACCTCTACGGTTTTAAGCGCCGCACCCCCGGAGCGATGGCCAGCTACATGGTTTATCCGGCAGACGCGTTGGTGCACAAGGTCTCTGATGACGTTGCCCCGCACCACGCAGCTTTCGCCGAGCCGTTGTCGTGTTCGCTGCACGCCGTGGAACGCGCTCAGATCCTCTTCGAGGACGTGGTCGTCGTCGCCGGCTGCGGGCCGATCGGACTCGGCATGATCGCGGGCGCCAAAGCGAAGAACCCGATGCACGTGATCGCCCTCGACATGGCTCCCGAGAAACTCGAACTCGCGAAACGCTGCGGCGCCGACATGACGATCAACATCGCCGAGCAGGACGCTGTCGCCATCGTCAAAGATCTCACCGGCGGCTACGGCGCCGACGTGTACCTCGAAGGCACCGGCCACACCTCGGCGGTGCCGCAAGGGCTGAACCTGCTGCGCAAGCTCGGTCGCTACGTCGAGTACGGCGTTTTCGGCAGCGACGCCACCGTGGACTGGAGCATCATCAGCGACGACAAAGAGCTGGACGTTCTGGGCGCACACCTCGGCCCGTACTGCTGGCCGGCGGCGATCAAGATGATCGAGTCCGGCGTGCTGCCGATGAACGAGATCTGTACCCACCAGTTGCCGCTGGCCGAGTTCCAGAAGGGTCTCGACCTGGTTGCCAGTGGCAAAGAGTCGGTGAAGGTCTCCCTGATCCCCGCGTAACCGAAGGGTCGTTTCCGCGATGAATCGTTTCACACCATCGGGTCCGCGGATGACGCGGCGAGAAATGTTGGCCGCGTTGGGCGTTGCCGGTGCGGCGGCCGCGAGCCTGCCTGTGTTGTCGGCGTGCGGCGTCGGCGGCAAGGCCACTGCGCCCAACGGGGCTTCGGAAGTCAGTGGCGGATTCGACTGGCGCAAGGCAGCGGGGTCGACGATCAACATCCTCCAGACACCGCATCCCTATCAGCTTTCGTATCAACCGCTGCTGCCCGAGTTCACCGAGCTCACCGGGATCACCGTGAACGTCGACCTGGTTCCCGAGGCCGACTACTTCACCAAGCTCAATACCGAGTTGGCCGGCGGATCGGGCAAGCACGACGCATTCATGCTCGGCGCGTATTTCATCTGGCAGTACGGTCCGCCGGGGTGGATCGAGGATCTCGACCCTTGGTTGCGCAACAGCTCGGCGACAAGCGCCGAATACGACTTCGAGGACATCTTCGACGGGTTGCGCACGTCTACCCGGTGGGATTTCACGCTCGGCAACCCATTGGGTACCGGCGGACAGTGGGCCATCCCCTGGGGCTTCGAGAACAACGTCGTCGCCTACAACAAGCGGATCTTCGACGAGAAGGGCATCACCCGGCTGCCGGACAACCTCGACGACTTCATCCAGCTGGCCGTCGATCTGACCGACCGCTCGGCCAACCGTTATGGCATCTCTACTCGCGGGTCGAAGTCCTGGGCCACCATCCATCCCGGCTTCATGACGCAGTACACCCGCCAGGGTGCGGTCGACTACACCTGGAACGGTTCGGAACTCGTCGCGGAGATGGACAGCGACGCAGCCATCGACTTCACCAAGAAGTGGATCGAGATGCAACACGCGGCCGGTCCGACATCGTGGACGACCTACGACTACCCCAATGCCACCGGCGATCTGGGCGACGGTACGGCGATGATGGTCTTCGACGCCGACAGTGCCACGTACCCGAAAAACAAGCCGGGAGCGAGCAAAGAGGCCGGCAATCTGGCGTGGTATGCCGGCCCGGCCGGGCCGGACGGCAACTACAAAACCAACCTGTGGACGTGGAGCTGGGCGATGAGCGCCAACTCGCGCAACAAGCTGCCGGCATGGTTGTTCATCCAGTGGGCCACCGGCAAGGAGTCGATGAACAAGGCCGTTGAAGGCGGCACCTACGCCGACCCGGTGCGCCAGTCGGTCTTCGACACCACGTTCAAGCGCGTCGCGGCCGATCAGTTCGGCTACCTGGAGGCCTTCGAAACCGTGATCGGTGAATCCAAGATCCAGTTCACGCCGCAGAAGAAGTTCTTCGACACCACCCAGAACTGGGCGGTTGCGCTGCAGGACATCTACGGCGGAGACGATGCCGCGACGCGTCTGCGCAGCCTCGCCAAGACCAACACGTCCAAGGTCAATCTCTAGGAGCCGCGGAACTCATGACAACTCAGACCTCCAAGGCCCCGTCGACGTCGCCGGACCGGCCGCCCGCAGCGCGTCGGGCCGACCTGCCCGAGGTTCCGACCTGGCGACGCAGGCTGCGCCCGTATCTGCTGTCGGTTCCGGCCGTCGTCATCGTGATCGGCATCCTCTATCCGTTCGCGGTCGGTGCCTACTACGCGTTCCTGAACTACGCTGCTGTCAACCCTGATCCACACCTGGTGTGGTTCGATAACTTCGCCTCGGTGCTCGGCGACCAGGTGTTCTGGAAGAGCGTCCAGGTCACCGTGACCTTTGCCGTGGCGGCCACCTTCATCGAGACCGTGCTCGGTGTCGGGCTGGCGCTGCTACTCAACCGGTCGTCGATCATCGGCAAGATCTTCGAACGGGTGCTGATCCTGCCGCTGATGATCGCGCCGGTGATCGCAGGCGTGATCTGGAAGCTGATGTTCAACCCGCAGTTCGGGGTTCTCAATCACGTTCTCGGACTGGGTAACACGTTCGACTGGTTGTCGGCACGCAACGCGCTGTTCTCGGTCATCCTGGTGGACATCTGGATCTTCACACCGTTCGTCGCGATCCTGGTGCTCGCCGGTATCCGGTCGTTGCCCCGGGAGCCGTTCGAGGCGTCGGAAGTCGACGGTGCCGGATGGTTCTTTATGTTCCGCAAGCTGATGCTGCCGATGTTGTGGCCCTACATCCTGGTGGCGGTCATCTTCCGGTTCATGGACAACCTCAAGGTCTTCGACCACATCTACGTGCTCACCGCCGGTGGGCCGGGCGTCGCGACCCGCACGCTGCAGATCGGCGCCTTCGAAGACTCCATCATCAACCTGGACTACTCCCGGGGCAGCACCTACATGCTGCTGCTCTGGGTCATTGTGTTCATCACCGCGCGCTATTTGGTCAGCGTGCTCGGAAAAGCGCAGCGCCGCGCTGCCGGAGCGGAGTCGTAACACTATGGCACTCAAACTCACCCGCAGCGAACTGCTTCCCGGTCAGAGGCGGCTGTCGATCGGGTCGGTGGCCGCCGACGCGGGGTTGTTGTTCTGGTTCCTGTTCAGCCTGTTCCCCATCTTCTGGATGGTGATGCTGGCCCTCAAGAACGCCGAGCAGCAGACCACCACCTTCTTCTCATTCAGCCCGACCTGGTCCAACTTCGCGACGGTGCTCTCCGACCGCGGCACCGAGATGACCAGTGTCGACTGCAAGGCCTCGCTGCTGACCAGCCTGCTCAACTGTGGTGGTGCGGTGCTTGTCTCGCTGCTGATCGGAATCCCAGCTGCCTACGCGGCCGGTCGCTGGCAATACAAAGGCTCCAACGACTTGATGTTCACCATGCTGTCGTTTCGGTTCGCGCCGGAGCTGATGGTCATCGTGCCGTTGTTCGTGATCTACAACCAGATCGGGCTGTTCGACACCAAGGTCGGCATGATCTGGGTGCTGCAGCTGGTGACGATGCCGTTGGTGGTCTGGATCCTGCGGTCTTACTTCCAGGACCTCCCCGAGGATCTCGAACAAGCCGCCCTGCTCGACGGCTATACCCGCAAGCGTGCGTTCCTGATGGTCGCCCTGCCGATCGTCCGACCCGGCATCGCCGCAGCGGCGTTGCTGGCGTTCATCTTTGCGTGGAACAACTACGTCTTCCCACTCATCCTCGCCGACACGAACGCGGGCACCGTGACGGTGGCCATCACCAAGTTCCTCGGCGGCGGCGGGCAGGCGTACTACAACCTGACCGCGGCGGCGGCGATCATCGCCGCGCTACCGCCCCTCATTCTGGCGCTGACCATTCAGCGCTATCTGGTGCGGGGCCTGTCATTTGGGGCGGTGAAAGCCTGATGGCCACAGTGTCGATCTCGGACTTGCGCAAGTCCTTCGGAAAGACCACGGCGGTCGACGGGATTTCTGTCGACATCGCCGACGGCGAGTTTTTCGTGATCCTCGGACCCAGTGGCGCGGGGAAGACGACCACACTGAAATCCATTGCGGGCCTTGTCGATGTGGACGCTGGCACCGTCGCGATCGGCGGGAAGGATGTCACCTTCGTCGAGCCGTACCACCGCAACGTCGCGATGGCGTTCGAGAGCTATGCGCTGTATCCGCAGAAGACGGTGCGCGAGAACCTGGCATCTCCGTTGAAGTCTGGTCGTACCGGCAGGTACACCGACCAGCAGCGCACCGAGCGCATCGACCAGGTGACCACCACGCTCGGCATCAACCACCTGCTCGACCGATACCCCCGCGAGCTGTCCAATGGTCAGCGACAACGTGTCGCGCTGGGCCGGGTGTTGGTGCGGCCGGCGGACCTGTACCTTCTCGACGAGCCGCTGAGCCACCTCGACGCCAAGCTGCGCGCCGCCATGCGCGCCGAACTCAAGCAGCTCGGTGCGATGTCGAACACCACCACGCTGTATGTCACCCATGACTACCAGGAGGCGCTTGCGCTCGGTGACCGCATCGCCGTGATGCGGGCCGGACGGCTGGTGCAGATCGGCACACCGCAGGACATCTGGCGCCGACCGGCCGACACCTTCGTCGCGCGGGCATTGGGGCAGCCCGAGATCAACGTCGTCGAGGGAGTCGTCGACGACGGGTCGATCCGGCTCGGCGACGGGTCTTTCGGGGTGCCCATCCCAACCGGTGTCCGATGCGACCGAGGTGATCGGGTACGAGTGGGCCTGCGACCATGCGACATCCAGGTGGCCGATCCGCAGAACGGAGATTCAGCCATCCGCGGACGAGTGGTGCTCGCCGAACGCCTCGGGCGCAACGTCGAGCTCACCGTCGACGTGGGTGGTGTGCAGTTGATCGTTCTCGCATCGGGGCGGGGAGGTGTCGAGGAGGGAGCGCACACAGCGCTGACCATCTCGCCGTCAGACGTCCATGTCTTCGCCGACGGTGAGGGTGACAGCCCACGTCTTGGGCAGGCTGACCGCGAATCCGCATTGGAGGCAACACCGTGACTGTGACGACCACCCGCCCCGGCCATTCCGCGGGGTCGAGGGCAACCGCGCAGAGCCTGACACTGACGGATCTGGTGAAGACGTACTCGGCACGGGGCCGGGAAGACGTGACCGCCGTCAAGGGCATTGACCTCGCCATCGAACCGGGAGAACTGGTGGCGCTGCTCGGACCGTCCGGCTGTGGAAAGACCACCACGCTGCGCATGATTGCCGGGTTGGAAACCGTGACAAGCGGTTCGATCCGCATCGGCGACCGGGAAGTCTCGCAGCTGCCCGCAGCCAAACGCGGTATCGGCGTCGGATTCGAAAGCTACGCCCTGTACCCGCCGCTGTCGGTGCGGGAGAACCTTCTCTACGGGTTGAAGGCGCGCAAAGTCAAAGGCGCCGAGTCGATGGTGGCCTCGATCAGTTCGCGACTCGACATGGACGACATGCTCGATCTGCGACCGGCCAACCTGTCGAGCGGACAGAAGCAGCGCGTCGCACTGGCCCGTGCGCTGGTGCGCAATCCACCGGTGCTGCTGCTCGACGAACCGCTGAGCCACCTCGACGCCTCGGCGCGTCAGCGAGTGCGTCGCGAACTGAAGGTTCTCCAGCGCGAATTCGGCTACACGACCATCGTGGTGACCCACGATCAGGTCGAGGCGCTGTCGCTCGCGGACAGGCTGGCCGTGATGGATGCCGGCGTGGTGCAGCAATTCGGCACCCCCGACGAAGTGTTCGACGACCCCGCCAACCTGTTCGTCGCACAATTCGTGGGCGAACCGCAGATCAATGTCCTGCGGGCGAAGGCGAAAGTCGTCGACGGTCGGGTGTGGGCCGAGATCGGTTCTGACGCAGGCCGGCTCGCGACATCGGTGACCGACGTCGCCGACGGCACCGCGGTGGTCGTCGGTGTCCGACCTCAGGACTGCGCGATCACCTCCGACGCCGGCGCCGGCTTGACCGCGACCGTCGCCTACTTCGAACACCTCCTTGAGTTTGGCCTCGCGACAAGCACGGTGTCCGGCGTGGAGGACGGCATCGTCATCCAGACGCCGGCCGTCGACGCCTACGAGCCCGAGCAGCGGGTCGTGGTGACCGCACCGGCCGAGCGCGTTTACCTGTTCGATCCCGATACGGGGGAGCGGCTGCGATGACCAAGCTGTTCAACGATCCTGCGCGGTTCACCGACGACATGCTGGTCGGCTTCCTGGACGCGAACGCGCGTTACGTCGTCGGCGTTCCCGGTGGCGTTGTGCGTGCGCACAAGACGCGGCCGGGCAAGGTCGCCGTGGTGATTGGTGGCGGATCCGGTCACTATCCCGCGTTCTGCGGCACCGTAGGCCCGGGGTTCGCCGACGGCGCCGTGGTCGGCAACATCTTCACCTCACCGTCTGACGAGGACGCCGCATCGGTAGCGCGTGCGGCCGACGGCGGTGCCGGTGTTCTGCTGACCACGGGCAATTACGCCGGTGACGTGATGAACTTCAACCTGGCCGTCACCCAGCTGAAAAGCGAGGGCATAGACGCCCGGTACTTCGCGGTCACCGACGACGTGGCCAGTGCTCCGCGGGGCGAGGAAAGCAAGCGCCGCGGAATCGCCGGTGATTTCACCGTTTTCAAGTGTGCGTCGGCGGCTGCCGAGGAGGGCGCCGATCTCGATGACGTGGTCCGGGTCGCGGGGGCCGCCAACGCCGCGACGCGCACCCTCGGGGTGGCCTTCGACGGCTGCACACTGCCCGGCGCCGATGCGCCGTTGTTCACCGTGCCCGACGGCCGGATGGGTCTCGGTCTGGGAATCCACGGCGAGCCAGGGGTCGCCGATCACGAGATGCCCTCGGCGGCAGGGCTTGCCGCCACACTCGTCGACGGTGTGCTCGCCGACAATCCCGACGCCGCATCGCAGCGCATCGCAGTCATCCTCAACGGTCTCGGCCGGACGAAATACGAGGAGCTGTTCGTGGTGTGGGGTGAGGTGGCGCGGCTGCTGCGCGAGCGCGGCTACCAGATCGTCGAACCGGAGGTCGGCGAGCTCGTGACGAGTCTCGACATGGCGGGGTGCTCGCTGACCGTGATGTGGCTCGATGAGGAACTCGAGCGCTACTGGACCGCGCCGGCCGACACCCCTGCCTACAAGAAGGCCGGCGCCACCGTGGCGGCGCCCGTGGGCGAGCGGCGCACCGCAGCCGACATCGAGAAGGCCTCCAGCGCACCGCCACCGGCCGAGTCGGCCGACGACGACGGCCGTGACGGTGGACGAATGGTCGCGCGAATCTTCGACGCGCTGGCCGAGATGCTGGCCGAAGCCGAGGAAGAACTCGGCCGCATCGACGCGGTCGCCGGCGACGGCGACCACGGCCGCGGGATGGTCAAGGGCGTCAACGCCGCGCGCGATGCGGCACGGCACGCGGTCGACGAGGGTGCCGGACAGGGGTCGGTGCTAGCGGCGGCGGGCAGGCAGTGGTCGGCCAGGGCCGGCGGGACATCCGGGGTGCTGTGGGGGGCATTCCTCACCCGATTGGGCGCCCGACTGGGAGACACGGGCAAGCCCGACGGGGCCACCATCGCGGCTGCCCTGCGGGACGGCTACGACGCGCTGATCGAGCTCGGCGGCGCAGCGCCGGGTGACAAGACAATGCTCGACGCGCTGCTGCCATTCGTCGATGACCTCGAGCGGCGCGTGAACGACGGCGAACGTTGGCAGCTGGCGTGGGCGGCGGCTGCCGTGGTGGCCACGGAGGCAGCGCGCGAGACAGCCGATCTGCAACCGAAGGTCGGGCGAGCCCGTCCGCTGGCCGAACGCAGTGTGGGCACACCCGATGCGGGTGCGACCTCGCTGGCGATGTGCGCGCGCACCGTTGCCGACTGCTTCACGCTCACCGCCAAAGGAGATCGCTGACATGACAACCGATTCGCCCGGTCTGCGCATCGTGATCGGTTCCGACGACGCCGGTTACGAATACAAGGAAGCGCTGAAAGGTGACCTGCGCGCCGACGCCCGGGTCGCCGACATCGGCGTCGGCGCCGACGACAACACCGCTTACCCGCACGTGGCGGTGACGGCGGCGCGTATGGTCGCCGAAGGTAAGGCCGACCGGGCGCTGCTGGTGTGCGGCACCGGATTGGGTGTGGCCATCAGTGCCAACAAGGTCCCCGGAGTCCGCGCCGTCACCGCGCACGACAGCTTCTCCGTCGAACGCTCGGTGCTGTCGAACAACGCGCAGGTGCTGTGTTTCGGACAGCGCGTCATCGGCCTCGAGTTGGCCCGTCGGTTGGCCCGCGAGTGGCTGGGATACCAGTTCGACCCGCAGAGCGCCTCCGCCGAGAAAGTCGATGCGATCGGCAGGTATGAGTCGACGGCTGGGTCCACCACGACATGACCACGGTCGAGACACTTCTCGAATGTTCCGAGATCCGAAAGAGTTTCGGCGGGGTCGCGATCCTCAAAGGTGTCACCCTCCGCCTGGAACCGGGCACGGTGACGGCGCTTGCCGGTGAGAACGGTGCGGGCAAGTCCACGCTGATGAAAATCATCAGTGGCCAGTACAGCCCCGACGCGGGCACCGTGGCACTGAGCGGAGCCGCACTCGCACCGGGCAATCCCCGGGATGCCGTCCGCCACGGCGTGGCCATCGTTCCGCAGGAATTGGCGTCGATCGAGGACATGACGGTTTACGAGAACCTATTCGTGGGAAGGGAATTGCGCCGCGGACCGTTTCTCAACCGCGGCGCGATGATCGCCGAGGCCCGGGAGACCCTGGGTCTCTTCGACGTCGCCATCTCACCGACCGCGCGGATGGGCAGTCTTCCCGTGGGCCTCCGGCAAATCGTCGAGATCGTCAAGGCTGCGCGCACCGGCGCGCGGGTCATGATGCTCGACGAGCCGACATCAGCGATCTCCGAACGCGAGGTCGAGGGGCTCTACCGCATCGTCCGGCGGTTACGCGACCAAGGCGTGGCCATGGTCTACACCACCCACAAGATGGCTGAGATCCGGGCCATCGCCGACCGCGTGGTCGTGCTGCGCGACGGCGGGCTGATCCTGGACGAGCCAATCGACAAGGTCACCGACGACGACATCGTGACCGCGATGATCGGCCGTGAACTCGACGCGCTATTCCCCGAGCGCCCACACCCGACCGACGAGACTGTGCTGGAAGTCTCCGAACTGCAGGTCGACGGCGCCTCGGAGCCGGTGACGTTGACCGTGAAGGCCGGTGAGATCCTCGGTCTGGCAGGTCTTGTCGGCGCGGGGCGTACCGAATTGCTTGAAGCACTGTTCGGTGCTCGCCACACCTCGTCAGGGTCCATTACTGTGCGTGGGCGCCACGTCAAACGCAATCAGCCGTCGGCGGCCATCGCCGCAGGCATGGCGATGGTGCCCGAGGACCGCAAGCTCTCCGGCGCGGTGTTGTCGATGAGTGTGCTCGACAACGCCACTCTGCCGCGGCTGGGAGCGTTTTCGTTGGCGGGCTGGCTGCGGCAGAAAGCCCGCACCACAGCCGTTTCGGACGCGATGTCGTCGGTTCATCTGCGCAGCCGCGGACTTGGCCAGGAGGTCGGCACACTCTCGGGTGGCAACCAGCAGAAGGTGGTGTTGGCGCGCTGGCTCACCGGTGACGTCAACGTGCTGCTGCTCGACGAACCGACCCGTGGAGTCGACGTCGGCGCGCGCAGCGAGATCTACCGCATCATCACCGAATTGGCGGCGCAAGGCATGGCGGTGGTGATGGCGTCGTCGGATATGCCCGAGATCGTCGGCTTGTCCCACCGGGCGTTCGTGATGCGGGCCGGGGGGCTGGTCGGTGAGCTCGACCGGGACGCGCTGGACCACCCTGCAGTCCAGGAATCCGTCTTCCGGATGGCCACCGCTTTGGACCCGGCATCGTCGGCCGCGCCGGCCGACACAGATCAGGAGGCAGCATCGTGACCACCAAAGTCGACGGGGAGGAGACCGCCTCCTCGCGCACACGCAGGGTGGCGTCGCCCGCCACGGGTGAACCGGTCCGGTTGTTCTCCCGGGAGTGGTTCGCCGGGCTGGCGGTGCGCTACGCGATGGTGCTGGTGATGCTGCTCGTCATCGCCTACTTCAGCTACCGCAGTGCGCGATTCAGCACCCCCGACAACCTCGTGACGATCCTCGTCGCTGCCGCGCCGTTCGCGTTGATCGCGCTCGGCCAGACGTTGGTGATCCTGACCGGGGGTATCGATCTGTCGGTGGGGAGCGTGATCGCGGTGTCGGCCATGGCCGGAGCGGCAACGGCGAAGGCCAACCCCGGCCAGGTGTGGCTGACCGTGCTGGTGGCCATGCTTGTCGGTCTCGCGGTGGGCTGCATCAACGGATTCCTGGTGTCGCGCATCAACGTTCCACCGTTCATCGCCACCCTGGGTACCCTGACCGCGGGATCGGGCATGGCCTACGTGATCGGTGGCGGCGCCCCGATCAACGGGCTGCCCGCGGAGTTTGGCGCGATCGCGAACACCAAGATCCTCGGCCTGCAGATCCCGGTCCTGCTGATGATCGTCGGCATCATCGCGCTGGCCGTCATCATGAAGCGCACCACCTACGGAATGCGGGTCTATGCCGTGGGCGGCAACCGCAACGCTGCCGAGATCGCAGGCATCAATGCCAAGAACGTGTTGTTCAGTGTCTACGCGTTCTCGGGTCTGCTGGCCGGCCTGTCGGGAGTCATGCTGGCCTCGCGAGTCATCTCCGGACCGCCCAATCTGGGTCAGGGTTACGAACTCGACGCGATCGCCGCGGTGGTGATCGGCGGAGCCAGCCTCATGGGCGGGCGTGGTTCGGTGTGGGGAACCGCGCTGGGCCTGCTGATGATTCAGACACTCAACAACGGCCTCGACATCCTCGTGGTTCCCGCCTACTGGCAGGACGTCATCAAGGGTGTGTTGATCGTGGCGGCAGTCGCCGTCGACGTGTGGTCGTCGCGCCGACGAACGTGACGCCTGCGTGCCTTCCATCCCAACCCACAACGAAAGAGGACACATGAGACTGGGAACGAAGATGTTCGCGGTTGCGGCGACCGCCACGCTCGGATTGAGCATGACGGCCTGCGGCGCGGGCGATCCCGAGGCCAACAGCGACAGCACCCGCATCGGTGTGTCGGTGTACGACATGAGCTCGTTCATCACCGCGGGCAAAGAGGGCATGGAAGCCTATGCCGAGGACAACAACATCGAACTGGTCTGGAACTCAGCCAATCTCGACGTCTCCACGCAGGCCAGCCAGGTGGATTCGATGATCAACCAGGATGTGGACGCGATCATCGTCGTTCCGGTGCAAGCAGATTCACTGGGACCCCAGGTCGCGTCGGCCAAGGCCAAGGGGATTCCGCTGGTGCCGGTGAACGCGGCACTGGACAGCCCCGACGTCGCGGCCAGCGTGCAGCCCGACGATGTTGCCGCGGGAGCACAGGAGATGCAGATGATGGCCGACCGTCTCGGCGGCCGAGGCAACATCGTCATCCTGCAGGGACCGCTGGGGCAGTCCGGTGAATTGGACCGCAGTAAAGGCATCGAGCAGACACTGGCGAAGTATCCGGAGATCAGGGTGCTGGCCAAGGACACCGCGAACTGGAAGCGCGACGAGGCCGTCAACAAGATGAAGAACTGGATCTCGGGCTTTGGACCGCAGATCAACGGCGTGGTCGCGCAGAACGACGACATGGGTCTCGGCGCTGTCGAGGCCATCGAAGCGGCGGGCAAGAAGCCGGGCGTGGACATCAAGATCGTCGCCATCGACGCCACCCGGGACGGCATGCAGGCCACCGCCGACGGCAAATTCAACTTCCTTGTCGAGTGCAACCCCCTGCTCGGTCCGCAGCTGATGGACATCGCAAAGAAGGTGGTCGCCGGCGAGACCGTGCCCACCCGCATCGTCACCGAAGACCAGACCTTCGATCAGGCGCAAGCGGCTGCCGCACTGCCCGAGCGCAAGTACTGATCTCGGGTCAGCGAGGGATCCCACGATGACTGCACCACCGCCCATGGTGGAGATGCGGGACGTCTCCATCGACTTCCCCGGGGTCAAGGCGCTCGACTCCGTCGACTTCCGGCTGCTGCCCGGCGAGATCCACGCCCTGATGGGCGAGAACGGAGCCGGCAAGTCAACCTTGATCAAGGCGCTGACCGGGGTTTACGACATCGATTCGGGATCCATCGCGGTCGGTGGGGTCGAGCAGCGGTTCAGCGGCCCCCGTCAAGCGCAGGACGCAGGCATCAGCACGGTGTACCAGGAGGTCAACCTCTGCCCGAATCTCACTGTGGCAGAGAACATTCTGCTCGGCCGCGAACCCCGTCGGCTGGGTCGTATCGACTACCGTGCGATGAACCGCCGCGCCGCCGAGCTGCTCGGCCAACTCGACGTGAGCATCGAGCCGACCTCGACCCTTGGTGAGCACCCCATCGCCCTGCAGCAGTTG
>ERZ500977.120-NODE-120-length-15013-cov-4.342225_pt1 | contig 15013 bp, 15 predicted proteins | sample MGYA00248863_ERZ500977 | MGnify/ENA primary metagenome ERZ500977 (study PRJEB25958, sample SAMN03398581) | human skin metagenome | study: EMG produced TPA metagenomics assembly of the Human Skin Microbiome Metagenome (human skin metagenome) data set.
CTCGACGACCCCGACGAGCTGGTGCCCGCCACCACCGCCCTGTCGGGCAACGTGCGCCGCAAACTCGACGCCGCGATCACCGCCGCACAGGACAACCCGATCTATCGGGATTACGTAGCGGCGCTGCGCGAGGTGATGCCGCGCGTGCTCAGCGTCGGCCCGTGGGAGACCGTCGCGCTCGCCAACGAGGCGCTGCTGGGCTGGCGCCCATGGCACGCGATGCGGGACGCCATCGCCGAAGCGGATCGGCTGCTGTACGCGGAGATCGCAGACCGTCGCGACGACCCCGATCTTGCACAGCGGACCGACGCGCTGTCGATGTTGGTTCGGGCGGGAGACATGACCGACAAGGAGCTGCGCGACCAGCTGATGACCTTGCTGGTCGCAGGGCACGACACCACCGCGACAGGGTTGTCCTGGGCGCTGGAGCGGCTGATTCGGCACCCGAGCTTGCTCGCCAGGGCCGCCCGTGCCGCGCGCGACGGGGACGACGACTATCTGGACGCGGTCGCGAAGGAGACGTTGCGGATCCGGCCCGTGGTGTTCGACGTCGGGCGGGTGCTCAAAGAGCCCGTCGAGATCGGGGGCCACCCCCTGCCTGCTGGCGTGATGGTGATTCCCGGCATGGTGCTGGTGCACGCCGATTCGCAGGTGTATCCGCACGCCGACCGGTTCGACCCGGACCGCATGATCGGCGCGACGCTGAGCCCGTCGTCGTACCTGCCGTTCGGCGGCGGTAACCGGCGATGTCTGGGCGCGACGTTCGCGATGGTCGAGTTCCGTGTGGTGCTGCGCGAGATCTTGCGCCGCGTCGAACTGCAGACCACCTCGGCCCGGGGCGAGCGTCGCCGGCTCAAGCACGTCATCTTCGTGCCGCACCGCGGCGCGCGCATCCGAGTCACGGCGAAGCATTCTGTGAGCACGTTCGTCGCCGAGGAAGCGCCGTCGTGTCCGGTGCACCGTCCTGTCTGAGGCCGCGTGTAAGGTCGGCAACAGGTCGAGTCCGCGGCCTCATCGGCTGCGATGACGCGACGTCTTCACTCGGACTTCGTCCGGGTCACCCACACCACTCAAGGGACTGAGCCCATGGAATCGTCTGACCTCTTTTCACACCGTCCGGTCGTGCAGCCCACTGCGCCGCGCGATGCGGTCGAAGAAGGCGTGCAATATCCCGTCTTCTCCGACGGTCCTTCGCAGGCCGGATCGGCCGATTTGCCGCCATCCTGAGTAGTCGTGCGGGAGTCGTTGCGCGGCATCAGTTCCGGGCTGCCGGATTCGCGATTTAGCCCCTGGCCTGGTGATCTACCCGTGCTAGCCTATCCCCGGATGTCTCTCTGACATCTAAGGAAAATGAGAGAAGAAAAAGTATGGCGCAGGGAACTGTGAAGTGGTTCAACGGCGAAAAGGGCTTCGGCTTCATCGCCCCCGATGACGGCTCCAAGGATGTGTTCGTTCATTACTCCGAAATCGGAGGGAGCGGATACCGGTCGCTCGAGGAGAACCAGCGCGTCGAGTTCGAGGTGGAACAGGGCCAGAAGGGTCCTCAGGCCGTGCGGGTCACCAAGATCTAAGAGACTCAAGCGAATGTGGGCTGGCAGGAATTCCTGCCAGCCCACTTCTCTCTTCTGGCGTTGATCTTGAACGCGGTCAACATGTTTGGGCGCTTTCGGACCCGAAACCAGTGTCCGCCGCCCGGCGGTTGTATGGAATTCGTCGTGAATGTGCGGATTCGCCGATGGAATCAGTCGGTCACGGCGTATTGAACTGACTCAATAGTAAGAAATACAGCAAACCCCTTCCGCGGCGACGTTTAGGCAGGGTAAACATTTAGCCCATGGGTGCGGGAACGTATGTGGGTCGGGTCGGTGGGTTGGCAGTCGCGCTGGGAATCGGCGCCGCGCTCTTTGCGGGCGGGGGCGTGGCCTACGCCGACGACACTGCGGCATCGGAGTCGAAGACTGCGGCAACATCGTCGCAATCCACCAAATCCACAAAATCCACGGAAGCCTCAGCGGCCTCGGAAGCTGAGACCTCGGCAGCAGACGCATCCACTTCCGAGGACGCCGACGATCCTGAGGCCGACGAGGCCGAGCCCGCCGCCGACGAGGAGCCTTCCGATCGCAGGCACCGCAGCAAGCGGGACGCTGACGAACCCGAAGAGCCCCAGGTCAATCCGGAGGACGACGAACCGGCCGATGTGGTCGAGGACGCCCCGCCGGCGGAGGACGCGCCGGCCGAGGAAGCGCCCGCGGTCGTTGACGAGGTCGTCGAGTCAGAGGACGTGGTCGGGGAAGAGCCTGCCGTCGAGGTGGAGCCCGCTGTCGAGGACGTCGTCCCGGCAGAAACCGTAACGACGGATCTCGCCGACGCTACGCCGGAACTGCCCGCCGCGGATCCCGAAGATCCCGTGCTGCCCGGGCTTGCGACTCTGTTCAGCTCGATCCTGGCGGCTGGGCGCGAAGCGACCAACGAATCTCCGACGGCCATCGGAGCGCAGGTCTCGACGAGCCTGGCCGAGTCCGAGGCGACCCAGTACCCGATCCCGGAAGGCGTGACGGTCGAGGAGTGGACGCCACCGCTGGAATGGCTGCAGCGGATCCCGGTGCTCGGACCGCTGCTGGTGACCCCGATGGTCGGTGTGGTGCATGTGATCCCGTTCGTCGGCGACCTCATCCATCCGGTCATCGGCTTCCCGATCGATCACTGGGCGCCCCCAGGCACCCCACGGGCACGCAACTACCGGGTGACGTCATTCGACGGAGCGCGGATCTTCGTGAATTTCATGCCCGCCAAAGGCTTGAAAGCAGGTGAGACGGCGCCGACGATCCTCAACGGACCGGGACTCGGGTTGCCGGGGTCGACGGCGCTCGAACTGCCGAAGGACAGCTTCCTGCCCTACGACGTCGTCGGCGTCGGCACCCTGCGTGCGAACGGCTACAACGTCCTGACGTGGGATCCGCGCGGGGAGTGGCGATCGGAAGGTGTCATGCACCTGAACTCGCCGGATGTCGAGGGCCGCGACATGTCGCACATCATCAGCTTCCTGGCCACACTGCCCGAGGTCGAGCTCGACGCGGTGAACGACCCGCGGATCGGCATGACGGGTGCCTCCTACGGCGGCGGTATCCAATTGGCCACGGCGGCAATCGATCACCGCGTGGATGCGATCGTCCCGACGATCGCGTGGAACAACCTCGTCGACGTGCTGTTCCCGCGCGACGCGGTCAACAGCAGCTGGGGCACACTGCTTCCCGCAGTGCTGGCGCTGACGTTCGCCCGCGAGCATCCGCGGATCTTCCCGGTCGCGATCCAGGGTGTGCTGTTCGGCATCGCCGAACAGGCCGACATCGACCTGGTCAACAGCTTCGGCTTCGATGACCAGATCAAGGACATCACCGCGCCGACGCTGCTGATTCAGGGCACGGTGGACACGCTGTTCACTCTCGATCAGGCGCACAAGAATGCACTCGACCTGATCGAGGCGGGCACGACGACCAAGGTGATCTGGTACTGCGGCGGCCACGGCGCATGCCTGAGCGACTTCAACGACGGCGAGTTCGTCATCGGCCGCACGTTGAGCTGGCTGGACCGCTATGTCAAAGGCAACGAAAACGTCGACACCGGAGCACAATTCGAGTGGGTCGACCAGAACGGGGTCTGGCACAGCGACGAGACGTCCCCGGCGACGGAGTCGACGCCGATCGTGGCGACGCGGGAAGAAGACAGCAGGGTGATGCCGATCATCCCGGCGCTGTTCGGATCCGGGCCGAACCCGCTGATCATCACGCGGGGCCTGATCGCGGCGCTGCTGGGTCTGCCGTCGGCGGCCGCGGCGTACAACGCGGTCAACCTCGAAGTCCCAGCTGCCGAGGAGCTGACGTACCTGGTGGGTGCGCCTGTGGTGACGATGAAGTACACCGGCGACGGAACGGCCAAGCATGTGTACGCCCAAATCATCGACGACGAAACGGGTTTGGTGCTGGGCAACCATGCGACGCCGATCCCGGTCACGCTCGACGGAGAGTCGCACACCGCGACGTTCTCACTGGAGCAGATTGCGCACACACTTCAGCCGGGGCAGACGTTGACAGTGCAGATCGTGACGTCCACGGCGAAGTTCATCAACTATTACTCGTGGGGCGCCATCAAGATCGAGGAGCTAAGCATCGAGTTGCCGACGCGGGCTGCCGAAGCTGAAGCGGCGGAGGAACCCGTCGTCGCGGCATAGCCTTTCGCCGAACCTGAAGCTGTGCACGCCGCTACTCGATCTTTCACTTCATAACTTCAGTTTCGGCGGGTGAATTGGTGTGCTGAGACCCTGCCGACATGACGCAGAATGGGACCTGTGCTGCCGTCGCGTTCAACCTTGCAAGGGTGGAATCCCGACTCGCTGAGCGGTTCTGGAAGCGCGGTCAGGTCGGCAGGTCAGAGTGTCGGCGATGGAGTGTCGAACCTCGACGACGCCATCAACCGCATGCCGGAGACACGGGGGTGGTCGGGGCAAGCCCATGACGCGGCGACGGGGATGTTCGGCCGCGCCGACACCACGGCGCAGCAGTTCGCCGGATACACGGACGCGGTGGCGTCCGCGCTGAGCAACGGGGCGAACGCGATTGGGGCAGCGAGGTCAGCGCTGCTCGCAAAGGCAGACGCCGTGGACAACGGGCCCTTAAACGTAACCGACCAGTGGGTCGTGCTGATCGATCCCGTCATGGCAACCGAAGCCGAAATGGCCAAGCTGCAGGCGTTGGCGTTGCAGGAACAGGCCGAGATCAACAGCCTCCTGTGCGCGGTCGGTGACGCCGACAATGCGACTGCCGATGCCATCGTGGCAGCCGGCACGAAGAACGGCTTCGTCGCGCCGGATTCACCTAGCGATCTAGAGGACCTGCTGTTGCCCACGGCCCAACGCCCAGCCGACCAGGTGCCCGACCCCCGCAGTCCGGTCGGGATGATGCAGCAGGAAGCAGTTCGTGCGGCGGACCAACAACAGCAGATCCGCGAGGTCAGCTACTCGACCAACGAGTACGGCGAAGAGGTGACGACCGTCATCAAACAAGACGGAAGCAAAGCCGTAACCACCGAGATGGATCCGTTCGAGTATCCGAGCAAGATGAACTTCTACATGATGGAGGAGTTCGACAAGGACGGGAATTTCGTCGCAAGGACTAGCTCGTGGCATGACCTGGGCAATGACTGTGATTACACGACAATCGCCTACGCCGACGGTTCGCACCTGACGATGTCGATGGACTCGACAGGGCACCGCACCGCGGGGTTCACCACTGCTGACGGCAGGCATAGCGCGGTCCCCGTCGAGATGATCGACAACTTGTCGATGGCGACGACTACCGGGATGGGCGGGTTGGAGAAACACATTGCCCGGGGTGGTGCACTGCCGATGCTCACCGCGGAGTCGGTGGACAACATCGGCAAGACGATGAAGTTCGGTGGGCCGGCCCTCACCGCGGCCACCACGGTTTTCGACATGGTCATGGCTGATTCGGGCAAGGACCGGTGTATCGCTCTCGTGGCTGGTGTCGTCAGCGGCGGCGGCGGTTGGGGCGGTGTCGAATTGGGCGCGGCAGCAGGCACTATCGGCGGACCCCTGGCTCCCGTCACCGTTCCGCTGGGTGCGGTCATCCTCGGCGGCGTTGGCACGTTCGGCGGGGCGAAGTTGGGCCAGTTCATCGGAGATGTCGTATGTCCTTACTAGAGCTGCCCGACCCACCGGATTGGCGACGTAGTCGAGGCGTCGGGTACGTCCTGGTGCTGCTGTCTGTCGTTGTCGCTGGCGTGTACTGCGTCCTGGGTGCCGTGGCCGCCTTCCACGGCCGGTATCTGACAACGGTCGTATCGGTGGGTTGGGCTGTGTTCTTGCTGCTCCTGGCTCTGGGGGCTGCGCTGGTCATGTCGGGCCGAATGACACCGCAAATCGTCTGTGACAGAACTGGTTTCACTCTGCGGCCGGATCTCAGGTTCAGCAAGCTGATCCTGGCGGGCTTGCTCGCGACAATACCGAGCACCCTGCTGTTCGTTGTGTTTGCTCCGATGGGCGCCATCGACTTTGCAACGACGCGCGCTCTACAGGTCTTCTGGCCCATCTTTGCCGCATTGGCTCTCGTCACTGTGATCACCGGACTGATCAGGACGTGGCGGCGCGGCGACGTCGGTCATGTCACGCTCACCCCTGCCATGGTTGAGAACGCTGACGTCATGAGCACGAAGCTCTTCGAATGGGACGACATCGTCGAGGTGTCCGGACGTGCTGAGTCGATGAGGGCGCATCGCGCGGTGGTCTTGCGCCTGCGCAATGGCGAAGAAGCAGTCATCGGCAACGCCAACGTCTACGTGCCGGGCGGTGCCGTTCTCTACTGGATGGTGCGGCACTACTGGAAGCATCCCGAGGATCGCGACGAGTTGGTCGACGAGCGCGCGCTGCAGCGCTTTGAACAGCGGAAATACGACGTCAGCTGACCGTTTAGGCCCCAGGGTGTACAGTCGAAGACAGGCCGTTTTCACGTCCGCAGTCTTTCCGACGCCAGGGCTTCTCACGTGATTGTTCACAGCCCCGTGCGAAGAGCTTCGCCCGGTCACCGTACGAGTCTTCTCGGACCTCTGCAAGGACGTTGCTTTATGGAATCGCTTGAACTTTTTTCGCATCTTCAGGCGCCTCAAATCCCCTGTGCTGGTTCGGGTTCGGCAGAACCGGTGCAGGCGCCCGTCTTCTCCGACCAGTCCGGTCGCAAGACGCGCTCCGATTCAAGGCTGTCGTGAACGGTCTGGCGGCTTCCCGCCGATCGTCGAAACCCGTCAGACTGACTCTCGCCGACGAGCTGGACGGCATCATCGACGGGGCGTGGTGGCCGCACACGGGGCTGATCGCAGCTGAGCTGCCGGATCTCGTCGGAGTGCTGCACAAGCCCTTGGGAGAGATCGTCGACATCCGCATCAACTGGTCGCCCTCGGACGGAAACGCCGATCTCCAGACGATCATCGCCGGCGTTCGGCTCCAGAAGGAGGGCGAAACCTTCCGTCGTCCACGCCTGATGATGGTGGCAGGGCGCCGTGCGACTGCGAAATTGCTTGTGGTGCCGAGCATGACATCACCGACATTGGGAGCCATCGTCATGCGCGCCGCGGCGGGCCTCCCGACGTCGGGCGGAAGCGGGGATCACAAGCTCTACGACATGGCCCAGTTGGTCGTCGACGTGGCTCGGGACGAAAGCATCAAATGGAGCGGTGCTCGTTATTCGAGAGCGCAATAGCACCACTGGCAACGGCAATTCGGAGTACCTGAATCGGAATGCGCGACATCGCAGACTTCGGTGTTACGCTACGTCACGGATGTTCTTCTACATCCGGTCACAATGAAAGAAGTTGGAAAAGTATGACACAGGGAACTGTGAAGTGGTTCAACGGCGAAAAAGGCTTCGGCTTCATCGCTCCCGATGGTGGCGAGGCAGACGTTTTCGTCCACTATTCGGAGATCAGTGGAAGTGGATTCCGTTCGCTTGACGAGAACCAGCGCGTCGAGTTCGAGGTCGAGCAGGGCAACAAAGGCCCGCAAGCCGTCCGAGTGAGCGCGATCTAAAAGACTTCAAAGAGCGAATGTGGGCCGGTGGATTTCCACCGGCCCACATTCCGTTTCGGGCCGTCGCGACCGCGTACAGTTGACGATGTCGGCGAAATCATCGCCCGTCAATCAGGGTCTGATGAGACCCGGTCGGGATGCCCTATGGCACAACATGAAAGAGGAGCCGGTTTTGACCGGCCCCACAACGGACCTCGAAACACCCCGCGCCTGAGGCTGAAACGCAAAGCCTCCAGGAGCGGATACGTCGACGGTGCCTGGTGGCCGCACAGTAACGATCTCGCCGCAGAGCTGCCGGACCTGTTGGCCGTTCTCTCTGTACGACTCGGCGCGATCGCACGCGTGGCCTACAGCCATGCCGAGTGGACGATGGCGCCGCGAAAGCTGCATATCGAGAATCAACTTGTCCGGCTTGACGGTTATGACCGCCAGCCCGCACACACTCTCCGTGTGACGGGTAGAAGTGGCTGGAGCGTCGTGCTGTTGACCGTCCCGGTACAGACACACGCGCAAGAGGCCCACGGCATCATGATGGCCGCCGCCACCCTCGATGACGCATCGAACGTGGATTCACTGCTTGCCACCGCTCGGAACTGCTGACGCGGCGGCAGTAACGAAATCCACTGCCCGTCAGCGCTTCTTGGCTTCGTAGCTGGATTCGGCCGCCGAATTCTTGGCTTCGGATTTGGCGTGCTTGTCGGCGCGTTTCTCCTTGAGGGATTTTCCCGATTTCTTGGACATCGCTTGACGGGGAGACTTATCAGACATCGCTGGCCCTTCATCATGGGCCCTGTATGGTCCCTGACGTCTGACGCTACGCCTGTAATCGAATTGGTGGGTCGTTCCAGCACCGCCATCGGGTGTAGCCTCAAGGTATTGGGAACCCAGCCGATCCGGGATGTGTCAGCTGACGTCCGCTGATCTCGACGAGCAACCGCTCACGCCGCCGCGCCGGTACCATCGTCCATCGGGATTGTCTTGAACGTTGTGCCCACTTTCCGTTCCATGCTTTCGCCGGCTGCGCATCGGCCTCTGGCCCGGACAGTTCGGTTCGGGATTCTCAGCACCTTTCCTCCGACGGCCTGTGGGCTGGCAAGCTTCAGCTCGGCCTTGGCTGCATCGCTGAGCAGTCGTGGTTCCGAGGTCAGCGTCGTACGCATCGCCGACGGCTCATCGTCGTCGGATGGCAGGGTCGTGGCGGAACTCGTCAATGGGTCGTCGCTGTCATCGGCTGCCTGCGTGGAATCGCTCAATGAACACGAAGCCGTGATCATTCAGCATGATTACGACCTCTATGGTGGCACGCACGGCGACGAACTGCTGACCATTCTGGGTGGATTGCGTGTCCCGTCAATAGTCGTCGTTCACAATGTCATGAAAGACCCTGCGCCACATCAGCGTTGGGTGCTCGAGCAAGTGACGACCATGGCGGGCCGGGTGGTTGTGATGTCCGAGGTGGCGTGCGAGCGACTCTGCCGCGAGTACGCCGTGGACCGGCGCAAGATCGTCACGATCCCGCACGGTGCGTCGCTGCCTACCCAGCCGAGGGGGAAGCGCACGAGCAGACCCATCATCTTGACGTGCGGACTGCTGGGACCGGGGAAGGGTGTTGAGCGAGTCATCGACGTCATGCCGGCGCTGGCCAGCGTTGCCGGACGTCCCCGTTACCTGGTCGCAGGTCAGACGCATCCGCGAGTGGCGGTACGGGAAGGCGAGGCCTACCGAGAAGCCCGAATCCAGCAAGCTCATCACCTCGGGGTCGCAGATTCGGTGTCGTTCGACGACCGCTACCTCGACAGAGCATCGCTGACCGCCTTGATCCAATCGGCTGCGGTCATCGTGCTGCCGTATGACTCGACCGACCAAGTGACCTCCGGTGTCCTCGTCGATGCCGTCGCAAGCGGCAGGCCCGTTGTCGCCACCCCTTTTCCTCACGCCGTCGAGATGCTGCGCGACGGCGCGGGCATCATCGTGCCGCACGATGATCCCGAGGCGTTGACCGGTGCGTTGCGCCGAGTCCTCACCCAGCCGCGGTTGGCGGGGGCGATGGCGGCGGAGGCGCGGCAGTTGGCGCCGGCGATGGCATGGCCCGTGGTGGCCCAGTCGTATGTGCAGCTGGCGGCGCAGATGCTTCTGGAGAGGCGGACGAGTGAATGACACGTACCCGCAACCGAAGTTCGACTATCTGCCGACGACGACACTTTGTGGCGGAACGGGATAGGGGCAGCTGCGGTATGGTTCCTTGGCGGCAACGATGTGGGCGAGTCGATGTGGGATCCGGCCGGCGGGGCCGGCTACGACGGTCTGACCGCGGCTTGTCGACAGCGTGCGACCAGAAGCGACTGCCGAAGTAGTTGTGGGCAAACAGTTTTAGAGGTGCATTGACGTATAGGGCGCGCCTCCGTAGGGTGGTGGTACGCCGACGTGCTGCCGTTGCCTATCGAGACTCGGCTGATGGTCCGCAAACATTCTGGTTCGTCTAGCAGCCCAGTCATGATTTCGACCTAGGATCGGCAGGACATCCCGTGGCTATCGCCGATATTGCTGCCTACGCACATCTGAGCGAACAGGACATCAACGATCTCGGCGACGAGCTCGACGAGATCCGACGCGACATCGAAAAGTCGTTGGGTGCGCGAGACGCCGCCTACATCCGGCACACGATCCTGTTCCAGCGGACGCTGGACCTGGTCGCCCGACTGGTGATCGCCGTGAGTCGTTCTCGGAAGGGTTGGCTGTCAGGCACGGCTGCCCTCGCCTTCGCCAAGAGCGTGGAGAACATGGAGATCGGTCACAACGTCAGCCATGGGCAGTGGGATTGGATGAACGACCCCGAGATCCACTCCACCACCTGGGAGTGGGACATGATGGCGGTGTCGGCACAGTGGAAGTACTCGCACAACTACCGTCATCACGTCTTGACCAACGTCGTGGGTGTCGACGACGACCTGGGATTCGGCATCATGCGCCTGACCCGTGACGAGCCGTGGCAACCCGTCCACCTTCTGCAGCCCGTTCGAAACATGCTGCTGGCCTTCGTCTTCGAGTTGGGTATTGCCCTCCACGGTGTCCATTCGGCTCGGGACCGTGTTCTTCCCGACACCGGCAGGGTCGCCGAAGAGAGATCGACGCTGGTGCGCAAGATCGCACGACAAGCCGCCAAGGACTACGTGTTCTTCCCTGCGCTCAGCGGACGCCGATGGCGACGTACGTTGACTGCCAACGTCACCGCAAACCTCGCGCGCAATCTGTGGGCGTACGTCGTGATCTTCTGTGGCCACTTTCCCGACGGTGCCGAGAAATTCACCGCCGACGTACTGGCTGAAGAGACCCGAGCGCAGTGGTATCTGCGGCAGATCCTCGGAGCCGCGAACTTCCGGGCCGGCCCGCTCCTGGCGTTCGCGAGTGGCAATCTGTGTTACCAGATCGAGCACCACCTGTTCCCCGAACTGCCGAGCAACCGCTACGCGGAGATCGCGGCTCGGGTGAAGGATGTCTGCGACAGATACGACCTTCCTTACACCACGGGTTCGCTTGTGCGCCAGTATCTTCTGACGCTGCGCACGATCCACAAGCTTGCCCTGCCTGACCGACTCCTCACTGCGACATGCGACGACGCGCCGGAGACAGCTTCTGAACGCAAGTTCAACGATGCGCGCCCCGGCCTGGGCGGACTCCGGTCCGCACTGGCGAGGGGGGCAAGTGTCCGACGACGGCGGCGAGCCGCGTAGCAGATCTGTGTTCAGCGAGGAGTTGGGATGACAGTCATGGTGACCTGTCGAGATGGTCGCGTCGACAAATACATGAGGTTCGGCGACGAGTTCGTCAAGCATGACGACGGCAGCCTCGACGTGGTGCGCGGAGGTTCCCGGCACCCGCACAGCTATGCCGCGGAGGAGTGGACCGCGGTTGACGGTGACGAGAAGCGTTGGAAAAAGCCTCGTTTCCGTTCTCTCTTCAGTTGAGCGTGACGACTGCCGATAAATTGTTGGCGGCAGTACACGGTCGGCGTGGAAAAGACGCCGCCGACGCGCTGTGTGTGGCGTGTGTGACGCTGCTCGATGTCGATGCGGTCGCGATCTGCCTCGTCTTCGACGGCGTCACCACCGGCACGCTGGGTTCCAGCGACGCGCGCGCTCGCGATTACGGCGAGCTGCAGTTCGTCCTCGGTGAGGGACCGTCACTGGAGTCCGTGGCGCGACGTGCTCCGGTGCTGGTGGACGATCTCGCCGAACCATCCGGCGCCCGCTGGCCCTTGTATGAACCCGCAATGCTGGAGCTGGGCATTCACAGCGTCTTCGCCCTACCGGTGGTCATCGCCGGTGAGTACATCGGCACCCTCAGTTTGTTTCGCGCCAGACCCGGCCCGATCGCCGCCGAGGACGCCAGCACCGCAGCTCTGGCCGCCCAGCTGGCCCGCGTGCCGCTGCTCGATCTTCTCCACACGGACATGCATGCCGCGGTCAACGATCCGGCCAGCGAGGCGTGGGGCGAGTTGAATGCCCTCTCCCGTGCCGACGTCAGCCAGGCCACCGGGATGCTGGTGGCCCAGCTGGATGTCGGTGCTGCCGAGGCCCTGCTGCGACTGCGCGCCCACGCCTATTCGACCGGCCGCACGGCAGCCGATGTGGCCCGCGACATTTTGGAGCGCACGCTGGAGCTGGAGAGCGACTGATCGGACAGGGACTTTCTGACCCTTTCGGGCTCGCGCCCGGCGGACGGCCTCGTCAACGAGATGCTCGGCAACCACGACGAGTTTGACGTTGTCTGACTGGCTTCGTCGTCGGAGCCGGTCGAACGCCTCGTCGGCAGTGACACCCGAGCGGCTGCGAATGATGCCAATGGCCTGGTCGATCACGGCACGGCTGTCCAGGGCCCGCTGCAGCTGCTCGGTCCGATCCCGTGCGAACGCAAGAAGCTGTGCGTTGTACAGCGACACCGCCGCCGGTGCGGCGAAGCGGGCGGCCAGTTCTACGGCGTGGTCGCCGAAGGCGTCGCGGGTGAACGCATACGCGCTGAGAACGCCATGGACTGCGTCGTCGGCGACCAGCGGCAGCGACAGCGCAGAATGCACCGACATTCGTGCCACCCTGCCGCCGAAATGGGTCCAGCGGACATCACTTCCCAGCGAGCCGCTCACCACCACGCGAGCAGACTTCAGGCAGGTGAGGGAAGGTCCCTCGCGCAGCTCCTGGTACTGAATGCGGTCGATCTCGGTGACAAAATCGGCAGTGGTAGCGCAGAGTTCGACGTCCATCCCGGTGGGAGGCACGGGCAGAACAGCGACGCTCACGCCGTCGGCGCCGGGTACGGCGTGCACGGCGAAGTCGGCGACGTCGCCGAGCAGTTCGGCGGTGGGCCGGAGGCCCGCCACCAGGCTCGCCACCCCGGTCAAGCCTGCGCGCAGGTCGATTTCGTCGGCGTCGCGCTGCGCGACCGACAGATCTGGCTGCGGGGCCCGGCCGGGCTGTGCGTCGAAATCAGCCATAGGCCACTGACCGTACTCCGCTCAGCTCACCAGCAAGAGCGCATGTGCGCGCCTCAGCTTGCCCGACGGTGTCTTAGGGATGGTTCCCGGCTGTAGGACGACCACGTTGCGCGGCCGGACGTCGACTTCGGCGAACACCTCGTGGGCGACCTGCCGTTCGACGCGGCGCACGTGCACATCGTCGTCGAATTCCTTGCATTCCACCGCGACGGCGAAGGATTCCCGGGAGCGGCCCGCATCCAGCCGTACCGCGACGGCACAGCCCGGGCGGACACCTTCGACGCGGCCCGCCGCCCGTTCGATGTCAGTGGGGTAGATGTTGCGCCCGGCCATGATGATGACGTCCTTGAGTCGCCCGCAGACGACGACGTCACCGAGCTCGGTCAGGTAACCGATGTCACCGGTGTCGTACCAGCCGCGATCATTCTGTGCGGCAATGAATCCGGCGACCGTCGTGTAACCCTTGGTCACCGGTTCACCGCGTACCTCGATGACACCGACGCCACGAGTGGGTAGCTCGGCGCCATCGTCTCCGACGATACGAAGCTCCAGTCCATCCAGGGGTCGGCCGAGTGTGACGAGGCGGCGGGTGTTGCCTTTGACGGCGGGGATGGCGCGGTGCAGGACAGCGAGCAGATCGGCGTCCACCTCGTCGACGACCATGCCCTTGCCGCATTCAGAAAACGACACCGCCACCGTGGTCTCGGCCATCCCGTAGGCGGGGACGACGGCCTCGGGTTTGAGGCCAAACGGTGCGCCTGCGTCGCAGAGTTCTTCGACGTCGAGGGGGTCGACCTGTTCGGCACCTGACAGCGCCCACCGCAGAGAGGACAGGTCGAACTCGCCGGGTGCTGCCTGTCGGCGCAGCCGCCTGGCGAGAAGGTTGTAGGCGAAATTCGGCGCGGCGGTCATGGTGCCCTTGTACTTGTCGATCAGCCTGGGCCACAGCAAAATATCGCTGAGAAAGTCCATCGGAGTGACCTTGACCAGCTCCGCGCCAAAGTACATCGGCACGGTCAGGTACCCCGTCATGCCCATGTCGTGGAAGCACGGCAGCCAGCTCACGATGACATCGGTGTCGATGTCGAACTTGCAGCCGGCGGTCATGGCGTTGGCGTTGGCGACGATGTTGGCGTGCGTGATCTGCACGGCCTTGGGGGATCCGGTCGACCCGCTCGTCAGCTGCATCAGCGCGATGTCGTCGTCGTCGGTGTCGATCGGATCGATCGGGTCCTCGCAGAGCAAGGATTCGACGGTCAGCACGGTCATACCGAGGTCGCTGAGAACGGAGGCAGCGGGCATGAAGGGATCGGAGATGACGACGGCCTTTGCGGCGATCATGTCGATGACGGCGGTGGTTTCTTCGGCCCAGCGCACGAGATCGGTGCGGGGAGTGGGTTGGTGCAGCATGGTCACACTCGCTCCGCGCATCCAAATCCCCTGTGCGGCAGGAGCGATCTCGACAGGGGCACCCGCAAGCATGGCGACTGCGTCCTTGTGGCCGACGCCGGCGAGGGCGAGCCCGCCGGCAATGCGACGGCCTCGCTCGTGAACCTGTGCCCAGCTATGGCGAATCGGTGCGTGGGGCTCGCCGGTGTTGAAGCCTTTCGTGCTCATTTGGGCGTTGGCATACATTGTTTCGGTGAATCGGCTCATAGACGGCCCTTTGTGCTCTGGCGCAGGCGCGCCGATGGTCTGAAAGAAGGTGGGAGAGCCGCTGGAATTCGACCGGAACGCAGTGAAGCGTGGATCCCTTGAGTCCACCCCAGGTGATCCCCGGTCCGGCTGAACCGAGGGCGCGCTATGTCAGACCCACTGACTGTACGTCGTGGGTCGGCGGTCAGCCTCCAAGCGCGCCTGGTTGAGCGTAGATATATGCCCCTCGACACCACGTTTCCGTGTCTGCGTGAAGATCGTGGATGGCGGCTTAC
>ERZ500977.121-NODE-121-length-15012-cov-7.988500_pt1 | contig 15012 bp, 12 predicted proteins | sample MGYA00248863_ERZ500977 | MGnify/ENA primary metagenome ERZ500977 (study PRJEB25958, sample SAMN03398581) | human skin metagenome | study: EMG produced TPA metagenomics assembly of the Human Skin Microbiome Metagenome (human skin metagenome) data set.
CCGGTCGCCGGCGGTGAGCGGCGCCCCGTCGCGGGTGGCACCCTGCCCGCGGGCGGCGGCATAGCTGCGCCCGAGGGCCGGCAGGTGCACGACGCCGGCAACGAGGCGCCCGGCCTCGGCGATGGCGAGCGACGGCCCCCAGCTGCGTCCGCCGCCGATGAAGTCGCGGGTGCCGTCGATCGGATCGATGAGGAAGACGCGGGTGGCCGCGAGCCTGTCGCCGAGCCGGTCGGGGCTGTCCGGCGTCTCCTCGGACAGCCAGCCATAATCGGGCCGCGCGGCGCGCAGCTCGGCGCGCAGCATGTCGTCGACCGCGATGTCCGCATCGGTCACCGGGCCGAGCCCGGGCTTCTCCCGCGTCTCGAACCCGGTCTCGCGATAGTGCAGCGCCAGCCGCCCGGCCGCCTCCGCCGCGTCGAGCAGGAGCGCGAGGTCACGCTCCGGCAATGACGAGGCCCTCCACGAGGAGACTCGGGACCACGCGGCCGAGTTCCGGCCGGGCGTCGTTCGCCGGCTTCAGGCTCCGCAGCATGTCCCGGAGGTTGCCGGCGATCGTGCATTCGTTGACCGGGCGCACGATCTCGCCCCGCTCGACCCAGAAGCCGCTGGCCCCGCGGGAGTAATCCCCGGTGTTGGGGTTGATCGTGGCGCCGATCAGGCCGGTCACGAGCAGTCCCGTGCCCATCTCGGCGAGGAGCGCCGCGCGGCTGTCGGGGCCCTGGGTCAGCGCGACATTGCCCGCGGCGGGCGAGGGCGGCGCGCTCGGGCCGCGCGCGGCATTGCCGGTGCTGGCCAGGCCGAGCTGCCGGGCGGTGGCGAGATCGAGCGTCCAGCCCTGCAGGATGCCATCGGCCACCAGCACCCGGCGGCTGGCCGGCAGCCCTTCGGCGTCGAAGGGGCGCGAGCCGCCGATCCGCGGGCGCAGCGGATCCTCGACGAGATCGAGGCCGGCGGGCAGCACCCGGGTGCCGAGCGCATCCTTGAGCCACGAGGCGCCGCGCGCGATCGCCGTGCCGTTGATCGCCGAGAGCAGGTGCCCGACGAGCCCCGAGGCGACGCGCTCGTCATAGAGGACGGGGAAGGCGCCGGTCGGGGGGCGGCCGGCGCCGGCGCGGGCGATGGTGCGGGTGCCGGCCAGCCGGCCGATCTCGGCCGGATCGGGCAGGTCGGCGCCATGGACCCGGCCCTCGCTCGCATAGTCCCGTTCCATCGACAGGCCGTCGCCGCAGATCGCCGTGGCATAGAGGCCGTGGCCGGTCCGGGCATAGCCGCCGGAGAAGCCGTTGCTGGCCGCGAGGTGGATCCGGTTCCGCGTCCAGCTGGCGCCCGACCCGTCCATCCGGGTGATGCCGGGCACCGCCAGCGCCGCGGCCTCGGCCGTCCGAGCGGCGGCCTCCAGCGCGGCCGCGGTCGGGCCGTCGGCCGCATCCTCCAGCTCCAGCGCGGCGACATCCCAGTCGCGGGCGAGGTCGGACGGGGCGGCAAGCCCGCACCACCGGTCCTCGGGAGCCTCGCGGGCCATGGCGACGGCGCGCTCGGCCATCGCGGTGATGGTGCCGGCGGAGATGTCGCTGGCCGAGACGCAGGCCTGGCGGTGGCCGATCAGCACGCGGAGGCCGATCTCCACGCCCTCGGCGCGTTCGGCCTGTTCCAGCGCGCCGTCCCGCACCTCGATCGAGAGGCTTTCACCCGCCACGGCGATGGCATCCGCGGCTTCGGCCCCGGCCCGCGCGGCCGCGGCGAGGAGGCTGCCCATAAGGGCGTCGAGGTCTGCCATGAGGTCAGGTCTCCGGGCTTTGGCGGGAGGGGAGGGCGGGCACGGGGCGACTCCGCAGCGGCGTCGGCTCCGTACCTAGGCGGTTGCGACGCCCAAAACAACGGGGGGGCGAGAGAGCCGGAGTCCCGCAATCCTGTGAGGCAGGGGGCTGGCGGAAGCGCGGCCCCTTCTGCTTTTGCGTCTCCGCGGCAGAAGGGGCCGGGCGATCGTCCGTTGCGACGGCCGGCGGGTCATGCGGGCGAGCGGTCCCTCCCGGGGACGGCCCGGACGGCAGGGTGCCGCAATCCGCCCCGGGCACTCGGCGTCCGTCCGGCCAGGGGGGACCCGTCCCCGCCCCCGGGTCAGCCTTCCCGTCGGGTCCGGCGGGGCAGCATCCGGGCGAGCACATCCGAGCGCAGGACGAATTGTTGATAGGCCGCGCCCGCCACATGCAGGGCGACCATGGCGAGGAGCAGCGTCGTCAGCGTCTCGTGCAGGTCTGCGGCTGGCCGGAGGCCGCCGAACCAGGCCGCGAGGCCGGTCACGGGCAGGACGAGCAGCAGCAGGTAGAGCAGATGATGCGTCGCGGCGGCGGCGAGTCGCAGCGGCCGCGGCTCGGCAAGCACTGCGGGCGGCACCCCGCGGTTGACGCGGAGGACGAGCCGCCAGACCGCCAGCGCGAGGATCAGGATGCCGCCGGCGACATGGGCGAGGACGAGCGGGCCGTCGGGTGTGCCCGTGCCCCGGCGCAGCGCCCGCCATGCGGCGCCCATCGCGTCGTCGGTCAGGAACTGGCTGAGGACAAGGACGGCAACGCTCCAGTGGAGCAGGATCTGCAAGGGCGAGAAGCGGTGGGTCATGGAAGGTCTCCTGGTACCCAACCCGAACGCGCCGGATGGGAATTCCCGTCGCCATTGCCAGCCCGGACTGAAATTTTCAACCCTGGCGGGAATCAAAAATTTCCAAAGGGTTAACATCCTGTTGTGGCGAAATGGGGTGTCAACTACAATATATTGTGGGTAACTCGAATAAACCGGTTGCGACTCGACGGCCTTGGGGCTCTTTTAGGGTAGTGCCAGCCGACGCCTACCACATGTGGTGTGTGCCCCAAAGGCTGGGAGAACAATGCCAAAGGACCAGACAGATGCAGATCGAACGTCGTTTCACCACCGAAGAGACCGGCGCCTATGGCGCTCTCGCTTTCCGGGCGACCGCGTCGGAGATCCGCAATCCCGACGGCTCGGTCGTCTTCAGCCTGCAGGGGATCGAGGTCCCGGAGGGCTGGAGCCAGGTGGCCGCCGATGTGCTGGCCCAGAAGTATTTCCGCAAGGCCGGCGTTCCCGCCGCCCTGAAGAAGGTCCGGGAAAAGGGCGTCCCCGAATTCCTGTGGCGCTCGGTCGCCGACGAGGTGGCGCTCGCGAAGCTGCCGGAAGAGGCGCGGATGGTCGGCGAGACCAGCGCCCGGCAGGTCTTCGACCGGCTGGCCGGCGCCTGGGCCTACTGGGGCTGGAAGGGCGGCTATTTCTCGTCCGAGGCCGACGCCCGCGCCTATTATGACGAGATGCGCTACATGCTGGCGGCCCAGATGGGCGCGCCGAACAGCCCGCAGTGGTTCAACACCGGGCTGCACTGGGCCTATGGCATCGACGGCCCGGGGCAGGGGCATTTCTACGTCGACTTCCAGTCGGGCAACCTCGTGAAGTCCACCAGCGCCTACGAACACCCGCAGCCCCATGCCTGCTTCATCCAGTCGGTCGGCGACGACCTCGTGCAGGACGGCGGCATCATGGACCTCTGGGTCCGCGAGGCGCGCCTCTTCAAGTACGGCTCGGGCACCGGCACCAACTTCTCGTCGCTGCGCGGCGAGGGCGAGAAGCTGTCGGGCGGCGGCAAGTCGTCCGGCCTGATGGGCTTCCTCAAGATCGGCGACCGCGCGGCCGGCGCGATCAAGTCGGGCGGCACCACGCGCCGCGCGGCCAAGATGGTGATCTGCGACATGGATCACCCCGATGTCGAGGAATTCATCAACTGGAAGGTCATCGAGGAGCAGAAGGTCGCGAGCCTCGTCGCCGGATCCAAGATCCACGAGATGAAGCTCAACGAGATCTTCGCCGCGATCCGCGCCTGGGACGGCAGCGAGGCCGATGCCTTCGACCCGAAGAAGAACCCGGGCCTCAAGGCGGCGATCCGGGGCGCGAAGTCGGCGATGGTGCCCGAGACCTACGTGAAGCGCGTGCTCCAGTATGCCGAGCAGGGTTTCGCCTCGATCGAGTTCCGCACCTATGACACCGACTGGGACTCGGAAGCCTACCTGACCGTCTCGGGCCAGAATTCCAACAACTCGGTCCGCGTCACCGACGCCTTCCTCCGGGCGGTGCGCGAGGATGCCGACTGGGCGCTCATCCGCCGCACCGACGGCAAGGTCGCGAAGACCGTGAAGGCGCGCGAGCTCTGGGACCAGATCGGCCATGCCGCCTGGGCCTGCGCGGACCCGGGCGTGCAGTTCCATGACACCATCAACGCCTGGCACACCTGCCCGGCCGATGGCGAGATCCGCGGGTCGAACCCCTGCTCGGAATACATGTTCCTCGACGATACGGCCTGCAACCTCGCCTCGATGAACCTGCTGACCTTCCTGAAGGACGGCCGGTTCGACGCCAAGGCCTATGTCCACGCGACCCGGATCTGGACGCTGACGCTCGAAATCTCGGTGCTGATGGCGCAGTTCCCGAGCGAGCGGATCGCCGAGCTCTCCTACCGCTTCCGCACCCTCGGCCTCGGCTATGCCAATATCGGCGGCCTGCTGATGACCATGGGCTACGGCTATGACAGCCCCGAGGGCCGGGCGCTCTGCGGTGCGCTGAGCGCGATCATGACCGGCGCCTCCTATGCCATGTCGGCGGAGATGGCGGGCGAGGTCGGGCCGTTCCCGGGCTATGAGGCCAATGCCGCGGCGATGCTGCGGGTCATCCGCAACCACCGCCGGGCCGCGCAGGGCCTGACCATCGGCTACGAGGGCCTCGCGGTGCCGCCGGTGGCGCTCGACCTCGCCAACTGCCCGGACCGCGGGCTCGTCAACCTCGCCCATTCGGTCTGGGACGAGGCGCTGGAACTCGGCGAGCGCCACGGCTTCCGCAACGCGCAGGTCAGCGTCATCGCGCCGACCGGCACCATCGGCCTGGTGATGGACTGCGACACCACCGGCATCGAGCCCGACTTCGCGCTGGTGAAGTTCAAGAAGCTGGCCGGCGGCGGCTATTTCAAGATCATCAACCGTGCGGTCCCCGGGGCGCTGGCCCGGCTCGGCTACAGCCCGGCCGAGGTCGAGGAAATCGTCGCCTATGCCGTCGGCCACGGCTCCCTCGGCAATGCGCCGGGCATCAACCAGACCGCGCTCATCGGCCACGGCTTCGGTCCGGAGGAGATCGCCAAGGTCGAGGCTGCCCTGCCGACCGCCTTCGACATCCGCTTCGTCTTCAACCAGTGGACGCTCGGCGAGGCCTTCTGCCGCGACGTGCTCGGCATCCCCGAGGAGAAGCTGCGCGACCCGTCCTTCGACCTGCTGCGCAGCCTCGGCTTCACCCGCGCGCAGATCGACGCGGCGAACCTGCATGTCTGCGGCACGATGACGCTGGAGGGGGCCCCGCACCTGAAGCCCGCGCATTACGCGATCTTCGACTGCGCCAATGCCTGCGGCAAGATCGGCACCCGCTACCTGAGCGTGGACAGCCACATCCGCATGATGGCGGCGGCGCAGAGCTTCATCTCGGGGGCGATCTCCAAGACGATCAACATGCCGAACGACGCCACCATCGAGGACTGCAAGGCGGCCTACGAGCTGTCGTGGTCGCTCGGCGTCAAGGCGAATGCCCTCTACCGCGACGGCTCCAAGCTGTCGCAGCCGCTGTCCTCGGCCCTCATCGAGGAGGACGAGGACCTGGAGGAGGTGCTGACCACCGCCCCGGCCGCCGAGCGCGTCACCGTGCTGAGCGAGAAGATCGTCGAAAAGATCATCATCAAGGAGATCGAGCGGGCCAACCGCCAGCGCCTGCCCGAGCGGCGCAAGGGCTACACCCAGAAGGCCATGGTCGGCGGGCACAAGGTCTACCTGCGCACCGGCGAGTATCAGGACGGCCGCCTGGGCGAGATCTTCATCGACATGCACAAGGAGGGCGCGGCCTTCCGGGCGATGATGAACAATTTCGCCATCGCGGTGTCGGTCGGCCTCCAGTACGGCGTGCCGCTGGAGGAGTTCGTCGACGCCTTCACCTTCACCCGCTTCGAGCCGGCGGGCATGGTGCAGGGCAACGACTCGATCAAGTCGGCGACCTCGATCCTCGACTACATCTTCCGCGAGCTGGCGGTCAGCTATCTCGACCGCACCGACCTCGCCCATGTGAAGCCGACGGGCGAGAGCTTCGACACGCTCGGCGGCGGTGCCGAGGGCGGCGAGGGCGGCAGCCCGCGCCGGGCCGAGGGCGAGGTGAGCTCCAGCTCGATCGAGGTGATCAAGCAGGTCTCCTCCACCGGCTACCTGCGCAAGCGGCTGCCGCAGGAACTCGTCGTCCTGCAGGGCGGCGCGGCGGTCCACGGCGCGCTCGGCCTCGAGGGCTCGCTGAGCGGCCTCGCCGTCGCCACGGCCTCCGCGGTCAGCGCCCCGGCGCTCGACGCCCGCAGCCGGGCCCGGATGCAGGGCTACGAGGGCGACAACTGCGGCGAATGCGGCAACTTCACCCTGGTGCGCAACGGCACCTGCATGAAGTGCAACACCTGCGGCGCCACGAGCGGTTGCAGCTGAGAGGTTGGGTTGGGGCGCGGAGATCTGACCTTCGCGCCCCAGCTCTCCTATAACACGTGCACGTTGTAGGAGGAGCATTTCCGACCATGTAGGGTCGACATCCGAAACCTGCATGATTGGAGGGGCAGATCAATAGGGTGCACTTTTATACAGGACTTACCCACAGAAATGTCGGGATACCTGTTGATAAGAGGAGCTTGAAGTGACCAAAAGCGCATCCGGCGGAAGTCCGCATATCGCAGCCCTGACCGTTGAAGATGGATCGACTGTTTACGGTCGAGGAATGAAAGTTAGTTCGCACAACGGATTTGCAGTGTCCGTTGACGGCGCTTCGTGGGCCAGTCTTGAGGGTAGTCAACTCGGAGGACACGTTGAAATCAAAGGTAAGTCTACTGTTCATTTAGATAATGCCTTGGTTAGCTATGGACTACCGCCAGAGCTAGTTGCCGACGCAAAAGCTATGAGCAGCAAGGGAAACAATGCGGGGGCGATTTCCATGATCTTGACGTGGGCTCGCAATAACATCAGCTCCCCCGAAAAATTAAACTCAATCTTCGAATTGTTCGGAAACGTTCGGAGTATTGAACTTTAAGGCTTAGGGGGAGCTGCGGCAGAACCGGTCGAGCAGGGCCACGCCTTCAAGAACCGCAGATGGATGACCAGAGGGGGGCCCGGTGGCCCCCCTCTGCCGTTCTGGCGCGCCTTGCCGGGGTAACGGGATGTTTCCGTTTTGGTCCCACCCTGCCGCGATCTGTGCGAGGGGCGGGGCGATGTTGCGACGAGTGTTATCCTGCCGGCGGGGCGCCGTCGCGGTCGAGGGGGCGATCATCCTGCCCGTCCTCGTCCTGCTCGTCGTCGGCGTCATGGAATACGGCATCCTCCTCTTCACCTTCATGAACCTCCAGTCCGCGACGCGCGAGGTGGCGCGCGCGGCCTCGGTCAATTTCACCCCGGTGGCCGACGTTCCGGCCAACCTGCGCGCGCGGCTGCCGTCCTGGAGCCGCGACGAAGCCACGATCACGGTCTCGCAGTCCGCCGCCGGCTCGGCGGCGACGAATGTGATCACGGTCACGGCGACGATCCCGTCCAGTGCCGCCACCCCGATCCACCTTCTCACCGCCGTCGGAGGCTGGGACCTCAAGACGGTGGTGGCGATGAAGCAGGAGCAGCCCCTATGACGACCGGTTCTTCCCCGAGACGCCGGAGCCTGGTGCCCGACGAGGGTGGCGCCGCCGCCCTGATCTTCGCGCTTGCCCTGCCGGTGGTGCTCGGCTTCGGCGCGCTGGTCGTCGACATCGGCAATGCGCGGCTCGTCCGGGGCCACATGCAGTCCGCCGCCGATGCCGCGGCGCTGGCCGCATCGCAGGTCCTGACGGACAAGACGGTGGCAGCCGAGCGCGCCGTCACCTATGCGACCAACAACGTGCCCTCGAGCTATGGCGAGGTGGCGAAGGAGGGCGATGTCGAGTTCGGCTTCTATGATGCCGGCGGGAAGGTCTTCACCCCCGACGCATCGGCCACCAATGCCGTGCGGGTGACGCTGCACCGGGATGCGGCCCGGGGCAACGCGGTCGAGCAGTTCTTCGCCCCGATCCTGGGGGCGGAGTCGACCACGCTCACCGTCAGCGCGGTGGCGGCTCGGTTCCTGCGGACGACCTACGGCACGCCGATCCTCAAGGACCGGGGCTTCGAGGCCGGGGACTACAACGAGATCTATGCCTACTGCTATGACAGCGCGACCAAGAAGCGCACCAGCGAGGTCCTGATCCATCGCAACATCACGCCGGCGGTCACGATCGCCAACTGGCCGTCCTGCTCGGGCAGCACCCAGGCGATGAGCTTCCGCCTGCGCAACGTCCGCGACTCGCGGAGCACGGTCCAGTCCGGGGGCAAGGCCAGGGGCGCGGAATACAATTACTACACCGACACCACGCGCGACAGCGCCGGCAGCGAGAGCTTCACCGGGCTCGCCGGCAAGAAGATCGTCGAGACGATGCGCTGCGCCACCGAGACCGAGTGCCAGGTGATCAGCAAGGGCGGCGTGGTCCCGGAGGGCGCGAACCGCACGCCGAACATCGAGAAGCGCCCCTGTGTTCCCGGCAGCTACATGTACTATGGCTGGGAAGACCGCCCGCCTGGCTCCGGCTGGACCGATGCCGACTATAACGACATCACCTTCATCCTGAAATGCACCGCCAATGGCACGGCGCCGGAGGGACCTGCGCGGCTCGTCCTCTGAGCCGGGCTCCCGCCTCCCGACCCCGGCCGGCCCTCACGGGAGAGTGATGGGGCCGGCCGATGGTTTTCACGGCCACGCGCGTTTAGGGGGCGCCTGACCGCGAGGAGCCCGATGCCGAACGCCGACCTCTCCCGCCGCCGCCTGCTGGCGGCTCTCGCCATCTGGCCGCTCGGGGCGGCCGGTGCGCCGGGTTGGGCGCAGGAAGCCGCGGAGGACGCGGGGCTCGTTTCGCCGAATGTCTGCCTTCTGTCGCCCGAGACCACGGCCGGCCCCTTCTACCTCGATCCGCGGCTGGTCCGGGAGGACATCCGCGAGGGCCGGCGCGGGGTGCCGCTGGAGGTGGTGTTGCAGGTGGTCGATGCCGACTGCCGGCCCATTCCCGGGGCGCGGGTCGATGCTTGGCAGTGCGATGCGCTGGGCAACTATTCCGGTTTCGCCGGGCAGGGCAGCGACCGGGCCCTCGACACACGGGGCGAGACCTTCCTGCGCGGGATCCAGGCCACCGGCGCGGACGGGGTGGCGCGGTTTCTGACGATCTGGCCCGGCTGGTATCGCGGCCGGACGCCGCATGTGCATTACCGGGTCGCCCTCGACGACCGCCGGGTGCTGACCAGCCAGCTGTTCTTCCCCGACGGCACCAGCGAGGCGATCTATCGCGAGGCCGATCCCTATGCGGCCCGCGCGGCCGGGCAGGACATGGACAACCACCGCGACCGGATCGCGCGCACGGCCGGCAGCGGCGCCGTCGCGCGGATCTCACGCGACCGCGGCCGGTTCCGCGCCGCGCTGGTGGTCGGCGTGCGCGCCTGAGGGCGCGGCAATCGCCCGGCTTCTATATCCCCATGACCTGCCAGGGCAGGTGCGACGGGACAAGCCGACGATCACCTGCGCCCGGCTCCGGCCCCGTCTGGACCCCGGTGCGCCGGACGGAACGGGTCGGCGAAGTCAGCCCTTCGCTGCTGCCGTCCCGAACAGATGCAGGTAGGCGCCATATCCCTCGGCCTCCAGCTCCGGTAGCGGCACGAAGCGCAGGGCGGCGGAGTTGATGCAGTAGCGCAGGCCGCCGGCCTCGCGCGGGCCGTCCGGGAAGACATGGCCGAGGTGGCTGTCGGCGCCGCCGGAGCGGACCTCGGTCCGGCGCATGCCGAACTTCGTGTCGCTGTGCTCGACGACCTTCGCGCCCTCGACCGGCCGGGTGAAGCTCGGCCAGCCGCTTCCGCTGTCGAACTTGTCGGTCGAGGCGAAGAGTGGCTCGCCCGACACCACGTCGACATAGAGGCCGGGGGCCTTGTTGTCCCAGTAGGCATTGGCGAACGGCCGCTCGGTCCCGTCCTCCTGCGTCACGCGATACTGCTCCGGCGTCAGGCAGGACAGGGCATCGGGATTGCGATTATACTCGGTCATGGGCTGGGGCTCCTTCCGCTTGCAGGAAAGATGGGGGCGGCGCCCGGCGTTGTCCATCTGCCCTTCGGCATCGGGGCTCCGAAGGCATCCGTTCTCGAAGGACGACGCGGGCGCGCCGCGCGGCCCTGTCCCGAACCTCCCGCCCTGAAACGGTCTCGCCAGAGAGGCCGCTGCGCCGACAGCAACTTGCCCACCGCAAGCCTGGCAAGGACGCGACCGGCCCCCTCACGCCTCGCGGGACTCTGGCTGCCGGCCTGGCGATCGCCGGATCAGAGCCCCCCGGCACGGGCGATGAAGGCGACGATGTCCTCGATGCCCACGCCGTTTCTCACCTGCGCGAAGAGGAAGGGGCGGTCGCCGCGCATCCGGCGGGAATCCGCGTCCATCACCTCGAGGCTCGCGCCGACATGGGGGGCGAGGTCGGTCTTGTTGATGACGAGAAGGTCCGAGCGGGTCACGCCCGGGCCGCCCTTGCGCGGGATCTTGTCGCCCGCGCAGACGTCGATGACATAGAGGGTGATGTCGGCGAGTTCCGGCGAGAAGGTGGCGGACAGGTTGTCGCCCCCGGATTCGATCAGGATCACGTCGAGGTCGGGGAATTTCCGCACCATCTCGTCCACGGCGACGAGGTTGATCGAGGCGTCCTCGCGGATCGCGGTATGCGGGCAGCCGCCGGTCTCCACCCCCATGATCCGCTCCAGCGGCAGGGCCTGCGAGCGCATCAGGAATTCCGCGTCCTCGCGGGTATAGATGTCGTTGGTGATGACCGCGATCGACCAGCGGTCGCGCATGGCCTTGCACAGGCGGTCGGTCAGGGTGGTCTTGCCGGCGCCGACCGGGCCGCCGATGCCGACCCGCAGCGGGCCGTGGGGAGAGGTCATGAGCGGTAGAGCCTCGTCGTTTGGGTTTCGTGGGCCATGCTGGCGAGATCGGCGGTGAAGGACAAGCCGCCGATCTCCTCGAGCGGCGCGGCGATGGCATCCGTGGCCACCTCTGCGGCCAGCGGCAGCAGCGCGGCCGTCACCCGCTGCCCGTCGGTCTGGCCGAGCGGCACGAGGCGCACGGCGGCCGAGACGATGTTGGCGGCGAAGGCCTGGACGAAGAAGGTGGCGGTGAGCTCGAGCGGCAGGCCGAGCCGCCCGGCGGCATGGCCGACGGCGACCGGATAGGGGAGCGGCTCCGGGCGCGTCCCCCAGACGGCGGCGGCGGTGCGGGTGAAGGCCGCGCCCTGCGCCACCGCCTCCAGCAGCCGCTCGGACGAAGGTGCGAGCGCCCGGGCCATCTCGGCCAGCGGCGCGGGGTCGTCCGCGCGGTGGGCATGGGCGAGGAGGATGGCATCGGCCCGCCCGGCCCCGTGGCGGAGGAGCCCTTCAGTCCAGTCCGTGAGGCTTGTCGCATCGCGGACACGGCCTTCGGCCACCGCCCATTCGAGGCCATGGGAATAGCTGTAAGCCCCGACCGGGAAGGCCGGCGAGAACCAGGTGGCCAGGATCTGGAGCGGCGCGAGGTCAGCCGTGGTCATGCCCGCAGGCGCATCCGGATCCGTGGGCAGGACCATGTCCGTGGCCCTGCCTGTCGTGGTCATGTGCGTGCCTATGCCCATGCCCATGCCCGTGACCATGGTCGTGGGCGTGCCCGTGGTCATGGCCGTGGGTGCGGCCCGTGCGATAGGCGCCGCCCTCGGGCGAGAAGGGCGCGACCACGGCATGGGGCCGGACGCCGAGGCGGGCCAGCATGTCGGCCATCACCGGGTCCATGCGCAGGCGGATGCGTCCGGCGCCGATCTCGGCGGGGGTGTGGCGGTTGCCGATGTGCCAGGCGAGACGGGCGAGGCCATCGGCGTCGGCAGCGACCTCCATCAGGGGCTCGCGCGCCGCCCGGATGAGGATGCGCGCGCCTTCCCCGGTGACAAAGACGTCGCCTTCCTCCAGCGAGACGGTCTCGGGCAGGTCGACCATCAGCTCCGCGCCGCCATCGGTCTCCAGGAGCCGGCGGCGCAGGAAGCGCCCCTCGTAGTCGAGGGTCACGCTGTCGCTGGCCGGGGCGGACGCCCCGGCCTCCGTGCGCCGCTCGAATGCATGGGCCGTGAGACGAGCCATCCTGATCCGCTCCTGCCAAGTGCCAGCGCCCCTCTTATGCGGGGCCGGGCGGCTTGGCGAGAGGGGTTTCCCAGGGCGCAGACAGAAACCGGAGCAGGCCTGCCGCCGTCAGACCTGCAGCCAAGGTCCGAGGACGTGAATCGGGACGTCGTCGCGGTTGCGGATGCCCTGCCGGCGCAGGTCGTCCTCGCTCAGGGACTGGAGGCGCTCGACTTCGCGCACCGAGCGGTCGAGCCAGGACCGGCGATGCAGCCGCTCGAAGAAGCCTGCGATCGCGTGGGCGATGGCCGCAGGCGCCGGAAAGCGGGCGGGCGTCTGAGAAAGGGTCGGTATGGTCATTGGAGAAACTCCTGTCTGGATGTCAAATCATTTTCCTCCCCGAGACCAACCTGCGCACTCTTCGCAGATGCAGCAAGCCGTCGGAGCGCATGCCACCCATGCGGGCGGCGCAAGTCCGGGTTAACGCGCTGCCGGCGGGGCCCCGGACTCCCTCCATTGGCGATAGTCGGCGAGAAGCTGTCCGAAATCGGCCATGTCGGGAAATTCCAGCGTGCTGCGCGGGGCACCGGTGGCCGCCCAGGGCAGCCTGGTCGAGGTGTACATCTCGATATAGGGGACGAACCACGCATGGTCGTCGAGGATCGGGGCCCGGAGATTGACGAAGGGGCCAAGGGCCGCCATGCGCGAATAGACCCAGGTCTTGCAGATGCGGCAGAAGTGATGCTGCGCCGCACCATGGAGCCCGCCGATCTCGGTCTCGCCGGCGACGATCGCGAAGCCCCCGTCGGGGATCGCGATCGAGAGCGAGAAGGCGCTGGCCGTCATCTTCTGGCAGCCCGGGCAGTGGCAGGCCGAGGTGAGGAGGGGGGCGGCGCTGACGCGGACCCGGAGCCGCCCGCAGCGGCAGCCACCCTCCATCGGTTGCGACCAGTCCGGCATTGCTCCGTTCCCCCTCTGTCCATGCCCCTCCTCTGGCAATGGGTGGAGGGGCCGGATCGTTCCCGGGCGCGGGATCAGAACAGGAAGTAGCGCTGCGCCATGGGCAGGACCTCGGCCGGCTCGCAGGTGAGGAGCTCGCCATTGGCCCGGACCTCGTAGGTCTCGGGGTTGACCTCGATCTTCGGCGTGGCGTCGTTCAGCTTCATTGCCGCCTTGCCGATGCCGCCGCGGGTGTTCTCGACCGCGACGAGCTCCTTGCCGAGGCCGAGCCGCGCGCCGATGTCCTCGGCCAGCGCCGCACCCGAGACGAAGGTGACGGCCGAGACCTGCGGCCCCCGGCCGAAGGCGCCCCACATCGGCCGGCTATAGACCGGCTGCGGCGTCGGGATCGAGGCGTTCGGGTCGCCCATCTGCGCGACCGCGATGGTGCCGCCGACCAGCACCATCTCGGGCTTCACGCCGAAGAAGGCCGGCGACCAGAGGACGAGGTCGGCGCGCTTGCCGGTCTCGACCGAGCCGATGTGCCGGGAGACGCCATGGGCGATCGCCGGGTTGATCGTGTATTTCGCCACGTAGCGCTTCACCCGGGCGTTGTCGTTGTCGCCGGTTTCCTCCGCCAGCCGGCCGCGCTGGAGCTTCATCTTGTGGGCGGTCTGCCAGGTGCGGATGACGACCTCGCCGATCCGCCCCATCGCCTGGCTGTCGGAGGAGATGATCGAGAAGGCGCCCATGTCGTGGAGGATGTCCTCGGCGGCGATGGTCTCGCGCCGGATGCGGCTCTCGGCGAAGGCCACGTCCTCGGAAATCGACTTGTCGAGGTGGTGGCAGACCATGAGCATGTCGAGGTGCTCCTCGAGGGTGTTCACGGTATAGGGCCGGGTCGGGTTGGTGGAGGAGGGGATGACGTTCGGCAGGCCCGCCACCCGGATGATGTCGGGCGCATGGCCGCCGCCGGCGCCCTCGGTATGGAAGGCGTGGATCGTGCGGCCCTTGAAGGCGGCGACGGTATCCTCGACGAAGCCGGATTCGTTCAGCGTGTCGGTGTGGATCATCACCTGCACGTCCATGTCGTCGGCGACGCTCAGGCAGCAGTCGATGGCGGCAGGCGTGGTGCCCCAGTCCTCGTGGAGCTTGAGGGCGCAGGCGCCGGCCCGGACCATTTCCACGAGGGCGTCGGGGCGGGAGGCGTTGCCCTTGCCGGAGAGGCCGATGTTGACCGGCAGGCCGTCGATCGCCTGGAGCATCCGGCCGATGTGCCAGGGGCCGGGGGTGCAGGTGGTGGCGAGCGTGCCATGGGCGGGGCCGGTCCCGCCGCCGAGCAGCGTGGTGACGCCGGAATGCAGGGCGTCGTCGACCTGCTGCGGGCAGATGAAGTGGATATGAGCGTCGAAGCCGCCGGCGGTCAGGATGCGCCCCTCGCCGGCGATGACCTCGGTGCCGGGACCGATGATGATGGTGACGCCGGGCTGGGTGTCGGGGTTGCCGGCCTTGCCGATGGCGGCGATGCGGCCGTCCCGGAGGCCGACATCGGCCTTGTAGATGCCCGACCAGTCGAGGATCAGCGCATTGGTGATGACGGTGTCCACGGCCCCCTCGGCGCGGGTGGCCTGGCTCTGGCCCATGCCGTCGCGGATGACCTTGCCGCCGCCGAACTTCACCTCCTCGCCGTAGATGGTGAGGTCGCGCTCGACCTCGATCACGAGATCGGTGTCGGCGAGCCGAAGCCGGTCGCCCGTGGTGGGGCCGTACATGTCGGCATAGGCGGCGCGGGAGATCC
>ERZ500977.122-NODE-122-length-14803-cov-7.382967_pt1 | contig 14803 bp, 17 predicted proteins | sample MGYA00248863_ERZ500977 | MGnify/ENA primary metagenome ERZ500977 (study PRJEB25958, sample SAMN03398581) | human skin metagenome | study: EMG produced TPA metagenomics assembly of the Human Skin Microbiome Metagenome (human skin metagenome) data set.
TCCGGCGGGTCCTTTCGCGCCCCGGTGCGTCGATCCTTCCCGCCAGTATCCCCGATAGTGACGGGAAGGATCTCCTGCCAGGATCCCGAAAACCCCGCGCCGGCCCTCCGCCGCCGCAGGTCCAAACCGCCTCTCAGAGCAGGAGAAAGCGGGATTCGTCGCCGCGGTTGTCGAAGAAGGGCACGGGATGCGCGCCATCCGGGTCGGCGAGCCGGGTCTCGATCTCGGCCAGCACGATCCCGGTGATGAAGGGGAGCGGCAGGTCCTGCGTCGCGGCGAGGGGCAGCCAGCGCAGGCTGCCGAGCTCGCCCGAGGCGGCGGTGAAATCCTCCGCCGGATCCGCGATCTCCCGGGCCTCCACCAGAAAGAAGCGGGCATCGAAGCGGCGGGGGCGCCCCGGGGGCGTGATCGCGCGGAAGACGAAGCGCATGGCTTCGGTATGCGGGCGGAACCCGCCGGCGGAAAAGTCCTGCCACCCCGGGGGAAGCGCGGGGAGCGGGTCGGGGGCGGGCAGGGCGAGGCGCAGGCCGGCCTCCTCCCAGAGTTCGCGGATTCCGGCGAGCACGACCGCCTCCGCCAGGCCCGGCTCCGACTCGAGCGCGAGGCGCCGGGCACTGTCGGGGTCGAGCGGTGCGGGGAAGGGCAGGCCCGAATCCTCGGGGTCCACGGCCCCCCCGGGGAAGACAACCTTCTCCGGCATGAAGACCGCGCCCTTGCCGCGCTGGCCCATCAGCACCTCGGGGCCGGTGGGGCCGGGTCTCCAGAGGATGATGCTGGCGGCGTCGCGGACGGCGGTGCCGCCCGCCGCGTCAGCTGCGGGGGTCAAGGCGGGGGGCCGTGTCGCCGAAGCCATGCATGCGCTTGGCCCACTGGATGCCGACGAAGCCGCCCTTGAGCCGGGGCAGCAGGATGAGCGACAGGGCGACGAAGACGACCGAGAAGCCGATCGCCATCTGCCAGCCCTCGGGCCGGAAGGTCTCGAAGACGATGAGCATCAGCGGCGCGATCAGGTGGCCGGTGACGAGGATGGTCGCCCAGGCCGGGCCGTCGTCGGCGCGATGGTGGTGCAGCTCGGTCCCGCAGGCCGGGCAGCTGTGGGTCACGTCGAGATAGCCCTGCATCAGCGCCCCCTCGCCACAGGCGGGGCAGCGGAGGCGGAGGCCGCGGAGAAGCGCCGGGCGCAGGTCGCGCGGGGCCTCGTCGGAGAAATGAGTCGCGTGAGCTGTCATGCCGATCGTGATACGCGATGCCCGCGCCTTTCGCCAGACGGCGAGATTTCCGCGACGGAACCGCCGAGGCTCCGCGTTGAAGGATCAGATACCGACACAGACGGAGCAGACCTCGATGCGACTCGATCCGCGCACCTTCCGCCTCTCAGGGCTTCCGGCCCATCTTCGAAGCCGCACCGCCGTTGCCGCGGCCCTCACGGTCGCCGTCCTCGGCATCGCCGGTACGGCGGGCGCCCAGGCCGGCGGGCCGGGCAAGGGCTTCGGTCCCGAACTCGGCTTCGGCCCCGGTGCGGGCGTCGGCCCGCGGGGGCTCGACATCGCCGGGATCGACACTGATGGCACTGGCACGCTGAGCCGGGCGGAACTCGTCGCCCGCGCTGAGGCCCGGCTGGCCAGGGCGGATGCCAACAACGACGGGGCGCTTGACCGCGCCGAACTCATCCTGGCGCTGCCGCATCGCGGCGGCGCGCTGGTCGACGTCTTCGGCGTCGATCCCTCGGAGGAGCGGGCCGACCGCGTCCTTGCCTTCTTCGGCGCGACGGAGGCCGGGCGTGTCCCGGTGAGCGTGGTTGCCGAGCGGCGGGCGGACATGCTCCTGACCCTGCTCGACACGAATCGCGATGGCGCGATCAGCGCCGAGGAGGCCGCCGCCGCACCCGGGCCGCGGGATCGGAAGCCCGCGCGGGACCACCACGGCTTCCTGCGGGATCACGGACCGGACCGGGGCCCGCGCGGCGAGGATGGCCCCCGCCGCGGCGACGGCCCGGGCGCGCCGGTGCCGTTCGGTCCCGACGAGGGCTGAAAGGCCGTCTGGAAACGCGGATGGGACTCCTGCCGGAATCACGAAAATCCCGCGCCGGCCCTCCGCCGCAGTCCAAGACAGTCTCTGAGTCGCAGTGGCTGGTGATTGGGGCGACGGAGGGAAGGGTGCAGCATAGGGTCGTGCCGATGGGGCGGGGCAGCAGGCGTGAGTCGCCAGTCTCCGGCCCCCTTCCGGCCGTCCGGGGAGAGGCAGAAGGGATGGAGGGGACGGGAACGGAGGCGGATCTGCTCGCCCGCTATGCGCGGGGCGATCAATCCGCCGCGCGTATCCTGACCCTCCGTTATGCCCCGCGCCTGCATGCGCTCGCCTGGCGGATGCTGCGCGATCCGGCCGAGGCCGAGGACGTGACGCAGGACTCGATGTTGCGGCTCTGGCGCGCGGCGCCGGACTGGGAGGATCGCGGCGTTGCGGTGGGCACCTGGCTCTATCGCGTCGCGTCGAATCTCTGCCTCGACCGCCTCCGCCGCCGGCGGGACCGGCCGCTGGAGGCGGCAGGGGATCCCGCCGATCCGGCCCTGCCGCCCGAGGCGCGGCTGCAGGCCGACAGCCGCAGCGCCGCGCTGCAACAGGCGATCGCGGCCCTGCCGGAGCGGCAGCGGCTCGCAACGCTGCTGCGGCATTTCGAGGGTCTGTCCAACCCGGAGATCGCGATTGCGCTCGAGGCGAGCGTCGAGGCGGTCGAGAGCCTGCTGGCCCGCGCCCGCCGCGAGCTTGCGGCACAGCTTGCCCCCCGCCGTGAGGAGCTCGGTTATGACGAAGGATAGGCGGCAGGCCGTGGCCGGGCGGCACCCGGGTGGGGGCCCCGAAGACGGCCCCGACAATGGAACGACCGTCCGTCCCAGGAGGGAATGCAGGAGATGACGACGCAGAAAGATCCTCCCGATGCCGGCCTCGACGATGCGGCACTGGACGCGCTGCTCGCCGATGCATGGTTTCCTGCCCCGCCTCCGGCGCCGGGCCTGATGACGCGCATCCTCGCGGACGCGGCCGAGGTCTCGGCCGGGCAGGCTGCGTCCGGCCCGCCCCGCCCGGCGCTTCCTGCGCCGCGCCCGCCGCGTGACTCCTGGCTGCAGAGGCTGGCGGACCGGCTTCTGCCGGTCGGGGGGCTGGGCGGCGCCGCCGCGCTCGCGTCCTGTGCCGCCATCGGGCTGTGGCTCGGGGCCTTCTCGCAGGAAGGCTTCGTCAGCACGGTCGCGGGCGAGTTCCAGGTCTCGGGTGGCACCAGCGGCGACAGCTTCGACAGCGCAGCGGAGGCCGTCGTCGCCTTCTATGACCTCAGCCCCGGCCCGGCCGGGGTCCCCGCGCCCGAGGAGGGCCAGACGCAATGACCAAGGCGCGACCGGCCTGGTGGCCCCGCTGGAACAGGCGCCGCCTGATCCTGATCCTGTCGCTCGGACTCAATCTCGTCTTCCTCGGCATCGCCGCCGGGGCCTTCCTGCATGGCCCGCCCAAGCCCCCGCCGGGCGGGCCCGCGCTCTGGCACTATGGCCGGTCGCTGCCGGAACCCTATCGCGACGAACTCGTCCGCGACCTGCGGGATACCCGCGACGACTGGCGCGAGGCGCGCGACAGCCTGCGCGGGCAGCGCGCCGCCCTTGCCGAGGCGCTGGTGGCCCAACCCTTCGACCCCGCGGCCGTGGTGGCTGTGCTCGATCTGGAACGGCGCCTGATCTCGGACCTGACGGCGCGGGGCACCGCGCTTCTCATGGAGCAGATCACGCGCATGTCGCCCGAGGATCGCGCCGCCTATGCCGAGGCGCTGCGGCAGGAACCCGAGCCTTCGGGCGACCGGCGCGGGCCGGAGAAGGGGAAGCACTTCCGCCCCTGACCTCCGGGCTGCGGATGCAGCTTGCGCCCGGCCCGATGCCTGCTGTGGACGTTTGCCGCATTCCCCCTGCACCTGCAGCAGGTGCAGGGGGAACAGCCGGCGGCCGCCTATACCTCGGCCCCCTCGGACAGGAACATGGCGCGGATGTCGACCGAGGAGCGGTGGCCGATGTTGCGGCCCTGTTCGTGCAGGAACCGGTCCATCGCAGCACGGCCGGCGTCGCGGAGCTGCAGCAGCAGCGGGCGGCTGATGGCCATCTTCGTGGCCATGCCAAGCTGGTTCATCAGGTCGTCGTCGCTCACCGAGTGGATGAAGGACCGCTTCATCGCGCCATCGGCAATGATTCCCTGCTCGATCAGCCGGTTGACGAAATCCACGTTCCGAAGTTCGCGCAACAGGGAAGCATTGAAGCTGATCTCGTTGATCCGGCTTGCAATTTCTGAAGACGTGCGTGGAAGTTCCTCACGGTAGAGCGGGTTGATGTGAACGATGAGGATGTCCGGGGAAGCCGTTCTGTAGAAAAGCGGATAAAGGGCAGGATTGCCCATGTATCCCCCGTCCCAATAGGCTTCCCGGCGCCTGGTGCGGGGATCGTCGATCTCGATCGCCTGGTAGAGGGTCGGCAGGCAGGCCGAGGCGAGGATGGCGTCGGCGCTGATCTCCTTGCCCTGAAACACCCGCGGCTTGCCGTCGCGCACGTTGGTCGCGCAGATGAAGAGCTTCGGGCCCTGCGCGGCGCAGACGGCGTCGAGATCGAGCAGCTCCTCCACGATCGAGCGCAGCGGGTGATAGTTCACCGGGTTGAACTGGTAGGGGGACAGCACACGGGTGACGGCCTCGGTGGCCTGGACGCCCGGGCTCAGCGCAAGGGCGCGGGCGGTGATCCCGGGCGGAGGCGAGACCACCCGCAGCCAGTCGACGATCGCATGGCCGAGGGGGCCGGTAAGTCCGGCCAGTCCCATCCAGAAGGCTTCCAGGGCCTCCTTCGCCCCGTCGGCACCGCCAAGGACCCAGCCGTGCTTGAAGGCGGCGGCATTCATCGCGCCGGCGGAGGTGGCGGAGATCCCCTCCACCTCAAGCGCCTCTTCCTCCAGCAGGCGGTCGAGGACGCCCCAGGTGAAGGCCCCATGGGCGCCCCCGCCCTGCAGGGCGAGGTTGACGGGTTTCCTTGCGACGCTCACAGCGCGGTCCAGCCCCCGTCCACCGACAGCGTGGTGCCGGTGATCTGATCCGCCGCGGCCGAGCAGAGGAAGGCCACGCAGCCGCCGAGCTGCTCGGTGGTCGCGAACTGCTTCGAGGGCTGGCGATCGAGCAGGACGTCGCGGATCACGTGCTCCCGGTCCACATTGTACTTCTTCATCGTGTCGGGGATCTGCGCTTCGACAAGCGGAGTCAGCACATAGCCGGGACAGATGGCATTGCAGGTGATCGGCTCCTCGGCGGTCTCGAGCGCGATGACCTTCGTCAGGCCGACCACGCCGTGCTTGGCCGCGACATAGGCCGACTTGAAGGGCGAGGCGGTCAGGCCGTGGGCCGAGGCGATGTTGACGATCCGGCCCCAGCCCTGCGCGCGCATGATCGGCAGGGCGGCGGCGCTGGTGTGGAAGGCCGAGCTGAGGTTGATCGCCAGGATGTTGTTCCAGCGCTCGGCGGGAAATTCGTCGACACCCGCCACGAACTGCACGCCGGCGTTGTTCACGAGGATGTCGACGCGGCCGAACTGCGCCTGCGCCGTGGTGACGAGCGCGCGGCAGGCATCGCCGTTGCTCATGTCGGCCTGGATGTATTTCGCGGTCACCCCGTTGTCAGCGGCGATCTTCGCGGCGAGGGCGTGGTCCTCGGGGCGGTCGGTAAAGGAGTTCAGGGCCACGTCGGCGCCGAGCTTCGCGAGTTCCTCGACAATCCCGAGGCCGATCCCCGAGTTCGATCCGGTGACGACCGCCACCTTTCCCTTGAACTGCATGTCAGAAAACTCCGCTGCTGGATGCGGGGAGATTACATCTCGCGGGCGCGAACACAACCGGCGGTCCTGCCCCGCGCGGCCCGGTCCGGGGCCTGCGCGGGAGGGGGGCGGCGGGGGGCCATATGGCGGCGCGGCAGGCCGGTGCAGGGCGCCTGCGCCACGGGAAGGCTCCGTCTGCGGCCCGCGCGGTTACCCGTCTGAGGAGAGCGTTGCATTTGTGGCGCACCGCACGTGCAGCGAAGGCGCAGCCGCTGGTCCGCGCGGGCGGGAAGTCGGCTGGAGGGGCGGCGTGAACAGGCGGTGTTGCGCATGTGCCGCGCCGCGACCTTGCGGGAAGGACAACCGGGGATTGCGGGGCTATCCGCTCGCGGGTATCAGCGGCCCGGAATGGAGCGGGGGAGGCTGGCGGGAGTCTCGCAGGGATCCGGCCGGTTTCCGGTGGGACCGGATTGGAAGCCAACTGCGTCAACCCCAAGAAAAAAGACGCCCTCACGAGGAGGGCGTCAAGTCGTTGAGGCAGGTTTCATACAGGCAAGAAACCTATCGAGCAGTGGGTCTCTTATACGAAATGAACCCGCAACCGCCAAGCCAAAAATCGTGATGCGGCTGTCCCGTACCCCCGCTAGACTCGCTCTTGGTAAACCAAATCTCGGGATGTTGCCTAAATGACACGCGGTGCTGCACTGCTCCGGCTGGTCGCCTTGGTCGCCGCGGTGTGGGGGGGACTCGGGGCGAGCCTGGGGCTGGCCGCTCCCGCGCACGGCATATCTATGCAGGGCCAGCCAGAGCTGCCCCCGGATTTTGTGTCCCTGCCATATGCCTGGCCGGATGCCCCCAAAGGCGGCACTCTCGTTTCAGGAGAAATTGGTGGGTTTGACTCGCTCAACCCCTTCATCCTCAAGGGACGTGCGCCAGCCGCACTTCAGACCCTGGTTTTCGAGACCCTCATGGCGCGCAACTGGGACGAGCCGTTCTCCCTGTACGGGCTTCTGGCCGAATCGATCGACACGGATGACGCGCGGTCCTGGGTGGAATTCGTGCTGCGGCCCGAGGCGCGCTTCTCCGACGGAAGCCCGGTCACGGTCGAGGATGTCATGTGGTCCATGCAGACCCTGGCGGAAAAGGGCCTGCCCCGGTACCGGGTCGCATGGGACAGGGTCGCGCGGATGACGCAGACCGGCCCGCGCTCGGTGCGGTTCGACTTCACGGCGCCGGACCGCGAGTTGCCGCTTCTCATCGGCCTGCGCCCGATCCTCCGGAAGGCCGACTGGGAGGGGCAGGATTTCGCCGCCTCGACGCTGCGGGTGCCGATCGGGTCCGGCCCCTATGTGGTGGGAGCCTTCGAGCCGGGACGCTCGATCGACCTCGTGCGGAACCCGGACTGGTGGGGGCGGGATCTGCCGATCAACCGCGGCCTCCAGAACTTCGACCGGATCCGGACCGAGTATTTCGTCGATTCCGGCGTGCTGTTCCAGTCGTTTACCGCCGGTGAGCTCTCGTTCTACCGCGAGCTGAACCCGTCCCGCTGGGCGCGGGACTATGGCTTTCCCCTCGTCACCTCGGGCGCGATCGTGAAGGAGGAAATCCCCCACGGCCGGCCTTCGGGCATGGAGGGCTTCGTCTTCAACACCCGCCGGCCGCTCTTCGCCGACTGGCGGGTGCGCGATGCGCTGCTCCACGCCTTCGACTTCGAATTCGTCAACCGCGCGGTGACGCAAGGCCAGCAGCCCCGGCGCACCAGCTATTTCTCCAATTCGGAGCTGGCCATGGGCGCCGGTCCTGCCGATCCCGGGGTGCGGGCGCTGCTGGAGCCCTACCGGGACAGCCTGGTGCCGGGCGCGCTCGAGGCCTATGCGCTTCCCAGTTCGGACGGTTCGCCCCGGAACCGCGCCAACCTCCTCAAGGCGTTGAAGTTGCTGGAGGCGGCCGGCTGGAAGGCGGAGAACGGCCGCATGGTCGGCCCGGACGGCCAGCCCTTCCGCTTCGAGATCCTGCTCCAGAGCGGGCAGAGCGAGGTTCCGGCGATGATCTTCGCCGATGCGCTGCGCCAGATCGGCATCGAGGCGTATATCACGGTGGTCGATCAGGCCCAGTACAACGAGCGGCGCACCGGCTACGAGTTCGACATGATCGTGAATGCCTGGAACATGAGCCTCTCCCCGGGCAACGAGCAGGCCCTCTACTGGGGCCGGTCCGGCGTGACCACGCCGGGGTCGCGCAACTATGCGGGCATCGACAGTCCCGCGGTCGAGGCGATGATCGGCAAGATCCTCGAGGCGACCGACCGGGCCGCGTTCGTGACTGCGGTGCGCGCCCTCGACCGGGTGCTGACCACGGGGCGCTATGTCATCCCCTTCGCCTTCGCCGACCGGGCGATGATCGCCCACAAGGCGAACCTGAAGCACCCCGACGTGGTGCCCGTCTATGGTGACTGGATCAGCTGGCTTCCCGAAGTCTGGTGGCAGCAGGACTGAGAGCTTGTCTGGACCCCCGGCCGGGTCGCTCCGGCGGGTCCTTTCGCGCCCCGGTGCGTCGATCCTTCCCGCCAGTATCCCCGACAGTGACGGGAAGGATCTCCTGCCGGCCCCCGAAAACCCCGCGCCGGCCCGCCGCCGCCGCGAGGCCGCGACGGGTCAGTTGCCCTTGCGGCTGCTCCACGGCAGCGGGGTGATCGGGATGCCGTCCTCGACGAGGGCGCGGGCGTCGGACAGCCGGGCTTCGCCGAGGATGGGGCGGGCGGCGGCCTCGCCGGCATGGATGCGGCGTGCCTCGGCGGCGAAGTCGCGACCGACATCCTCGGCCGTGGCCTCGATCCGCCGACGCAGCTCGGCCAGGGCCTGTTCGGCAGGCGAGGCGGGGGTGCTGAGGGGCGTGGCCCCGGGGGCATCGCGCGTCTCGGTGGTGGCGACGGCCGGCGCCATGAGATCCTTCTCGATCCCCGTGCCGCCACAGATCGCGCAGGCGAGATGGCCGGCCGCGCGCAGCCGGTCGAAGTCTGACCCCGAAGCGAACCAGCTGTCGAAGCGGTGACCCTCGGTACAGCGCAGGGCAAAGCGTATCACGAAGACCCCCGGCGAATTTCCGACCCATCAGATATGATCCGGGGGGCTGAATGCAACGTTTCCGCGCTGCGGCGAGACTGCTAGACAGGCCGCACAACCGGGAGACGGATGATGCACCGCCTGCACCCCTTCCTCGCCATCGTCGCCGGGATCCTGGCGGCCATCGGGGTTGCCCTCGGCCTCAATGCCCTGCTGGTCGGGATCGCGGTGGGAACCTGCGTGCTCTTCGCCACCGGCCTGCGCCTGCCGGGCCAGCCGGAGCCGCCGCCGGTCGCCGCGGCGGTGGTGCCTGCTCCCGCGCCCGTCGAAGCTGATGTCGTGCCTGCGGAGGTGCGGGCCTTCCTCGACGGCCTGCCCGGGCCGCTCCTCGTCATCGGCGGGGATGGCAAGGTGAGCTATGTGAATGCCGCGGCGCAGGAGGAGCTGCCGAATGCGCGGGTCGGCCGCCACCACGCCCACCTGATCCGGGCGCCCGCCTTCCTGGAGGCGCTGGCCGGCGCCTTCCTGAACGAGGCGACGCGGGATGTCGAATTCGCGATCCCGCAGGGCGGGGCGGAGCGCGTCTTCGAGGCGCGGCTCGCCCGGATGCGGGGGCTGGAGCCCGGGGCGGTGCCGCAGGTGATGGTGCTGCTGGAGGATCGCACGCGGGTGAAGCGTGCCGAGCAGCTGCGCTCGGACTTCATCGCCAATGCGAGCCACGAGCTGCGCACCCCGCTCGCCACCATCATCGGCTATGTCGAGACGCTGCAGAACCATGCCCGTGACGATGCCGAGGCCCGGCAGCGCTTCCTCGGCATCATGGCGCGCGAGGCCTCGCGGATGCAGCGGCTGGTGGACGACCTCATGTCGCTCAGCCGCATCGAGATGAACGAGCACATGCAGCCCGGCGAGACGCTGGCGGTGCGTCCGATCGTGGCGGAATGCGCCGCCGCGCTGCAGCCGCTGGCCGCCCAGCATGGCGTGCGCCTGACGCTGGCGATCGACCCGGACGCGCCGGGCGGCTGCACGCTGGGCGACCGGGACCAGCTGATGCAGGTCTTCACCAACCTGATCGACAATGCGATCAAGTATGGCGGCAATGAGGTCACGGTCGAGGAGGCGCCGGCCGGCCGCGCCGGGGCGGGCCGGATCGGCATCACGATCCGCGACGCCGGCCCGGGCATTCCGCGCGAGCATTTGCCGCGGCTGACCGAACGCTTCTATCGGGCGAATGTCGGGCAGAGCCGGTCGCGCGGCGGGACGGGCCTCGGCCTCGCCATCGTCAAGCACATCCTGAACCGGCACCGCGGGCGGCTGGGGATCGCCTCCGAGCCGGGCCGGGGCAGCAGCTTCACCGCCTGGCTCCCGCTTGTCCCCGATCGCGGCGACGGGCGGGACGAGGTGGATGGGGCGGGTGAAAGCAGTTCCAGCGCAAGCCTTTAGTTCGTCATGAAAATGTAGTATTTCCGTCATGGACCTGTTGCGCCGGCGCCTATACTGCCCGCATCCGGCAGGAATCCAGCACCAGGGAGGTCGCGGCCCAAGATGGCGCATATCGTCGCTTCGTTCGATGAGGATCTGGTCCGGGTCCAGGCCAAGATCTCGGAAATGGGCGGAATCTGCGAGGAGCTGCTGTCGAAGGCGCTCGAGGCCGTCCAGACCCGGGATTCCCAGCTCGCCCGGCAGGTCATCGACCGCGACAAGGCGCTCGATGCCATGGAAAGACTGCTCGAGGAGCAGGTGATCCGCATCATCGCCCACCGCCAGCCGGTGGCCTCGGACCTGCGCGTCCTGATTGCCGCGCTCAAGATCTCCTCGACGCTGGAGCGCATCGGCGATCTGGCGAAGAACATTGCCAAGCGCGCCATCCCGCTCAGCAGCGCCCGATCGGTCAAGGTGACCGCCTCGATCGTGCGGATGGGGCGGCAGACGCTGATCCAGCTCTCGGACGTGCTGAACGCCCATGCCGCGCGGGACGTCGACCAGGCGGTGCAGATCTGGAACCAGGATTACGAGATCGACGAGATGTACAACGCCATCTTCCGCGAGGTGGTGACTTACATGGTCGAGGACAGCCGCCTGATCGGGACCGGGGCGCAGCTGATGTTCATCGCGAAGAATCTCGAGCGGATCGGCGATCACACCACGCAGATCGCCGAGATGGTCCATTACATCGTGCGCGGCGAGTCGCTCGGCGACGACCGCCCGAAGGGCGAGCCGGCCGGCTTCGCCGCCGATTGAGGAAACGAAAGTCATGTGCGCCAGGGTGCTCGTCGTCGAGGACGAGGAAGCGATCAGCCAGCTGCTCGCCTACAACCTCACCAAGGAGGGCTTCATCGTCGAGGTGAGCGCCGACGGCGGCGAGGCACTGATCGCGGTGGACGAGGCAAAGCCCGACCTCGTGCTGATGGACTGGATGCTGCCGAATGTCTCGGGCATCGAGCTCTGCCGCCAGCTGCGCACCAAGGCCGAGACCCGGGACATTCCGGTGATCATGCTGACCGCCCGCGGCGAGGAGGAGGACCGGGTCCGCGGCCTCGATGTCGGCGCCGACGACTACGTGACCAAGCCCTTCTCCATGACGGAGCTCGTCGCCCGCATGCGCGCGGTGCTGCGGCGGACGGCGCCGATGCTGGCGGGCGACGTGGCGACCTTCGCCGACCTCGTGCTCGATCGCCAGCTCTGCCGGGTCCGGAGGGGCAAGCGCGAGGTGCATCTCGGTCCGACCGAATTCCGGCTGCTCGACACGCTGATGCAGCGCCCCGGCCGCGTCTTCTCGCGCGAGCAGCTGCTCGACCGGGTCTGGGGGCAGGATGTCTATGTCGAGATCCGTACGGTGGATGTCCACATCGGGCGGCTCCGCAAGGCGCTGAACCGGCGCGGCGATGTCGACCCGATTCGCACCGTCCGCTCGTCCGGCTACGCGCTCGACGAAACCTACGCCGGCTGAGCCGCGGCTGCGCCGCGGGCGAGGATCTGCCGGATCGGCGCGGGCGCCGCGCCGTCAGGAAGGCGGACGCCCCTCAGACGGAAGGCGCCGCCGTCGGTTCGGCGGAAATGCCTGCTGTCCGACGGCCAGCGGGATAGCGCGCAGCGGGTGCGCGCGCCCGCCGCCCTGGATGATGGCGACGGTGACGGGATCGGGATCGGGGCTGTCCGGGCGGTGCGACCAGGCGGTCAGCGCCCGCCTCCTGCACGGCGGTCCCGGCGCGCGGACATCGGCTGGAAGGCGACGCCGACATGGGTCTCGCAATAGGGCTTGCCGGGCGACGAGGGCAGGCCGCAGAACCAGAAATCCTCGGTGGCCGGATCGCCGATCGGCCATTTGCAGGTGCGTTCGGTCAGCTGCATGAGCGTCAGGCGCTTGGCGCGCTTGGCCACCTCGGCGAGATTCGCCAGCGCCTCGGGGCTGATCTCGGAACCGGCGGGCGCCGGGGCCCCGGGCAGGCGCGGACGCGGCACCGGCGGCAGGTCGCGCGGCAGGCGCGGGTCGGGGCTGACGGCCGCCTCGATCGGTTCGGCCGGGATTTCCGGCTCGACCGGCGCCGGAGCCGCCACGACGGGGGCCGGGGTGGGCTCGGGGGCAGCCGCCGGGGCCTCGGCCACCTCGGTCTCCTCGAGCCGCTCGCCATTGCCGCCGCGGTTGGAGAGGCCGAGGCGATGCACCTTGCCGATCACTGCGTTGCGGGTGACGCCGCCGAGTTCCTTGGCGATCTGGCTGGCGCTCTTGCCCTCGGTCCACATGACCTTCAGGGCCTCAACACGCTCGTCGGTCCAGGACATGGGTTCGCCTTTGCGTTCGTCTGGAATAAGGGGGCGGGCAGCCATGGCCCGCGTGCAGGGCGCAGTCTAACCCGTCCGGTGGGGGAGAGACAAGCGAGCGGCGTCGCCTGTGCGGGTCCCGGGGTCCTGCAAGGGCTTCGGCACCCGCTCTTCCGGGCCCGTGGAGGGCGGGTCGCCTCCCACGAGGCACATGCCCTCTCCGGGTTGCGGCGGCCGGGGGGGAGGGATAGCGTCCGCGCATGAAGATCGCGACCTTCAACATCAACGGCGTCCGCGCCCGGCTGCCGGCGCTCCTCGACTGGCTCGCGGAGGCGGCGCCGGACGTAGCGGTGCTGCAGGAAATCAAGATCGTCGACGAGGCCTTTCCCCGGCTGGAGATCGAGGATCTGGGCTACAATCTGGAAACGCATGGCCAGAAGGGCTTCAACGGGGTGGCGATCCTGTCGAAGCTGCCGCTGGAGGACGTCGCGCGTGGCCTGCCCGGGGACGAGACCGACGAGCAGGCGCGCTGGATCGAGGCGACGGTCACCGGGCCGCTGGCGGCGGTGCGGGTCTGCGGCCTCTATTTGCCGAACGGCAACCCGGCGCCGGGGCTGAAATACGACTACAAGCTCGCCTGGATGGAGCGGCTGGAGGCGCGCTGCGCCGCGCTGGTGGCCGCCGAGGACTGCGCGGTGGTCCTCGGCGACTACAACGTCATCCCCGAGCCGGAGGATTGCTACGACGTGGCGGTCTGGCGGGAGGATGCGCTCTACCTGCCCCCGACCCGCATGGCCTGGCGGCGGCTCCTGCATCTCGGCCTGACCGATGCCGTGCGGGTGATGGCGCCGGAGCCCGGGGTCTATACCTTCTGGGACTATCAGGCCGGCGCCTGGCAGAAGGACCACGGGATCCGCATCGACCACGCGCTCCTCACCCCGCAGGCCGCGGACCGGCTGTCCGACGCGGGGATCGACCGGGGCGTGCGGGGGCGCGACAAGCCGTCCGATCACGCCCCCGTCTGGATCGAGCTCGACGCCTGACCCTGCGCCTGACCCTGCGCCTGACCCTGCCCGAAGCGGGGATCAGGACAGCGGGCGGGCCTTCAGCAGGTCGCGGATCTCGATCAGGACCTCCTCCTGCGTCGGCCCGGCCGGCGCGTCGGCGTCCTTGTCGGTGGTGTTCACCATGCTGCGGAGCGAGTTCATCGCCTTGACGAGCAGGAACACGACCCAGGCGATGATCAGGAAGTTGATGATCGCGGTGATGAACGAGCCATAGCGGAAGACGGCGACCCCGGCGGCCTCGGCGGCGGCGACGGAGGGGAAGTCCTCGGTCGAGAGCGCGATGAAGAGATTCGAGAAATCGGTGCCGCCGGTGAAGATGCCGATCAGCGGGTTGATGAGATCGCTGACGAGGCTGTTGACGATGGCGGTGAAGGCCGCACCGATGATGATGCCGACGGCCAGGTCCATGACATTGCCACGGGCAATGAACTCGCGAAATTCCTTCAGCATGCACGGGTCTCCTCGGTTGTGCGGCCCGCGGTCCAGCCCTGCGGACATCCTCCCAGAGGGTGTGTGGAAATGCCGCAGCGCGTCAAGCGACCGAGGGCGGACAGGCGGGCCGGGAGGGGGAGACTGTGTCCCCCGATCCCGGTCCGCCCTGATGTCAGCCGCGCAGGCTGCCTCCGGTGGCCTTGGTGACGGCGGCGACGATCCGGGCGGAGACCGCCTCGATGTCGGCCTCGGTCAGGGTCCGCTCGACCGGCTGGAGGCGCACGGCGATCGCCATCGACTTCTGCCCCGGGCCCATCTGCGCCTCGGCCTTCGGACCGGCGAAGATGTCGAAGACGCTCACCTCGGAAATCAGCGCCTTGTCGGCGCCACCGGCGGCCTTGAGCACGGCCTCGGCCTCCACCCGCGCGTCGAGCACGAAGGCGAAGTCGCGCTCCACCGCCTGCAGGTCGGAGGCCCGGAGCGGCGGGCGGGTCGTGCTGCTGCTGCGGGGCTCGGGCACCGCCTCGACGGACAGGGTGAAGGCGACCGCCGGCCCCCGGACGCCGAGCGCGGCCAGCACCCGGGGATGCAGCTCGCCGAAGGCGGCCAGCGCGAGCTTCGGCCCGAGGCCGAGCGTGCCCGAGCGGCCGGGGTGGAA
>ERZ500977.123-NODE-123-length-14791-cov-8.108985_pt1 | contig 14791 bp, 19 predicted proteins | sample MGYA00248863_ERZ500977 | MGnify/ENA primary metagenome ERZ500977 (study PRJEB25958, sample SAMN03398581) | human skin metagenome | study: EMG produced TPA metagenomics assembly of the Human Skin Microbiome Metagenome (human skin metagenome) data set.
ACCGGCCCGGGGGGGGGGGCCGGAAGCGGCCTGGATCTGGGAGACGGCGGCCCGTGACCCGTCCCGGCCGCCTCGTCCTCAGGCCTCGGGGTGGGTCGGGAGGCGGCCGGCGCTGGCGGGGTAGGGGTCGCTGACATCGGTCAGCGTCACCTCGAGCATCTCGACCTCGACCTCCACGGCGCCGTCCCCGGCCAGGACCAGGGTCAGGACGCCGGCCCCCTCCGGGCCCGGGCTGAACTGGAGGGCGAGGATCGAGACGATCTGGTCCCGGTCCCGCGGATCGAGCCCGTTCGCCCGGACCCGGAGCGCGCCCTCGATCCCGACGAGGGTCCGCACCCGTTCGACCGGCCGCGTCTCCGTCTGGCCGGGCGGGGGAGCGGCTTCCCAGCGCACGCGGCTGACCAGCGCGGCCAGCCGCCGCCGGCGCGGCAGCCAGGCCACGGCGCCGACTTCCGCCACCGAATCCTGCAGCAGGGCGGAGACGATGGCCAGATCCTCCGGTGTCTCGGCCCGGAGCCGCAGCCGCACCGGCGCCCCATCCTCGAACCGCGCATCGCCGTCGGCCGTGGTGTCGGCCTGCCCCCGCCGGATGGCCATGTCAGGCGGCCTCCCGGATCCGTTCGATCTGCGCGCCGCAGGCCGAGAGCTTTTCCTCGACCCGCTCATAGCCGCGATCGAGGTGATAGACCCGCGCCACCCGCGTCTCGCCCTCGGCCGCGAGGCCCGCGAGGATCAGGCTGACGCTCGCGCGGAGGTCGGTCGCCATCACCGGCGCGCCTTTCAGCCGCTCGACGCCGCTGACCGTGGCGGTGCCGCCATGGACATCGATCCGCGCGCCCATGCGGATGAGTTCGGGGGCGTGCATGAAGCGGTTCTCGAAGATCCGCTCCTCCAGCCGGCTGACGCCATCGGCCAGGGTCAGCAGCGCCATCATCTGGGCCTGGAGATCGGTCGGGAAGCCGGGGAAGGGGGCGGTCTCCACGTCCACCGGCCGGATGCGGCCATTGCCGCGGCTGACCTCCAGCCCCTCGGCCGTCTCCGTCACGCTGATGCCCGCGGCCTCCAGCTTGTCGGCGAAGGCGGCCACCATCGCGCGGCGCCCGCCGACGAGTTCCACCCGCCCGCCGGTGATCGCCGGGGCCAGCATGTAGGTGCCGAGCTCGATCCGGTCGGCAACGACGGGATGGGTGGCGCCGTGCAGCCGTTCGACCCCCTGCACCTCGATGGTGCCGGTGCCCTCGCCCGCGATCTGCGCACCCATCCGCCGCAGGCAGTCCGCGAGGTCGACGATCTCCGGCTCGCGCGCGGCGTTCCGGATCACGGTCGTGCCCTTCGCGAGGGTCGCGGCCATCAGCACGTTCTCGGTCGCCCCGACCGAGACCAGCGGGAAGTCCACGATGCCGCCGCGGAGACCGCCCGGCGCCGAGGCATGGACATAGCCGTCGCGCAGCTCCAGCTCGGCCCCGAGCAGCTCCAGCCCGCGCAGGTGCAGGTCCACCGGCCGCGCCCCGATCGCGCAGCCGCCCGGCAGCGAGACGATCGCATGGCCGTCCCGCGCCAGCATCGGCCCGAGCACCAGGATCGAGGCGCGCATCTTCCGCACGATGTCATAATCGGCCGTGTGGCTGCCGATCGCCTCCGCCCCCACGACGAGCACCCGCCCGCCCTGCAGGCTCGCCACTTCGCAGCCGAGCGAGACGAGAAGCTGGGTCATGGTGCGGATGTCGCTGAGGCGCGGCGCGTTGGTCAGCGTCAGCGGCTCGTCGGTGAGGAGCGCGGCCGGCATCAGCGTGAGGCAGGCGTTCTTCGCGCCGGAGATCGGGATGCGGCCCTCCAGCCGCTGGCCGCCGCGCACCAGGATGCTGTCCATGTCCTATTCCTCGGAGGGGGTGGAAGAGCCGGCCGCCTGCGCGTCATCCGGGTCCGTTTCGGGGCCTGTGCCCTGCCGGGCCCGGATCTGCGCCTTGCGCCGCGCAAGATTCTGCCGCAGGGCCGCCGCGAGCCGCCGGCTTTTCTCGTCGCTTTTCCGGCTCTTGGCCGGCGTCGTTTCGGTCGGTGGCTCGGCCATGGCGCCTGTCTAGCCGAGACGGCGGGAGGCGTCCAGATAACGCTTGCACGCGCATCGGAATCCGCTAAAAGGCGCGGGCTCGCTGCCGTAGCTCAGGGGTAGAGCACTCCCTTGGTAAGGGGAGGCTCTAGGCTGCTAGGCGCCAGAAACTAAAGGGCTTTTCCAGAGCCCGCTTGCTTCGGGGTAACGCCCGGGGTAGCTATCTGGAAGACGAGACGAAACGGTATGCTGCAGTAGCTCAGTGGTAGAGCACTCCCTTGGTAAGGGAGAGGTCGAGAGTTCAATCCTCTCTTGCAGCACCATCCCTCCCAATAAAATCAAGCGTTTAGGTGGAAGCGGCAAAGAACTGGCCGGTTACCCTGCCGTTACCCCAAGGTGAGATAGTCTCGTCCCTGACACAATATTTGGTGCATTTTTGCACCCGGTCCTCCATAAATGGTGAAAAGCCGTGAATCACCGGGGAAGAGCCATTTCATGCCAGCACTTGCCGACCACATGCCGACCATCGTGCCGTCTCAGGCCGATCTGCAAGCGTGGGGCGCGATATGGCTTGGCACGGCGGGATCGAACGGTGCTGTGAAGGCTGCCAACTGCTTCGACAAAAAACAGGGGATGGACTTCGGCAAGGTCTTTGACATGGCGTTCGGTCGCGCTCTGGCAGAGATGCTCGGCGGCATCCCAGTTGTCGAGATCAACGCCGGGGTGAGCCTGCTTCCACCGCAACCCAACTGTGTTGAGGTCGGGGGAGCACGGATCATCGGCGGCATCCGCCCGCAGAACTTCGATGCAGCTTACCGGCCAGACGGCCCACGCGTTGTCCTCGACAGCAAGACCCTGAACGATGCCAAGAGCATCGGGAAGAACTGGCAGAACATGGTCAACGATGTCAGCACCGAGTCAGCGACCATCCACACCCGGTTCCCCTACTGCGTGACTGTCCTGATTGTTGCCGTTCCCCGCCCCGCATTGATGCCGAAACAGGCGCGCGACCTCGTTCGCACATTGGAGCGCCTCGGGTCGCGGGACGAAGTGCTGGACCAAGACCACTTGGCCGAAGCAATCGCCTTCATTGTTTGGGACCCGGCGACAGGCACCCTTGACCCTGACGTGCCCGGGCCTGACTCGCCCATCCGCCTAGAGAACGTCAACACCCGCATCTATGACGCCTACACCAAGAGGTATCAGGGTCTGCCGCCGCACGACGACTAATCGACTTATCCCCGGGCATCGGTTAAGATGTTCTTCAAATGTTCCAGATCAGAATGACCCCATGAACTTCGCAACCAACAAGATCGAACCGACCAGCCAGAAGCTCCGGGGGGGATACTACACCCCGGTCGCGCTGGCCCGTTACCTGTGCGAATGGGCACTCCGGGATGGTCAGGAGAAGGTCTTGGAGCCCAGTGTTGGCGATGGGAACTTCCTCGCAGCATTGAACGAAGCCGCAGGAAAGTCAGGTGGCGTTCGGGTCACGGCGGTCGAATTGGACAGCGGTGAATTTGCAAAGGCCCGCGCCCGCGCCGCAGAAATGCGGTCGATTGACGTGACGTGGCGCAACGAGGACTTCTTTGCGGCCTACCGGAAGTTGCCCCGGGACTTCGATGTGGTGGTGGGCAACCCGCCCTTCATCCGGTTCCAACACTTCGACGCAGATAGCCGCGAGACAGCTTTCAGCCACCTCCGCAAGCACGGGTATCGGCCAAACAAGCTCGCAAACGCCTGGGCGGCATTCGTCCAGCTATCCATCGAACTGCTACGCCCCGGCGGGCGTCTGGCGATGGTCATTCCAGCCGAACTTTTGCAGGTCAAGTATGCGGCGGAACTGCGCGAACGCATCACGCAGATGTTCGACCACGTTGTGCTGGTCACATTCCAGCAATTGGTCTTTGAAGGCATCCAGCAGGAGGTCGTGCTGCTGCTGGCAGAGGGCAAGCGCGCCGTCCCCGGCGACCATTCGGTGGTCCACACCCTTGAGTTCACCGATGCCCAGAGCCTGTTTTCGGTCCAGTCCCTCTCCGATGCAATCGCCCACGTTCCCCAGAAACACGCCCGCAAGGATGTGAAGTGGACAGCCCTGTTCCTGCCAGACCGCGCCTTTGCCAGCCTTGAGCGGGCCTATCGCACTGTAGGCGTCCACAAGTTGGGCGACCTCGCCAGTGTCGAAGTCGGCATTGTCACCGGGCGGAACAGCTTCTTTGTCATCGACAAGGAACAGGCGCGGAATGTCGGCCTCAACGGCTTTTCCCAGCCCCTCGTGGGCCGCACATCGTCGCTCCGGTCGATCTGCTTCGACAAGGAGGATTTCAGTGTCCACAGCGATAAGCACCCATCGGTCCTGATCGACCTGAACGGGGTGCCGGAGGAGGAGCTTTCGGGCGCGCTGGTGCGCTACATTCAGCAGGGCGAGCAGGCTGGAGTCCACACCGGATACAAGTGCAGCATCCGCAAGCGGTGGTATGACGTGCCGTCCATCTACGTCCCCGATGCCTTCCTGTTCCGGCAGATACACGATGCGCCCCTTCTGGTGGCGAACGAGGCCGGGGCGACCTCCACCGACACGATCCACCGGGTGCGCTTCAAGCGGGAACTGTCGGCCCAGACAATGGCAGCGGCCTTCTGCAACTCGTTGACATTCGCATGGGCAGAGGTCTGCGGGCGAAGCTATGGCGGCGGCGTCCTTGAGCTTGAGCCGCGCGAAGCGGAGGAACTGCCGATCCCATTGGATGCGGCCGCAGCGATTGACGAAAAGAAGCTGGACGGCATCTTGCGCAAGAGCGGCGTGGAAGCTGCGCTGGACTATTCGGACCCGATCCTCTTGGGCGATGGCCTCGGCATGTCGGCGTCAGAGGTCAAGGCGGTTCGGGATTGTTGGGTGCAGTTGCGCGACCGCCGCAAGAACCGGAAACACTCTCCGAAAGCATCGGCCCAAGCCGAAGGCGTCACCCCGTAAGGGCCACCGCGAACCGGCACTTTGCGGTCAGCGCTCTCAGGGACTTATCCCTGCCCCGAAAGCCACCCGTCTGCCGTCCCCCCAAGGGTGGCCACGTAGCGGCATTCACCACCGGATTCAGGCCCGATTGGCGCGACAGACCGGGGGCGCGGGCTCTGCCAATTTTGCCGCAACCGGGGGCGCGGTGCCGCCGGGAGAGGTGACAACGATGAACATGGAAGTGAACGACTTTAAGGTCAGGCAGCAGGAATACTGGGCGCTGCAACAGGCTCGTGAGGACCGCGCCGCCGTCGCGGCGATGGACGTGGTGGAGGAGTTGTCGGGCGCACAGTCCGATGACTGGCAATTCAACTACCTGATGGAGTTCTTCGGGATGCACATTGCCGAAGTTGTCCGCAGGAGGATCGCCAGCGGGTGGCAGGAAACGCCGCTTGAAGCCAACCTGCTGGAACGGGTCGCGCACTATGCAGAGCACATCGCCCAGTGGCGCGATGAGGGCGAGTCGCGGCACATTTTCGTCGCGCTGGAGGAACTGGCGAAGGCGACAAGACACGCCGCACGCTACATCCGAGAGGAGGATGCCCGGCCAGCCTCTGCCCCCTTCTGACCCCGCTCTGCCCAGCCCACGAACAGCAACACCCCCCGTTGCGAGACGGGGGGTGCGCCTGAAGCAAGTCTTGCCAGCATGGTGTTGACCGGCCCCCCGAAGGTATCGCGCCTTCGGTTCGGGGTCGATTGCCGTTCCTTGGTGCCGTCAGTGCACCGTCGCGGCTTCCCGGGCCAGCATGTCGGCGGCGGCGCAGAAGATGCCGAAGGACACCAGCGCATCGCGCGCAAATGTCTCCATCCCGACACGCCGCGCGAGGTCGGGCACCCGCGCCGCATCGACCCAGACAGTGCGCCGCCCGATCCGGTAGGGCAGCAGGCCGACAAGGCCCCCGAGGGCCGTCTGCTTCACGCCATAGAACCGCGCGAAGCGGATCACGTCGCGCGCCTTGGGCCAGAAATCGTCATTGTGCGCGTTCGCATACTCCATCACGGCGGCATGGGCGAGGCGCAGGTTTTCCGACAGCAGGACGTGGTAGCCCTCGACAATCCGGGCGTCTGCTTCGGCGGCGGCTTGCTGTTGCGGGGTCATCACTTCCCCGGCCAGATGCCGCGCACGGTCGAGAAATCGCCGTCCACGAGGGTATCGGTGTGAAGGCCCCCCGGCGTCGTCGCCACGTCCGTGATGACCCACCCGGCGGGCGAGAACACGTCATTGAAACCGCGGGCGGTTGCCAGTGCGTTTGCCACGGTCACGGCAGCGGCGGGCGATGCAGCCGAAACCAGAGCGCCCCGGATGCCCGAGGACGTGCCGAGGGTTTCGGCAAGGGCGGGGTTGGCGGGGCGTGAAATCCTGTAGAGGGGCATCAGGTCGTTTCCTTCTTCTTGCGGAGGGCCATCGTGACAGCGGCCAGCGGGTCGGTGCGGCCACGCAGGAAAGCCCTGTTCGCGTTGATCGCCCGCTGGTTGGCGGTGCGGACTGCCTCGACCGATGCCAGGATGGCGCGCGTTTCGTCGCCGCAGAGCTTGTCGGCCAATTCCTGCGCCGAAAACGGGCGGGACCGGGCGGGCATCGCGTCCAGAGCCGAAAGCAGCGCCGCCCCGAGGGCGCGGTTCTGCGTGGCAATGGCGAAGGCGGCGAGGTTGGCCAGTTCGGTCGGGCCAGCCGATGCGACCTGCATCTGGTAGGCCGAACGCTCGGGGCTGCCCAGCCCCTGCCGCGAAAGCACGACAACGGGCGAGGCATAGAGCGAGGCGGTCAGGGCGAGGCTTTCAGCCGCCGCATTCAGTTCTTTCAGGGTTTCCCAGCGCGCGGCATCCGATGCCTGCGTCACCTCGGCCCGGGCCTTGGCGCCCATCTTGGCTGCGGCCTGCTTCTGCGCCTCGCGCGGGAAATCGGCCTTGGCGAGGCTTTCGGCTGCCTCTGCGGCGCGGGCGGCGATGCCAGCTTCAAGCGTGGCGATGGTGACCGCGAACTTGTCGGCCCGGCGGCTGGCATACTCGGCCAGATTCACCAGTTCACCGCCATTCAGCAGCTTGCCGCCGATCTGGGCAATGGGGACAATCGGGATTTCATTCAGGGGGATGGGGGCCGGTTCCGGCACGGGCAACTCCTTGTTGCTTGGCGCTGCCGCCATTGGCGCGCCTTCGCCCCAAGGATACCCGCTCCGGTTGCGCGGCCCTAATGCGGATCGTTGTTGTCCGGGAATTGGCGCGGGGCTGGCCTTCCCGCGCTCCGGCCACCTACCCCCTGCCGCGCGGGCAGGACCGCCACAGGCGGGCAGCCTATCGCGCGCGGCGCAGTTCGGAACAGGTCGGGTCGGCCTCGCACGGGTCAGCCGCGCGAAGCTCGTGCAGCATCGCCAGCCCGCGCGCCTCGGTCGGGGTCAGCGGGCGGTCAGGAGGCAGGACCGGGGCGCAGGCCGCAAGGTCGATGGCGAGGATCAGGGCGCGCATTCAGTCGCCCCGGGTGTTGCGCGGGCCGGGGAACGGCGCAATCACGGTTCCCGAGGGCGCGCGGCGGGCCGGTTCCGGCGGCGAGACGGCAACGGGCGCGTGGCCGGGGCAAAGCGCGGGCGCGGGCCGGTCAGCCGGGGTCACGTCCACCATTTCCCTTTCCGCAACCCGGGCAAGGTAGTCCTCCACCGAAATGTCCGCAGGCACCACCAGCACCCCGCCGGTGTTGACGTTCACGTTCACGTCAATGCCCTCGGCAGATTGGTAGCCGTGGCGGGCGCGAAGCAGGAAGATCGAAGCCACCACGTTGCCGGATGCGGCTGCGGTGTTCAGGTTCGACACAAGCCGGTCGTGTTCCTTGGCGCGGCCAGCCTCGAAAGCCTCCTCCACTGCCGGGTCGCGCGCCCGGATGTGCCGGAACGTCTCCTTGTCCACGCCCAGCGCCTTGGCGATGGTGACGACACTGCACCCCTTCGCCGCAAGCTCCTCTACAATGCCAAGGCCCGTGGGGGTCACGACGATTTCAGATTTGCCAAGCTGGTTCACGATCCGGCGTGAAGGCCGCTCAGGCCGCTTCATTGCGCGACCTCCGCCCGTTCGCGGTCAAACTGCTGGCAGACCCTTTGCGCTACGCCCTTGCCGATCTTGAGGTCACGGGCGATGCCATCCATCGACCGACCCTGCGCACGAAGGCTGCGGATTGCGGCCACGGTGCCGTCGCCCGTGGGGGCGCGACCGATCTGCGCGCCGCGCGCCCTTGCCCGGGCCATCCCGGCCTTGGTGCGTTCCACGATCATCGCCCGCTCGAACTCGGCAAAGACAGCCGCCATCCCGAGGAGGGCGCGGCCTGCCGGGGTGTTCGTATCAACGCCCTGCCGATCCAAGATCAGGTCAACCCCGAGGGCGCGCAGGGCCTCGAACAGGCCGACAAGCTGGGTCAGGCTGCGCCCGAGGCGAGAGACATCGAACGCCAGAAGCACATCGAACCGGCGGCGGGCCGCGTCCTTCATCATCCGGTCCAGTTCCGGGCGCGCGGTGCTGGCCCCGGAAACCGTCTCCACATATTCCCCGACAACCTCATAGCCTGCCCGGGCGGCCAGTTCCCGAAGGCGGAGGAGTTGCGGTTCCGGCGTCTGCTCGCCGGTCGAGACGCGGGCATAGATCGCTGCACGGCGGGTCATTGCGCGGCCTCCCTCGGGTCGCGCGGCAGGGCCTTGCCGTCTGCATCATACCACCCGGGGCGCGGGCCTTCGCCGCAGGGGTGTTCCCCGGCGGGGCCGTGGCTGGTCGGGCCGAAGGTGCCCGGCACGATCCACCAATGCGTCACCGCGCCGTCGCCCGCGACGTGGTAGAACTCCTGCTGGTCATCGACCATGCCCGGCACAAACTCGTTCATCTTGTCTTCAATGTTCATTCTCGCAACCTCCCGATGGCACAACCTCAGGTAGAACGATACGCGAACAGGCACCGCGCGTCTATCGGTTTCCACCCCAGAGGGGAACGTCTGCCGGGTGACTTCGCGGGCGGGGATAAGTGCCTGCCCCGGTGGCGCGCGCGGGGCTGTTTCGCGCTGCACCTTTCAGGGTGGGGTCGGATCGGTGCCGTATCGGTCGCGCGAGAAAGATTCAGCGGCTTCGGCGACGGTCCAGCCGGGTCGGTAGCCAAGGTGGCGGATCATCCGCTGCGCCAATGTTTGCACATACCAAAGGTGATCCTCGCTGGGCGCTTCTGCGGCCCAGATTCCGTGCGGCTCTTGCCCCGCACCCCCAAGGAAGTCGCGGTATAGCTGCCAGACGGCATCGAAGATCGGGCGCGGCAGGGTCAGCCCCGTGTCCCATTCAATCTGGGCCTTCAGGTCGTCGTAGACCCCGCTGGACGAGTTTAGACACCAGACGTTGCCCGGGCTGTCGCCATCGTCGCTGCGCCACGCGGCGGCGCGCATGTCGAAGATCGCATTCCAGAGGGGCCGACCCTCCCGCGAAAAGGCCCGGGCGTGCAGGGGCGCAAGAACGATCAGCCAGTCAACAAACCTTGCGGCCCGGCGGTCAAGCCCGAAGTCGGCCCGGGCATCGCCCTCGTCAATGGCGGCGTCATCATCGTCTTCGTCGGTCGCAGTCATCATACTCTCCAAACACGAAGGCCCGCATCTTTTTCTTGGGGCGGACAGCGCGGGCCGCGATGGCTTTTCCAGCAATCCGGCACACGCGGGTTTCTCGGGTTTCGCGGCTTTTCTCCCGCTGCCTATACTCCGGTGCTCTTTCCAAGCGTTAAAGGCGGTTAAGTCGTTTACTACCGCTTACCCGGCTTAACCCCTTACCCAACCTTAGATTTCTATACGCGAGAGGAAGAAACCCGAGAAACCCGAGAAACCCGCTACCCGGGCACCTCCACCCGGTATGCAAGGCCCTCGCGCCCCTCGGCCACGGCCACGATCCGGCGGCCATTCACGATCCGGCCCTTCACCTTCTTCAGATACCACCCCACCGCCTTCGGGCTGGCACCCCTCGGACAGGCGGATTCAAGCGCCAGAAGAAGGGCATCGCGCCCGGGGCCTTCATTGGCCCGCTCCTGCGCCGTGCGCAGCAGTTCTGCCGCCGAAACCACCTTGCCCACCCCCACGGCATAGGCCCAAGCCTCGGTCAGGGCAGACAGTTCCTCGCGCACCGAGTCACCAGATGCGACCTCGGCCCGCGTCTCGCAGGGGTCGGGTTCGCCCAGCCAGACAAGCGGCGCGCGCACAAGGTCAGACCACGCCTCGAAGCTGCCGAACGCGGTCAGTTCCGAGAGCCCCGGCCTGCCGGCCACGATGTAGGCGCGCAGGATCGTCAGTGCCGCTGGAACAAGCTCACCCCGCCGCCTCGGCACCTCCACCTTCAGGTCCACGTCAAACTTGCGCTCGGCAGGCCGTTCCACCCCTGCGTCCATCGTGCACAGGATCGCCCGGCGGCTCATGTCCTCACGGAACTCAAGGTTGTTCCCGTTCGCCAGCCAGAGGGTCCGGGTCGAGACGTGGCCTTGGTCGTTGCCGCCAAGAAGCCGGTCCTGCCAGGTCTCCTGCGTCATGATCGAACACATCCGCGCGCCCGAGATGGGCCGGTCGATGTTGTCGATCACCACCACCGGATCTGCCGCGCGTAACCTGCCGGGTTCCACATCATATCCGCGCGCTTTCAGGCTTTGTGCAAGAGACAGAACGGCTTCGCGCAGTCCGGGAAAGTCCCTTGGGGCACCCGCACTGCCTTTTGCTGCCTCGACCACCGCGAGAGCCGCCGCCCCAACGTCGATTGACAGTGTGTCGGGTATCTCACCCACCTGCCGAGTAAGGAACTGGTTAAACCAGTCACGCTCGCCAGCGTTCATCTTGCCCCAAATCTTGGCGATCTTGGCAGCGGGACCGGCGGCAGTAGTCGGTGCATATGTCCAGTCCTCGCCATTGGCGGCAACGGCATAGGGCTCAAAGCCCGCCGGGTCGATGCTTGCGACTTCATACGCACGGCGGGCGCGCAAGACCTCTGCCTTCGTCACAAGCGGGTCCTTCACGCCCATTGCGCCCCCCACAGGTCCAGCGCCGCGCGCTTTTCGTCCAGGTAGGAATAGCGGTTATAGGTCCCCGCCACGCCCTCAATCGCGTGGCCGAGCACCCGTTCGATGTGTTCCTGCGGGGTGCCGAGGCGGGCCATATGCGTGGCGGCAGACCGGCGAAGGTCGTGCAGGGTCCAGCCCTCGACCTTCGACAGCTTGTCGATCCGGGCCTTGGCCTTCGAGAAGCCCGAGACGGGCACCTTGCCCGCCGTGGTCGAGAGGAGGAAATCCCCGCTGGTCTGCGGCAGCGCCTCGACAATCGCCAGTGCCGGGGCCGACAGCGGCACCACCTGCGGGCGGTCGGTCTTGTAGTGGCTGGCCGGGACCTCGAAAGCCTGCTGGCCGGTCAGCAGCCAGCCGCGTTCAAGGTTCGCAATCTCCGCCCGCCGCTGCGCCGTCAGGATCAGGAGGCGAACCATCGGGCCGAAGGGGTAGCCCATCTTGTCGGCGGCAGCCCAGATGGCCTTCAATTCGTCCATCGTCAGCACCCGTTCCCGGGCGACATAGCCCAGTTCGGGGCGGCGCATCCCGGCAACGGGGCTGGCGGTCAAAAGGCCCCGGTCAACCGCCCAGTTGAAGAACTTGGTGATGTGCTTGCGGACCTCGCGCGCGGCACCCACTCCGTGCTGCATCGCAATCTCGTCAAGCAACTCGTGCGCCGTCGCCCGGTCCAGCGTGTCGATGGGCTTCGACTTCCATTCCGGCACGACATAGGTGTTCAACAGTCGTTCGGTGTCCCGCCACTTCACCGTGTGGGCCTTGGCGTGCAGTTCGATGAAGCGGGCGCAGATCACCTCAAACACCCGTTCGCCCTTCTGGCGCAGCTCATCCTTGCGCTGGTCGGCGGGATCGTCGCCCCGGTCGGCAAGGTCGATGGCAGCCCGCGCCTTGTCGCGCGCCGCCTTCAGGTCGATCAGGGGATAGGCCCCGAGGGTCATCCGGCGCAGCGCGCCCCGGTTCCCGCCGTCGCCCCGGCCCGCGACACGATACATCACCGACCAACTTTTCTTCCCGGCCTCGGTGATGCGCAGTGCGAGGCCCGGGGTCAGGGTGTCGAAAACCTCAAGCCGCTTGCCCGCCTCGGGTGCGAGCTTCTGGACGGCAATCTCAGTCAGCTTCTTCTTCATCACAGGCTCCGGGGTAACGGCGGGGTAACGGATTGGTGGGCTATTCGGCGTTACGGGCCTTTACCACCGGAGCCGATTATAGCGCCCAAGTGCCTGTAAGTAAACGAATTTAGGCAACACGCGGAGCCCTGCGGATACCCCGGGAAACTGGCGGCCCGCTTCTTGGTAAGGGAGAGGTCGAGAGTTCAAATCTCTCCGGCAGCACCACGCGCCCCCTGAGAAAGCCGGACGGTTTTCCGGTCCGCGCCGAAACCCGCAACAGATACCCGATCGGCGCAGCCTGATGATCCCTTGCACCTGCTGCGGGGCAGGGGGGGCGGTTCTGCGATCCCCCTTGCCAGGCGCCCGGCTGGCGGCAACATGCTGCGCCATGGGCCTGTTTCGTCACCGTCGCTTCCTTGCCGCCGTCCTTGCGGGGCTGGCGGCTTTCGCCGTGTCCGGTGGGGTCGGGTCCTGGCCGCTGCGGGTGGTGCTGGGGGGCGACGTGTTCTTCCTCGCCTATCTGCTGATGACCGGCGTCTTCATCGCCGGCCTCGACGCCGGGCGTCTCCGGCGCCATGCCGAGGCGGATGACGAGGGCGTGGTGCTGATCGTCCTCTTCACCTGCGTCTCGGTGATGCTGAGCGTCGGGGCGATCCTGTTCCTGCTGCGCGACGGGTCGGGCGGGGTGTGGCGGGTGGGGCTGGCGGCGGCGAGCGTACCGCTCGGCTGGCTGACGCTGCATACGGTCGCGGCCTTCCATTACGCGTCCCTCTACTATTACCGGCCGCCGGGGACCGGCCCGGCCGGAGGGCTGCTGTTTCCCGGGGAGTCGCCACCGCCGCCGGGGATCTGGGATTTCCTCTATTTCTCCTTCGTGGTCGGGATGACGGCGCAGGTCTCGGACGTGGTGGTGACCGGGCCACAGCTGCGGCGGAGCGTGCTTGCCCATGGCCTGGCCTCCTTCGCCTACAACACGGTGATCCTGGCGCTGGCCGTCAATGCCGCGGTGACATTGGCGGGGTAAGGCAGCACGCGGGCGGGGGCGCGAAAGCGGCTTTCCTCCCCTTGAGAATGCGCTAAGGTCGGCCGGCACGCGCAATGCGCGGATGGCGAGGCACAGGGCAGCGAGAACGCGGGCAGGATGGCCAAGGGGATCAACTACGGGCAGCTGATGCGGCGGGCCCTCCAGGGCATGATCGCGGAGGTCTTAACCGACGTCGCCCGCGACGGCCTGCCCGGGAACCATCATTTCTTCATTTCCTTCGATACCAGCCACCCGGGCGTCGTCATGTCGCAGTCGCTGCGCGGGCGTTATCCGCAGGACATGACCATCGTCCTGCAGGAATGGTTCGAGGATCTGGCCGTGATGCGGGACCGCTTCTCGGTGACGCTGAGCTTCGGAGGCATCCCCGAGCCGATCGTGGTGCCCTTCGAGGCGGTGCTGACCTTCGTCGATCCTTCGGTCGAATTCGGCCTGCGCTTCAACGAGGGCTATGGCGCGGACTCGGACGAGGAAGATGACGGGGACGGAGATGGCGACGATGGCGGGGACGACGGGGGCGATCTGCCCCCGCCGCCGATGAAGCCCTCCGGCGACGCCGAAGTCGTGCGCCTCGACAAGTTCCGCAAGCACTGAGCCGCCGCTTGGACCCGCGGCGCGGCTGGCCCGACGGACCCCCTGGCGCCACGCTGCCGCGGGAACCGGCGCGCCGGTGGGCTTCCACGCGGCGTCCCCTGCCGGCGGAAGCGTGGTCCGGCGACCCGCATCCGCTCGCACCGAATCCACATCCGCCCATCCTTCTGCCCCGCACGGCGCTCGCCGGCGGCCTGCTGGCCGTGGCCGGGCTCCTGCTGCCGGGGCTGCCCCGCGCGCAGGAGGGAGGGGCGGGGGTGATGGCCTGTTTCGCCGACCTGCCGCCGGATGAATTTGCCGGGCGCTTCGAAGCCTATGCGGATGGCGCCGGCTTCGATGCGCGCATGGCGGAGCTTTGTGCCCGGGGCGACGAGGCAGGGGCGCTGGCGCTGGCGGCCGAGGTCGAGGCCGGGTTCCTGCGGGCCGACCCGGCTGCCGCCGGGGTGCGCCGCTGCCTGGCGGAGATCACCGCGACGAGCGGCGAGGGCCCGGGCGAGGTCTGCGACGCGTCCGGGGGCTGAGGGACTGTCCGGAACCCCGGACGGGTCGGTCCGACGGGGCCTTGCGCGCCCCGGGGCGACGATCCCTTCCACCCATGTCCCCGGATACCGGCAGGAGGGGTCTCCAGCCGGGATCGCGGCGCTCCCGCGCCGGCTCTCCGCCGCCGCAGTTCCAGACACTCCCCGAGGGCCCGGATTTTCCCCCGCCGGGGCCCTCTGTCAAAAAAAATGCGCATCCCGCATTTTCGGGGTTGCGAGTCACCCGGCCCAACCCTAAATACCCGCTCACCGCAGCGACGGCGCCACTGAAACGGCACTGAAGCGGCGGGAAAAACCGAAAAGACGATGCGGGACGCGTCAACTAAAAGACGCAAATGCTAAGTTTTTAAGGTCGCTCTTTGACATTGATTACTTATGATGAAGGGATATGCGGGCGGTTTGGTTCGT
>ERZ500977.124-NODE-124-length-14785-cov-7.656959_pt1 | contig 14785 bp, 13 predicted proteins | sample MGYA00248863_ERZ500977 | MGnify/ENA primary metagenome ERZ500977 (study PRJEB25958, sample SAMN03398581) | human skin metagenome | study: EMG produced TPA metagenomics assembly of the Human Skin Microbiome Metagenome (human skin metagenome) data set.
TATCGGGGATACTGGCGGGAAGGATCGACGCAGCGGGGCGCGAAAAGCCCCCCGGACCGACCCGTCCGGGGGGCCAGACAGGCTCTCAGGCCCGCAGGCACCAGCGCAGGATCGCCTTTTGGACGTGCAGCCGGTTCTCGGCCTCGTCGAAGACCACGGACTGCGGGCCGTCCATCACGCGGTTGGTGACCTCCTCGCCCCGGTGCGCCGGCAGACAGTGCATGAAGAGCGCATCCTTGCGCGCCCTGCCCATCAGCTTGGCATCCACCTGATAGGGGCGGAGCTGGCTGTAGCGCCGCTCGCGCGCGGACTGCGGATCGTGCATCGACAGCCAGGTGTCGGTGACGATCAGGTCCGCGCCGTCCACGGCCAGCAGCGGGTCGCGCTCGATCGCCACCTTCGCGCCGCGGCTGCGGGCGAAAGCCACGGCGGCCGGGCTCGGGTCGAGCGCCTCGGGGCCGGTGAAGGTCAGGTCGAAGCCGAACTGGCCCGCGGCATGCAGGAACGAGGCGCAGACATTGTTGCCATCCCCGGACCAGACCACCTTCCGGCCGGCGATCGGGCCGCGATGCTCCTCATAGGTCATCACGTCGGCCATGATCTGGCAGGGATGGCTCGCATCGGTCAGCCCGTTGATGACCGGCACCGTGGCATGGTCGGCCAACTCCTGCAGCGTCGAGGGATCGAAGGTGCGGATCATGATCAGGTCGACATAGCGCGACAGGACCCGGGCGGTGTCGGCGATGGTCTCGCCATGGCCGAGCTGCATCTCGGCCCCCGACAGCACGAGGGTCTCGCCGCCAAGCTGGCGGACGCCAACGTCGAAGCTCACCCGGGTGCGGGTCGAGGGCTTCTCGAAGATGAGCGCCACCATTCGGCCCGCCAGGGGCGCACCGGCATCCGGCACCGCCCGGCCCCAGCCGGCCCGGGCGTCCTTCATCGCCCGCGCCGAGGCGATGATCCCCTTCAGCTCGTCGGCGGACGTGGTGTGGAGGTCGAGGAAATGCCTCATGCCGCCCCCCCGTCCGCCGGTGCCTGTGCTGCCTCCAGCGCCACGGCCACGGCCTCCAGGCGCCGCAGGCCCTCGTCGATGTCGGCGTCCGGGATGTTGAGGGCCGGCAGCAGGCGGATCACGTTGTCGCCCCCCGGCACCGTCAGCAGCCGCACGTCATAGCCGGCGCGGACCACGTCGACATTCGGGACCCGGCAGCCGAGGCCGAGCATCAGCCCCTGCCCGCGGACTTCGGTGAAGATGGCGGGATGCGCGGCCACGAGCCCCTCCAGCCCCTGGCGGAACCGGCCGGCCGCCCGGCTGACGCCGTCGAGGAAGCCGGGCTCGGCCACGATCTCCATCACCGCCGCGCCCACGGCGCAGCCGAGGGGGTTGCCGCCATAGGTCGAGCCATGGGTGCCGACCACCATGCCGGCGGCCGCCGCCTCGGTCGCGAGGCAGGCCCCGAGCGGGAAGCCGCCGCCGATGCCCTTGGCCACCGCCATGATGTCCGGCGCGATTCCCGCCCATTCATGCGCGAAGAGCCGGCCGGTGCGGCCCATGCCGCACTGGATCTCGTCGAGGATGAGGAGGATGCCCTCGGCATCGCAGAGCGCGCGGATTTCCCGCAGCGTCGCCTCCGGGAAGGGACGGATGCCGCCCTCGCCCTGCACCGGCTCCAGAAGGATCGCCGCCGTTTCCGGCCCGACGGCCGCCTTCAGCGCCGCCATGTCGCCGAAGGGCAGGTGGTCGAATCCCGGCAGCAGCGGCCCGAAGCCCTTGGTCAGCTTGTCGCCGCCCGCGGCCGAGATGGTCGCGATCGTCCGCCCGTGGAACGAGCTCTCGAAGGTGAGGATCCGATGCCGCTCCGGCGCGCCCTTGGCCGAGAAATGCTTGCGCGCCATCTTGATCGCGCATTCGACGGCCTCCGCCCCCGAGTTGGTGAAGAACACCGTGTCGGCGAAGGTGGCGGCGACCAGAAGCTCCGCCAGATGCTCCTGGTTCGGCACCCGGTAGAGGTTGGAGGTGTGCCACAGGCGTCGGGCCTGCCCTTCCAGCGCGGCGACGAGGGCGGGGTGCGCATGGCCGAGGACATTGACGGCGATGCCGCCGCCCAGGTCCAGGTAGCGCTCCCCGCCCGCCTCGATCAGCCAGGAGCCCGCGCCTTCCATGAAGGAAAGCGGAGCCCGCGCATAGGTCGGGAGGACAGGCGAGATCACGGGAACCACTCCAGTTTCGGCCGCTCCAAAACGAAAAGGCCCCACGGGCGGCCGCCGCCGTGAGGCAAGGCGCGCCTTGTGCCGCAAGCGCGCCGGCGAGTCAATTCCGATGGCCCGGGGAAGCCTGCGGATCCCGCGGCGATCGGCCCGGCTGCGGCTGTCGAGGGAAGCACCGGCCTCAAGCTCCCCGGTTCCCGGGGAGCCATCGGCCGGCGCGGACGTCGGGCCGCCGTTGCGGCCCTCCTGCAGCGGAGCGGCCCCTCGGGGCCGCGATCCCGGTTTCTCCCCGCCTGTTGGCGGGGCCCCCGTCCTGCCCGATAGGGTTTCTGCCAGTATGAATACCGGAAGGGGCGCGCTCCCCGGCCGGTGTTCCGCCCATTGGATCAGCTCTTGCCGGGGGCGGCCTGTGGAACGGGGCTTGCCGTTTCGGTGGCGGCGGTCGCGGCGAAACGCTGGGCGATGATCGCGCAGACGAAGAGCTGGATCTGGTGGAACAGCATCAGCGGCAGCACGATCAGCGCCATCGTCTGGCCGGCGAAGAGGATCCCGGCCATCGGGATGCCGGTCGCGAGGCTCTTCTTGGAGCCGCAGAACAGGATGGCGATCCGATCCTCGCGATCGAAGCCGAGACCCCGGGCAAGGCCCGCCGTGATGCCCATGATGATCCCGAGGAGGAGGCAGCAGAGCAGGAAGACCCAGAGGAGGTCATGGGCCGAGACCCGCGACCAGACACCCGCCACCATCCCCTCGCTGAAGGCCGAATAGACGACAAGCAGGATGGCGCCCCGGTCCACCACCGAAGTCAGCGTCTTGTGCCCCGCCAGCCAGCCGCCGATCAGCGGCCGGGCCATCTGGCCGAGCGCGAAAGGCAGCAGGATCTGCAGGGCGATGTCGAGGATCGAGCCCGCGTTCATCCCGCCCACCACGCCACCCAGAACGAGCGCCGTCAGCAGCGGCGTCAGGATCACGCCGATCAGGTTCGAGATGCTGGCGCTCGTCAGGGCCGCGGCGACGTTGCCCCGCGCGATCGAGGTGAAGGCGATCGAGGACTGCACGGTGGAGGGCAGGAGGCTCAGGTAGACGAGGCCGGTCAGCAGGTCGGCCGGCAGCTGGCCGCGCGCCAGCGTCGCGACGCCGAGGCCCACCAGCGGGAAGAGCGCGAAGGTGATGAGGAAGACCGTGCCCTGCAGCCGCCAGTGCAGCAGTCCGCGCCCGACCGCCGCCGGCGACAGCTTGGCGCCGTAGAGAAAGAAGAGCAGCGCGATCGCCGCCGTCACCACATGGTGGAACAGGACAGCCCCCTGCCCCCGCACCGGCATGAGCGCGGCCACGCCGACCGTCGCCAGCAGCAGCAGCACATAGGGATCGATCCGAAGACGCCGCAGAAGCTCCATCCCGCCTCCCGTCACGGTTGCCACCCGAAGGCCGGGCTGAAAGGCGGGCATGATGGGTCGGAGCGGGGGTCGGGGTCAATGCTCCGCGGCGGGCTTGACCGCATCGCGTTCCGTGCCACCATCCCGTCACGAAGGCGTCGGTGCAGGAGGACAGGCATGAGCACGCTGACCCACGACGTTTCCGCCCCCGATCACCCGACCGAACTCAACCGGGTGATGGGCCCGAAGCTCCTCCTGCTCTTCATCGTGGGCGACATCCTCGGAACCGGGGTCTATGCGCTGACGGGCACGGTCGCCGGCGAAGTCGGCGGGGCGGCCTGGGCGCCCTTCCTGCTCGCCTTCGCCGTCGCGACGATCACCGCGCTCTCCTATCTCGAACTTGTCACCCGCTATCCGCAGGCCGCCGGCGCCGCGCTCTATTGCCACCGCGCCTTCGGCATCCACTTCCTGACCTTCCTCGTCGCCTTCACCGTGATGTGCTCGGGCATCACCTCGGCCTCGACCGCGTCGAATGCCTTCGCCGGCTTCCTCAACGATGCCTTCGGCCTCGGCTTCGAGGCGGGCGGCTTCGGCATCCTCGCCATTGCGCTCGGCTTCATGGCCGTGGTCGCGGCGGTGAACTTCCGGGGCGTGGGCGAGAGCGTCTCGGCCAATGTGGTGCTGACCTGCGTCGAGCTCTCGGGGCTCCTGATGATCATCTTCATCGGCTTCTGGGCGATGAGCCAGGGGCGGGCCGATTTCTCCGAGGTGATGGTCTTCCGGTCCTCCGACGAGAAGGGCGCCTTCCTTGCCCTGACCGCCGCAACGGCACTCGCCTTCTTCGCCATGGTCGGCTTCGAGGATTCAGTGAACATGGCCGAGGAGGTCAAGGATCCGGTCCGCATCTTCCCGCGGATCATGCTGACCGGACTCGGGATCACCGGGGTCATATATGTGCTGGTGTCGATCACCGCGGTGGCGCTCGTTCCCGTCGGGGACCTGACCGACCCGTCGAAGGGCTCGGCGCTGACGCAGGTGGTGCGCGCCGGCGCCCCGAACCTGCCCTTCGACCGGATCTTTCCCTTCATCGGCATGTTCGCGGTGGCGAATTCCGCCCTCATCAACATGCTGATGGCGAGCCGGCTTCTCTATGGCCTGTCGCGGCAGGGGGTGCTGCCCCATGCGCTCGGCCGGGTCCACCCGACGCGGCGCACGCCCTGGGTCGCCATCCTCTTCACCACGGTGCTGGCCTTCGGGCTCATCTGGTTCGTGGTGCGCAATTCGCAGATCCCGGCGGTCAGCCTGCTCGGCGGCACCACCGCGCTCCTGCTCCTCTGCGTCTTCACCATCGTCAACGTCTCGCTCCTCGTCCTGCGCCACCAGACTGTCGGGCACGCGCATTTCCGCACCCCGCGCCTGCTGCCCTGGATCGGCGCCGCCACCTGCGCCTTCCTCGCGGGCCCCTGGGCCCGCAGCGCCGCGCAGATGGAGCAGTACCGCATCGCGGCCTGGCTGCTCGGGATCGGCCTCGTCCTCTGGGCCCTCACCTGGGGCTGGAACCACACGGTCGGGCGCCACGCCGCGCCGGGCACGCTCGGCCGGCCGGGAAAGCTCGCCGAACGCCACGGGGATTCGACGCGCAACTGACCTCCGCGGCGCGTTGTGAAAGCCGGGATCCGCGGCTACTGCTCGGGCAAGCCGGCCGAACGGACAGGCCGGCAGCTCCGGGAGAACGGGCATGGCCGCGATCTTTGCATCCCTTGAGGCGCTCGGCACCTTCTGCCGGGACGCCTTCGCCGCCGCAGGAGCCGATGCCGCGACGGCGGAGGCCGCGACGGCCGCCATGCTCCACGGCACGCGCTTCGGGGTCGACAGCCACGGGGTGCGCCTGCTCGACCACTATGTCCGGGCCCTGGAGGGGGGCCGCCTGAACAGGGCGCCGGCCCTTCGCCTGACCCGGACCGCCGGCGCGGTCGCGATGCTCGACGCCGATGATGCGCAGGGCGCCCTTGCCGCCTGCCGCGCGATGGACGGCGCCATGGAGATCGCCCGCGAGATGGGCGTCGGGGCCGTCGGCATCACCGCAGCTCGCATTTCGGCCCCGCAGGCGCCTATGCCCTGCGGGCCGCGGAGGCCGGGTACATCGGCCTTGCCGTCTGCAATTCCGACAGCCTCGTCCGCCTGCACGACGGCGCCGCCCGGTTCCACGGCACGAATCCCATCGCGGTCGGCGTGCCCGTGGCCGGGGAAGACCCGTGGCTGCTCGACATGGCGACGAGCGCCATCCCCTTCAACCGCGTGCAGCTCTACGCGAGCGTCGCCCGGGCCTTGCCCGAGGGCGTCGCCTCGCGCGCGGACGGAACGGACACCACGACCCCTGCCGAGGCCGCCATGCTGGCGCCCCTCGGCGGCGACTACGGCTACAAGGGCGCCGCGCTGGCCGGCGTCGCCGAGATCCTGAGTGCGGTCCTGACCGGGATGACGCTCAGCTTCGACCTCGCCCCGATGGCGGGGCCGGATTTCGAGACCCCCCGCGGGCTCGGCGCCTTCGTGCTCGCCCTCCGCCCCGAAGCCTTTGTCGAGCGGGCCGTCTTCGAGGCCGGCATGCGCCGCTATCGCGACAGCCTCCGCGCCTCGCCACCGCGCGGCGACGGCGAGGTCCTGGCGCCGGGGGACCGGGAATGGGCGGTCGCCGCACGCCGGGGCCGCGAAGGCGCGCCGCTCGACCCCGCGACCATCGCGGCCTTCACCGAGCTCGCGGAGCGGCATGGCCTGCGCCTGCCCTGGGCGTCCTGACGCGGGCCCGGGCACCCCGGGCAGGACCATGCGGCGCGGTTTTCGAAGCCCTCGAGATCGCCTGCCGCCGGATTTCCGGACAGACCGTTAGGCAGGGGGTACGGAATCGCCCGGAAATCCGCATCATTCTTGCGCAGGCCTGAAACTTTCTTGCGGCCGGAGGCCCTGAGGGATATTCCCTGCTCCGAAGGAGACGTGCCCCATGTCCTCAGCCAAGCTCGACCCCATCGACCGGCAGATCCTTGCGGAACTGCAGGCGGACGGCAGGATGACCAATGTGGAGCTGTCACGCCGTGTCGGCATCTCCGCCCCGCCCTGCCTGCGACGGGTGCGTGCACTGGAAACCTCGGGCCTGATCCAGGGCTACCATGCCTCGGTCAACGCCCGTGAACTCGGCTTCGAGGTGCAGGTCTTCGCCATGGTCGGCCTCTCCAGCCAGGCCGAGCGCGACCTCTCGGCCTTCGAGGCCCGCTGCCGCGACTGGCCGCTCGTCCGCGAATGCCACATGCTGAACGGCGAGATCGACTTCATCCTGAAATGCGTGGCGCCCGATCTCTCGACCTTCCAGGCCTTCCTCACCGAGGAACTGACCGCGGCGGCGAATGTGGCGAGCGTGAAGACGAGCCTCGTCATCCGCTGCGCCAAGGACGACCCCGCTGTCCCCTTCGACGTCTACGAGGCCCGCGCCCGCGCCCGGGCGGACTGAGCCAGCCCCCCTTCCGCCCGAAGGCCGTCGGTCCCGCCGCCTGCACTGCGCGGGGCGCGGGTGACGGCACCCTCCCGAGAATTCTTCAAAAAGTATGACGGGAAGACCGTCGCCGCTGTGGCGTCCTCCGGCAGCCGCGACTAAGCTCGGCTCCGGCGGGAGCAGGCTGCGCGCCAGATGCAGCATCCCGCCGCCGACCGGGCCGGACCCGGACGTGGGGAGGATATGGATGACGCGCGGCCCGTTGCCCGAAGGGAGTCCGGTTGTTCCTTCGGGACACCCCCGCACCGCAGCTGGCCTCCTGCCCCTGTCCGCCCCCCGGAAACCGCTTCACCTGCCCCAAGGAACCAGCACGGATACGCCGGGCCCCGAGCACCGGCGACACATCGGAGGACCCCATGCGTGAAATCCTGACCCTCGCCGGCGCCCTGTCGGTCGCGGCAAGCCTGCTCGCCGGCAGCGCGGCGCTGGCCCAGACCGGCGGCACCGTCGCCTTCCTGATGCCCGACCAGGGATCGACCCGCTACGAGGAGCACGACTTCCCCGGCTTCAAGGCCGAGATGGCGAAGCTCTGCCCGGACTGCCAGGTCATCTACCAGAACGCCAATGCCGACGTGGCACTGCAGCAGCAGCAGTTCAACTCGGTGCTGACCCAGGGCGCGAAGGTCGTCGTGCTCGACCCCGTCGACTCCGCCGCCGCCGCCTCGCTCGTCGCCCTCGCCCAGAGCCAGGACGTCAAGGTCATCGCCTATGACCGCCCGATCCCCGACAAGCCGGCCGATTTCTACGTCTCCTTCGACAACAAGGCGATCGGCAAGGCGATCTTGGACAGCCTCGTCCAGCATCTGGAGGCGCTCGGCGTCGCAAGGATAAGGGCGGCGTGCTGCAGATCAACGGCTCGCCGACCGACGCCGCTGCGGGCCTGATCCGCGACGGCGTGCACGAAGGGCTGGGCGCCAGCGGTTACAAGACCCTCGCCGAATTCGACACGCCCGACTGGGCGCCGCCCAAGGCGCAGGAATGGACGAGCGGCCAGGTGCAGCGCTTCGGCGCGGACATCGTCGGCGTGGTCGCCGCCAACGACGGCACCGGGGGCGCGGCCATCGCGGCCTTCAAGGCGGCGGGCGTCGACCCGGTGCCGCCGGTGACCGGCAATGACGCGACGATCGCCGCCCTGCAGCTCGTCATCTCGGGCGACCAGTACAACACCATTTCCAAGCCCTCCGAGATCGTCGGCGCGGCTGCGGCACAGGTGGCGGCGAAATTCCTGGCCGGCGAGACACCGGAGGCCAAGGCGACGCTCTACGACACGCCCTCCGAACTCTTCGTGCCGGCCGTTGTGACCCGCGAGAACATCAAGGCCGAGATCTTCGACAAGGGCATCACCACCGCCGCCGAGGTCTGCACCGGCCGCTATGCCGAAGGCTGCGCCGAACTCGGCATCAAGTAGCACCGCGCCCCGACCGTCCGCCCGGCGATCCCCGCCGGGCGGCTCTGGCGCCCCTGACCCGAACCCGGAGAGCGTGCCGGCATGCCCGACCCTATCCCGACCCCTCCCCCGACCCCCGACGGCGGGCTGATCCTGAGCCTCCGCGGAATCTGCAAGAATTTCGGCGCGGTCTCGGCCCTGACCGACATCGACCTCGACGTCCATGCCGGCGAGGTCGTGGCGCTCGTCGGCGACAACGGCGCCGGCAAGTCGACCCTCGTCAAGGTGCTGGCCGGCGTCCATGCCCCCACCTCCGGAGAGATCCGATTCCGCGGCCGGCCGGTCAGCATGGCGGGCCCGAGCGACGCGCTCCGGCTCGGCATCGCCACCGTCTATCAGGACCTGTCGCTCTGCGAGAATCTCGACGTGGTCGCGAATCTCTTCCTCGGCCACGAGCTGACCCCCTGGCAGCTCGACGAGGTGGCAATGGAGGTGCGGGCCTGGACACTCCTGTCCGAGCTCGCGGCGCGCATCCCCTCGGTGCGCGAGCCGATCGCCTCGCTCTCGGGCGGCCAGCGCCAGACCGTGGCCATCGCCCGCTCGCTGCTGCTCGACCCCGAGATCGTCATGCTCGACGAGCCGACCGCCGCCCTCGGCGTCGCCCAGACCGCCGAGGTGCTGAACCTGATCGAGCGGCTCAAGGCCCGCGGCCACGGCGTCATCATGATCAGCCACAACATGGAGGACGTCCGCGCGGTGGCGGATCGCATCGTCGTGCTGCGGCTCGGACGCAACAACGGGGTCTTCACCCCGGACTCGTCCAATGCCGAACTTGTCGGGGCCATCACCGGCGCCTCGGACAATTCCGTCTCGCGCCGCGCCGCCCGCCGCGCCGAACCCGCGGAGGCCCGGCCATGAGCGACACCCCCCGCAAACCGCTGCTCGACCGCAGCGACAGCCGCGTCGCCCATGCCGAGGGGCTGTCGGGCGCGGTCCGCGACTTTCTCGACCGCATCCGTTCGGGCGATCTCGGCTCGCTGCCGGTGATCGTGGGGCTCGTCCTCATCTGGACGGTCTTCTACAGCCTCAACCCGATCTTCCTGTCGCCGAACAACATGGTGAACCTGTTCTTCGACTGCTCGGTGATCGGGGTCATCTCGCTCGGCATCGTCTGCGTGCTGCTGCTCGGCGAGATCGACCTCTCGGTCGGCTCGATGAGCGGCGTCGCCTCGGCGCTGCTCGGGGTGCTCTGGATCAAGCACGGCCTGCCGGCCCCCCTCGCCGTCGCCGCCGCCCTGGCCCTCGGCGCCTGCGTCGGGGCGATCTATGCGACGCTGCGCACACGGCTCAGCATGCCGAGCTTCGTCTCGACGCTCTCGGGGCTGCTCGCGCTGCTCGGGCTGCAGCTCTACATGCTCGGCACCACGGGCTCGATCAACCTGCCCTACGATTCCGCGCTCGTGGCCTTCGGCCAGCTGCTCGTCATGCCCTCCTGGCTGTCGCATGGCCTCGCGCTGCTGCCGGGCATCGCCCTGCTGGCCGTCGGGCTGCGCACCATGGAGCAGCGGCGGCGCGCGAACCTGTCGCCGGGGTCGCTCGGCGGGCTCGTCGTGAAGGCCGTGGCCCTGACCGCCGGGCTCCAGTTCATCGTCTACTACCTCAACATCGGCCGGGGCGTCCCGTGGATGTTCGGGCTCTTCGTGCTGCTCGTCCTCATCATGAACTATGCCTTCACCCGCACCAAATGGGGGCGGTCGATGCTGGCTGTCGGCGGCAATGCCGAGGCGGCACGGCGGGCGGGCATCAACGTGGGGCGGATCTACCTCAGCGCCTTCATGCTCTGCTCGATGTTCGCGGCGGCAGGGGGCATGCTGTCGGCGGCCCGCCTCGCCTCGTCCAGCCAGCAGGCCGGCACCGGAGACGTGAACCTCAACGCCATCGCCGCCGCGGTCATCGGCGGCACCAGCCTCTTCGGCGGCCGGGGCAGTGCCTGGTCGGCCCTGCTCGGGATCATCGTCATCCAGTCGATCTCGAACGGCCTGACCCTGCTGAACCTCAGTTCGTCGCTGCGCTACATGATCACCGGCGCGGTGCTCGCCATCGCGGTGATCGTCGACAGCCTTGCACGCAAGAGCCGTGTCTCGCACGGCCGCGCCTGAACGGGAGGACAGGATGGGAGAAAGACTGGCTGGAAAGGTCGCGGCGGTCACCGGCGCGGCATCGGGGATCGGGCTCGCCTGCAGCCGGGCGATGCTGGCCGAGGGGGCGCAGGTCGTCCTCGTCGACCGCGCCGCCGACCGCCTCGCGACGCTCTGTGACGACCTCGGCCCCCGCGCGCATCCGCTGGCGCTCGACCTCACGGACGGCCCCGCCGTCTCGGGGATGCTGCCCCGGATCCTCGACCTCGCCGGCGGGCTCGACATCCTGCATGCCAATGCCGGGGCCTATGTCGGCGGGCCGGTGGTCGAGGGCGACCCGGATGTGTGGGACCGGGTGCTGACCCTCAACGTCAACGCCGCCTTCCGCACGGTGCATGCGGTCCTGCCGCACATGATCGCGCAGAAATCCGGGGACATCCTGCTGACGAGCTCGATCGCCGGCATCGTCCCGGTCCTGTGGGAGCCGGTCTACACCGCCTCGAAATTCGCGGTGCAGGCCTTTGTCGCGACGGTCCGGCGGCAGGTGATGACCGAGGGCATCCGCGTGGGCGCCGTCTGCCCCGGCCCGGTCGTGACTGCGCTCCTCGACGACTGGCCGAAGGCGAAGCTCGAGGAGGCGATGGCGCAGGGCAGCCTGATGCAGCCCGAGGAGGTGGCCGAGGCCGTGCTCTTCATGCTGACCCGCCCGCGCAACGTGACGATCCGCGACCTCGTCATCCTGCCGCTGACCGTCGACGTCTGAGACGACCTCCGGGGGAATGGTTCGGCCCCCGCGCCCGACGTCCCGCACAGGGGCGCTGTCCCATCCGCCCCCGATTTGACGCGGGACAAATCGGGACGCGCCCACCCGGTCAGGCGCGTCCCGATTCCCCCCGGTCGCAGAGCCTGCGGACGGCCCCTCGCCTTCCGCGCTCACGCGCTCCGGGTGACGAACCGGCGCGAGGCAGAGCCCGGTCCAGCCTTTGGGCCGGACCGGCAAGGGCGGCGGCTTCCGGCGGATTCAGCCGGAAGTCATATGAGCCGGGGCCGCCCCCCGGGAGGTCCAGAGGAGAGGGGGCGGCCTTGCCCGGCCACCCCGTGCAGGCAGCGGACCTCAAGCCGGTGCAGGCACCAGGGACGCGGGAGGCGGCGGCTCAGCCGGCGTCGGCCAGGGCCGCGAGGATGCGGGCCCAGGAGCGGATGCCCTTGTGGAAGCTCGTCAGCTCGTATTTCTCGTTCGGGCTGTGGATGGCGTCGTCGGCGAGGCCGAAGCCGACCATCACCACCTCCACCCCGAGCTTGGCCTTGATCAGCGTCGTCACCGGGATCGAGCCGCCGCCGCCGACGAAGGCCGCCTCCCTGCCCCATTCGTCGGTGAGGGCGGCGTGCGCCGACTGGAAGACCGCGCCGCTGGTGTCGAAGGCGACCGCGGTGCCGGAGCCGTGCTCGTGGAACTCCACCGTGCAGTCGGCGGGGAGGCGGTCCTCGACATGCCGGCGGAAGGCCGCGCGGACCTTGTGCGGGTCCTGGTCGAAGACCAGCCGGAACGAGACCTTGGCATGTGCCTCCGCCGGGATCACCGTCTTGAAGCCGGCCCCCTGATAGCCGCCGCCCATGCCGTTCACCTCCGCGGTCGGGCGCGACCAGGTCTGCTCGAGCACGGAGCGGCCCGTCTCGCCCGCGGGCACCGACAGGCCGACCTCGCCGAGGAAGGCGGCCGGGTCGAAGTCGAGCTTCGCCCAGCTCTCCTTCAGGGTCCCGGGCAGCTCCGGCACGCCGTCGTAGAAGCCCTCGAGGGTGACCCGGCCCGTCTCGTCGTGCAGGTCGGCGAGGATGCGGGCGAGGACGTGGTTCGGATTGGCGGCGGCCGAGCCGTAGAAGCCGGAATGCAGGTCGCGCGCGGCGGCGCGGATGGTGATCTCCTCGCCGCAGAGGCCGCGCAGCGAGGTGGTGATCGCCGGCGTCTCCCTGTCCCACATGCTGGTGTCGCAGATCAGCGCGATGTCGGCGCGGAGCTCGTCGAGATTGGCGTCGAGGAAGGGCGGCAGGTTCGTCCCGCCCGATTCCTCCTCGCCCTCCAGCAGGATCGTGACCGGCAGGGGCAGGCTGCCCGTGACCTTCTTCCAGGCGCGGCAGGCCTCGACGAAGGTCATCAGCTGGCCCTTGTCGTCGGCGGTGCCGCGGCCGACCAGCATCTTCGTGCCATCGGGGCGGGTGACGATGGCGGGTTCGAACGGATCGGTGTGCCAGAGCTCGAGCGGGTCCACCGGCTGCACGTCGTAATGGCCGTAGAAGAGCACCGACGGGCCGTCGCCCTCGCGGTGGTGGCCGACGACCATCGGGTGGCCGGCGGTGTCGCGCACGGCCGCGTCGAAGCCGATCTCGCGCAGGTCGGCGGCGTGCCAGTCGGCGCAGGCGCGGGTCTCGGCCGCATAGGCGGGATCGGTCGAGATCGACTTGAGACGCAGCGTGACGAACAGGCGCTCGAGCGCTGCGTCGAGATCGGCGTCGATGGCGGCGAGGACATCGTCCAGCGCGGTGGCGGCGAGGGTGTCGGACATGGGATCAGACCTATCGGATCAGGCCCGCCCGGGGGGCAGGCCGGGCAGGAGTCAGGGGACGGGGCGCGCGGTCAGGACCACGGCAGGGGGTAGCATCAGCGCGCGGATCGTATCGATGCCTGCGTCCTTTTGATACCTGTCGTCAAAGCCGTCAGGTCTCGCTTCGGCCACGACTGGAAGCCCGGCCTGCCGGCGCGGCCGTGGTCCCCCGCATCGCGGTCTGGCGGGGGCCGGTGGTCTGGCCGTTCCGGGCGGACGGGGCGCGCTCGCACCGTCCGGCGGATGCCCTCGGGGCCTCGCTCCGCAGGAGCCCCTCAGGGGGCTCTCGTCGTCCGGGGAAGCCGCACCTCCGGCACTTTTTCAGATATATCTTGATTTTCGATATGTCGGCTTTTATCTCCGGGCCATGAAACGATCAGATCATGACGCAGGCCGGACGGACTGCGCGGGCCAGCCCGGGCGGCCGGAGGGGCGCCGGGGGCGGCGGCTGTTCGATTACGGCGCCCTGCGGCTGATCGTCCTCGCGATGATCGCCGAGCGGCCGTGCCACGGCTACGAGATCATGCGGGCGATCGAGGACCGGACCGGCGGCGGCTACAGCCCCAGTCCGGGCGTGATCTATCCGACACTCTCCTGGCTGGAGGACATGGGCTACGTCCGGTCCGACAGCGACGGGGGGCGCCGGTGCTACCGGATCCTGCCACCCGGGGCGGCCTTTCTGGAGGCGAACCGGCCGGCCCTCTCCGAGATCGAGGCGCGGGCCGGGTCGTGGAGGGGGGCGCGCACCGGGGTGCCGGAGGCGGTGGCCGCGGCGATGGACGGGCTGAAGCAGGCCCTGCGCGCGCGCCTTGCCGGCGGCCCCGTCGACGATGCCACGGCTCAGGAAATCGCGGCGGCCATCCGGTCCGCCGCCGACCATGTGAAAAGGACGAAACAGACCATGACCGAGACCTCCGCTCCCCTGGCCAGCACGGCCGTTGTCCCGACGCCGAAGGCGGCAGGCTATGCCGCGCAGCTCTGCAAGCATTTTTCCCACAAGATTCCCGCCCGGTTCGAGGGCAGCGACGGCGAGATCACCTTCGGCGCCGGAACCTGCCGGCTGCATGCCGAGGGCGACCGGCTGACCCTCACCGTCGAGGGCGCGGACGCGGAGGCGATCGCGCGCCTGCAGGACGTGGTGGGCGGGCACCTGCTGCGCTTCGCCTTCCGGGAGGAACTGGCAATCGACTGGCAGCCCGCCTGAGGCCTGCCCCCCCGGGCGCGGGCCCGCCTGCCCGACGCAGGTCAAGTCCGCCGCCCGGGCGGCTTTCCAGCCGGGGGCCCATCCGCTAGACAATCCTGCCCGGGCGATGCCGGGAGGAGAGAAACGGCATGGGCAGCGGGTCGGAATCCGGGCGTTTCGAGTCGCTGAACCGCTTCCGGTCGCTGCCGGAGGCGATCCTCGCCGCGCGGCGGACCCATGGCGCGGGCCGGGTCGCCTTCGAGGACATCGAGGGCACCGCGCTCACCTACGGGCAGCTGACCCTGGGCGGCGCGGTGCTCGAACGCGCGTTCCGGGCGCGATTCGCACG
>ERZ500977.125-NODE-125-length-14783-cov-4.913634_pt1 | contig 14783 bp, 15 predicted proteins | sample MGYA00248863_ERZ500977 | MGnify/ENA primary metagenome ERZ500977 (study PRJEB25958, sample SAMN03398581) | human skin metagenome | study: EMG produced TPA metagenomics assembly of the Human Skin Microbiome Metagenome (human skin metagenome) data set.
CTGGAACCGGTGATCGCGGTCGTCCTGGGTGCGGTGGTGCTCGGTGAGCAGCTCGACGTCGGACGGTGGGACGCCGTTGCGCTGGTGATGTCGACGATTGCGATGGCTGCGGGCACCATCGCGCTGGGCCGCGATGAAGGTGCCTACGAGGAAAGCCTCAGCGGCGGCGAGGAGTCAGCTCACGCGGCATCGGGCAGGGGATAGCCCCGGGTCAGCGCCAGGTCGGCCAGCACGGCGCGCAGCTGCTTGCGGCCGCGGTGCAGTCGGGACATCACCGTGCCGATCGGCACGTTCATCAGCGCGGCGATCTCCTTGAACTTCCGTCCTTCGATGTCGGCGTAATAGACCGCGGTGCGGTACTTTTCGGGCAGTGCACGCATCGCCGCGGCGATCGCCGGGTCGGTGGTCGCGGCCAGCACAACGTCCTCGGTAGACCCGGCCTCCGTCCCGTGTTCGAACAGCTGACCGTCGCTGAATTCGTCGGTGAACTGCAACGCCGGGCGGTGCTGCTGCCTGCGGTAGGCGCTGATGTGGGTGTTGTGCATGATGCGGTACAGCCACCCGATCAGGTTGGTGCCCTCTGTGAAGCTGCCGAAGGCGGCGTACGCCTTCGCTGCGGTCTCCTGCAGCAGGTCTTCGGCGTCGGCGTGGTCGCGGGTCAACTTGAAGGCGTGTCGATAGAGCTCGGCGAACAGCGGAACGGCGTCGCGTTCGAAACGGTGGGCGAGGAGTTCGTCGTGAGGCATGATTGAACTCTCGCGTCCGCGGCGCGCCGAGTCTGCCCTGCTGGCCCCCCAATGCGTTCCGGAGAACCGGACGCCGGACTACCGGTTAACCCCCATGCCAGGACGTCCATCGACGGATCTCGACGGTGACCACCGGGCCGTCGAGTTCGATGCGCTGATACTGGGGATATTTCGCGCGCAACAGCGCGTAACCGGTCGCCATCTCCACCCCGCCGTAGTGGATGGTCGCGAGCCCGTCGGCGCGCACCCACCACAGCTGCGACCAGTCGTCATCGTAGTGGTCGACAAGCAGGGTGACGGCGGGATTGTTCTCGATGTTGGCCAGCCGGCGCAGCCGTTGGGTGGACTTGGGTTTCGCGTCGACTGCGGTGTAGAGGATGTCGCGGCGGTGCTCGGGCACGGCGAACACCACCGGGACGAGGTGCGGCACGGCGTCGGTGCCGGCCGTCGCGAGCATCGCCACGGGCGCGACGGAAAACGCGGCGGCAGCGTCGGTGTCGTCGAAGCCATCGGGTACCGGCATGCAACCAGGGTAGGGTTGCGCTCTGCTGGTTGGATTCATTCACCGCCCAGTTGTGCGGCGGTAACCGTCGGGCCACTGCGTGGCTTCCTGCCCATCGGAAGGTTCTGCATGCCCTTCTCCAGAGTCCTCACCGCCACACTCGGCGCACTCCTGCTCACCGGCGCAGTCGCGTGCGCGCCGCCGGACAGAGAGAGCGCGGGTGCGCAGACCGAATCGGGTGTGAACGCCGCCGAAGCGACGTCGGCCGAGGATTTCGGCGGCATGGAGGGCCTCGTCGAGGCCGCCAAAGCCGAGGGTGAGCTCAATGTGATTGCGCTGCCGCCGGATTGGGCGAACTACGGGGCGATCATCAAGGCTTTCTCCGACAAGTACGGAATCACGGTCAACTCCGCGCAGCCCGACGCGTCGAGCCAGGACGAGATCAACGCCGCCAATCAGCAAAAGGGGCGCAGCAGCGCACCCGACGTGTTCGACCTCGGACAGTCGGTCGCGCTGGCCAACACCTCGATGTTCGCGCCGTACAAGGTGGAGACGTTCGACGACATCCCCGCGGCGTTCAAAGATGCCGACGGCACCTGGGTCAACGACTACGGCGGTTACATGTCGATCGGTTTCGACTCGTCAAAGGTGCCACCGGTGACCAGTGTCAACGATCTGCTCAAGCCCGAGTATCAGGGCAAGGTCGCGCTCAACGGTGACCCGACCCAGGCCGGCGCGGCGTTCTCCGGTGTGCTGATGGTGGCGCTGTCGCAAGGAGGTTCGGTCGACGACATCGCGCCGGGTGTCGAGTTCTTCCGCAAGCTCAAAGAGGCAGGCAACTTCCTGCCCGTCGACCCGACGCCCGCGACCATCGAGTCCGGACAGACCCCGGTCGTCATCGACTGGAACTACACCAATGCCGCGGAGACGAAGAAGCTGCCGTCGTGGACGGTCGTGGTGCCGCCCGAGTTTCCCGTCGCCGGCTACTACTATCAGGCGATCAACAAGGATGCGCCACACCCGGCCGCTGCGCGGCTCTGGCAGGAGTTCCTCTACAGCGACGAAGGCCAGAACCTGTTCGCCCAAGGCGGAGTTCGGCCGGTGCGCGCCGACAACATGGCTGCCGACGGCACCCTGGACCCGACCGTCGCGGCCGCGCTGCCCGTCGTCGACGGACCGGTGACCGTGCCTACGCCTGCGCAGACCGAGGCCGCCTCGCAGTACCTGGCGCAGAACTGGGCGGCCGCGGTTGGCTGAGGTGAGTGTGGGTAGGCGGCTACGGGATTCCTTGCCGCTGCTGCCGTTTCTGATCGTCGTGGTGATCTTCCTGATCATCCCGACGGTCACGGTCGTGGTCAGCTCGGTATACGCCGACGGGGTCTTCTCGCTCGACCGCATCGCAGCGCTGTTCACCGGGACGGCGCTCACCGCGCTGGCCAACAGCGTGCTGCTGTCCGGGGCGACAGCGCTGCTCGGGGCGTTCCTCGGTGCGGTGATGGCGTGGCTGATCGTGAGCAGCCCGCCGACGTCGATGATCCGCCGGGGTGTCCTGGCGCTGTGCAGCGTGCTCGCCCAGTTCGGCGGTGTGGCACTGGCATTCGCGTTCCTGGCCACCGTCGGGCTGAACGGGGTGCTGACCCTGTGGGTGCAGCAGGCGTTCGGATTCAACCTCGCAGGCTCGGGCTGGCTGTACAGCCTGGCCGGCCTGATCCTCGTCTACACCTACTTCCAGATCCCGCTCATGGTGATCGTGTTCGTCCCTGCGCTCGAAGGCTTGCGCGACCAATGGCGGGAAGCGGCGGTCAGTCTCGGGGCGTCGACTTTCGCGTACTGGCGTGAGGTGGCGATCCCGCTGCTGACGCCGGCGTTTCTGGGCTCGGCGCTGCTGCTGTTCGCCAACGCGTTCGCCGCGTACGCGACCGCGGCGGCACTGGTCAGCCAGGGCAGCCCGATCCTGCCGCTGCTGATCCGGGCCTCGCTGGTCAGCGAGGTGGTGCTGGGGCAGGCCGGGTTCGCCTACGCGCTGGCGCTGGAGATGATCGTCGTGGTGGCGGTGGTCATGGTCGCCTACAACCTGTTGGTGCGTCGCAGTTCGCGGTGGTTGTCGTGACGCGGTGGCTGCCATGACAAAGCTTGTGCGGGGCACACTCTGGGTCATCTTCGGGTTGTTCTTCCTCTTCCCGCTGTATGCCATGGCCGACTTCTCCACCCGCAACCTGATGGCGGGCGGTCGCACGTGGCAGGCCTGGGCCAACCTGGTGTCCAACGAAGCGCTGTACCAGTCGATCATCGTGTCGCTGCTGCTTGCCGTCTTCACCGTCGCAGCGATGCTGGTGCTGCTGGTTCCCACGATGATCTGGGTGCGGCTGCGGGCTCCGTGGGCCAAGGGCTTCGTGGAGTTCTTGTGCCTGCTGCCCTTGACCATTCCGGCTCTGGTGATCGTCGTCGGACTGCGCAACGTCTACCTGTGGGTGACGTACTTCCTCGGCGAATCGGCGCTGACGCTGACGTTCGTCTACGTGATCCTGGTGCTGCCGTTCGCGTATCGCGCGATCGACGCCGCCCTGTCGTCGATCGATCTACAGACGCTTTCGGAGGCCGCCAGGTCGCTCGGTGCGGGATGGCTGACGACGATCACCCGTGTGGTGGTCCCCAACATCTGGTCGGGAATCCTCTCGGCCGCTTTCATTTCCATCGCGGTGGTGCTCGGCGAGTACACCATCGCGTCGCTGTCCGGTTACGAGACGCTGCAGGTGCAGATCGTCCTGATCGGCAAGAGCGACGGTCCCACGTCGGTGGCGGCTTCGCTGGCCACACTGCTGTTCGGATTCGCGCTGCTGCTGATTCTGTCGCTGGTCACGCGCGGGCGCCGACGGGGCCCAGGAGCAGGGGTGACGACATGACAAACGGTGTTGCAGTCGAATTGACCGATCTCACCCGCGTGTACGGGACCACCCGGGCACTCGACGGGCTCACCCTGCACATCGAGCCGGGGGAGATGGTGGCCTTGCTCGGCCCGTCGGGCTGCGGGAAGACCACGGCGCTGCGCATCCTCGCCGGCCTCGACGAGGCGACGTCGGGAACCGTATCGGTGGGCGGCGTCGACATCAGCCGGGTCCCCGCCAGCAAGCGCGACATGGGCATGGTGTTCCAGGCCTACAGCCTGTTCCCACATCTGACCGTCCTCGACAACGTCGCGTTCGGGCTGAAGATGCGTGGAAAAGGCAAGCAGGACAGGCTGTCCCGGGCTTCCGACATGCTCGACCTGGTGGGTCTGGGTGCGCTGGGTGGGCGCTATGCCAAGGAGTTGTCCGGAGGCCAGCAGCAGCGGGTCGCGCTGGCCCGGGCGCTGGCGATCCAGCCGAGGGTGCTGCTGCTCGACGAACCGCTGTCGGCGCTGGATGCCAAGGTGCGCACGCAGTTACGCGAGGAGATCCGGCGGGTACAGCTCGAGGTTGGGACGACGACGTTGTTCGTCACCCACGACCAGGAGGAGGCGCTGGCCGTCGCCGATCGGGTCGGGGTGATGAGTCAAGGCAAGCTGGAGCAGCTGGCCGCGCCCGCGGAGCTCTACGCCAATCCGGCAACGCCGTTCGTCGCGGACTTCGTCGGGCTCAACAACAAAGTGCCCGCCACGGTTTCGGGTGGGACGGCGTCGTTGCTCGGGGTGTCGGTGCCTGCGCTCGCCGGATCCGTCGAGGGGGAGGGGGTGGCGATGGTGCGGCCCGAAGCGGTCACCGTGGCCCTCGATTCGGCCGGGACGTCGACCGTGGCGTCGGTGTCGTTCCTCGGCGCGATCTCCCGGGTCAACATGACGCTGTCCGACGGCTCGGCGATCAGCGCTCAGATGGCCAGTTCCGCGGCACGGGAGTTCTCGGCCGGTGACAAGGTCACCGTGGGACTCGAATCAGGCGGCGTGCTCGTCACCTAGACGTCACACCAGCGCACGTTCGAACGTTGTGCAGCATTAGTGCGAGTGAACCCCTGCAAAACGTCGAAGTCTTCAACCGGGCGTCGCTCTAAACGTCCTTGACGGGTTCGATGCCGAGATCGCGGTATGTCACCAGCGCGTGGAACGGGACGTTGCGTTTGGCGAAGCGGCCCGCGGCGATATCGCCGCGGTCGACCATCGGAATGACTCCGGTGACGACGACGCCGAGCGGTGCGATCCGCTCCAGCGCCAGCTCCGTCGAACCGCCCGTGCTGATCACGTCGTCGACGAGCAGCACCTTGGTGCCAGACGCCAGCCGGGTGCCTTCGACCCATTGCTCGCGTCCGCGTTTCTTCTGCTCCTTGCGCACGGAGAACCAGGCCTTGCCGGTCACCATCGCGACACCGTGCGCGAGAGGGTCGGCCCCCATCGTCAGCCCGCCCACGGCGTCGAACTCGATGCCGTTCTCCGCGGCGAGATCGGCGACCGCCCGGGACACGATCGTCAGCCGCTCACCGGTGTCGACGGCGTACTTGCCGTCGATGTAGTCGTGGCTGAGCTGACCGCTGGCGAGCCTGAAAGGCTCCTCACGACGCTCGTGTCCGCGCGTGCGGATCAGGTCGAATGCGGCTTGCCAGGTCTGTGAGCGGTTGGACACGCCGATATCCTATTCAGCCCTGGCGCGCCCGACGTGCCAACTCGACGGTCGCCGAACGTAATTCGTCGATCGCATCGATCGGGTCGGCATAGCCGATCCGGGTGTAGGCCAGGCCGCGGTCGGTGGTCAACCTCAAATCGAGCCCGTAGCGGTCGGCACCGGTACACGTCGCGGCCGTCGTATCGGGATATCCGCCGAGCGTGCGCGCCATCGCGACGAGCGAATCGGCGTGGTCGGCGTTGAGGTGGGCGATGGCCCCCGCGGAGTGCGGCGTCACGGGGTCGGGTTCGGCGGCGGTGTAGGCCTGCCCACTGGTCGAGTCCATCCGTCCGTAACCGCCCACCCAGCGGACCCGCGATACCCGCAGGACCCACAGCGAGAAGTCGCTGTAGTCGATGTAGTACTTGGCCGCGGCCACCGCGGCCAGATGTGCCTCCCTCGCGGCGTCGCGCTCGTCACCGAGGGGCGCCTCGACGCGTCCGGCGAGCGTGATCCTGGCGTTGGCGAGCGGATCCGACTCGGTGGCCGGGGCGACAATCGCGATGCTCGCCCTCGGGTCGGCCGCGAGGTTGCGTCCGTGCTCAGCCAGATTCGAGACACACAGCACCGGTGCCCCGCCGAGCAAGCCGTACGTGACGAACGACGCCCACGGGTCGCCGTCGGCGGTCAGCGTGGCAAGGGTGCCGCTGTTGGTCGACGCGGCGATGGTGCGCGCCTCCTCGGCCGCCGACGGGCGGGCGGTGTTGGCCGGCGCGGTGAGCGGCGGTGGGACGGTGGGGGCGTCACCGGGGTCCCCGTGATCGCGAGTCGCGCTTCCGGTCGTCACGACGGCACCCTATCTGGTGCGAGGCTACTGACGTCGGCGTTGATTACTTGCGTTTGCACGGCCTACGCATTGGACTCTGCGGCTTGCGTCGATGTTTTAGAATTGCAGGGGTTTTATCCCTAGTCGAGCAACAGAACTTCCGGAATCGGGTGCACCATGGTCGGGCCTGCGCTGCGTTCCTGGGCAGTTGCTGGCGTGCTCGCTGCGACGTTCGTGTTCGGCGGTGTGCCCGCCGCGGCGCCCGTGGTTGCCCAACCGGGCGACGACGAGGCCACCAGCCAGGACACCAACGAGCCCGACGACACCGGCAGCGGGTCGGAGGAGCAGAGCCCCGACGAGGCGAACCCGGACGAGCCCGACGAACCCGAGCAACCTGACGAGCCGGCCGACGGCGGCTCAGTCGACGAATCCGGCGAACCCGAGATCAGCCGCGACAAAGACCCCGAACCCGACGATTCCGACGCCGAGGAGATCGGCGGCGGCGATTCCGGGGTTCGCGAAGAGCCCGCACCCAAGCCGCCGCCCGCAGCCGTTCCGACGTACGAGAACTCGATCAGGATTCCGTGGGTGCGGTTACCCGCAGCCGGCGAGATCCCCGCGGGGACCTGGCCGACCGCGTCGACGTTCTACACGACCATCGCCATCCCGGTACCGACCCTGGAAGAGTTCCTCCAGGCATTGCGGGTTGTCCCCGCGCCGGCGCCCGCGCCGGGTCCGGCCTTCCGGATCCAGGAGGAGGCGCCTCCGGTGGCCGATGCCACGACGGGGACCACCACGGCCGGCGGCGGTGGTGGAGGCGGTGCAATGGCCGAACCGGTGGTGTTCCGCGCCCCGCTGGTGAGCGTGCCGAGGGCGAGCACAGTGGCGGGCCGCCCGACCAAGACTCCGCCGGGCACGCCCGCGGGTACGGCCGCGCCTCCCGGCGTCACGCAGCCTGGCGTCGCCGGTGTCCGGACCCCGGTGATCCGCGGTTCGGTCGCGCCGACCCCGGGCGCCACCGCCCCGCTGCCCGCGACGCCCGCCGGCGGACAGTCGCCCCGGGCTGGGGCCTATACACGCGGTATGACGAGTCCGACGCTGACCGAGATCGCCGCGGTGGCACTGCCGGGCGTCGCCGGCCTGCTGTTCCTCACGTTCAGCGGCGGAATGATCGGCTATCGCCAGGCCAACAGCGCCCGCTTCGTGCGGACGGCCGGCGCGGAGCGCTTCCTGCCCTGATTGCTTTGCGGTCGACCTGGGTAGGTTCCAGACCATGACGCTGGCATTCGGCGAATGGATCATTCACCGGCGCTGGTACGCCGGCCGCACCCGTCAACTCGCCTCGGCCGAACCATCTTCGGTGACCTCACTCGGCCAGGACCTGGAACATGTACTCCTCGACGTCACCTATACCGACGGGTTCACCGAGCGCTACCAGGTGCTGATCCGTTGGGAGGACACCCCCGGCGACGGCTACGGGGACGGGGCTCTCATCGGGACGGCGACCGGCCCCGGCGGAACGCGGACGGCCTACGACGCGCTGTTCGACCCGCGGTCTGCGCGACACCTGCTGTCGCTGATCGACTCCTCGGTGACGGTGGACGGGTTGACGTTCAGCAAGGAACCGAACGTGACGCTACCGGTCGACGCGCCGCCGAAGGTGTCGGGCGCCGAGCAGAGCAACACCAGCGTGATCTTCGGCAAAGACGCGATGCTCAAGGTGTTCCGCCGGGTCACTCCCGGCATCAACCCCGACATCGAACTCAACCGCATTCTCGCCCGTGCAGGCAACCCGCATGTGGCCACCCTGCTCGGGTCCTACGAGACGTCCTGGTCGGGTGACGAATCGGAACCGTGCGCCCTCGGCATGGTCACTGCGTTCGCGGCCAACAGCGCCGAGGGTTGGGACATGGCGACGGCCAGCACGCAGGATCTCTTCGCCGACCGGGAGGGCGGCGACTTCACCGGCGAGTCCTACCGGCTCGGCCAAGCGGTCGCATCCGTGCATGCCACGCTGGCCGACACCTTGGGCGCGTCCGAGGAACCGTTCCCCGTCGACACATCTCTGCAGCGACTGGCGTCCGCCGCGCAGGCTGCGCCGGTGCTCGAGTCACACGTTGCGCTGATCGAGGAGCGGTATCGCAAGCTGGCAGGCAAGGCGATCACCGTGCAGCGTGTGCACGGCGACCTGCACCTCGGCCAGGTGCTGCGCACCCCGGAGAACTGGCTGCTGATCGACTTCGAGGGCGAACCCGGCCAGCCCCTGGAGGAACGTCGCAGGCCCGACTCGCCGCTACGGGATGTGGCGGGCGTCCTTCGCTCGTTCGAGTACGCCGCCTATCAGAACCGTGATCCCGAGCAGGCCGCCGCGGCTCAAAGCTGGGTGGATCGCAACAGTGCCGCGTTCTGCAGTGGTTACGCGGCGGTCGCAGGAGCAGACCCGAGGGACTCCGCCGACGTGCTCGCGGCCTATGAGCTGGACAAGGCTGTCTATGAAGCCGCGTACGAGGCCCGGTTCCGCCCGTCGTGGCTGCCGATTCCTATCCGCTCGATCGACCGCATTCTCGCCGGCTAACTCGCGCTCGGTCGACCTCAAGCTGGCAACCGTGGCCGCCAGGTAGGTCGCCGCCGCTCTTCGGCTCCTACACCCGGCCCGCCCGGCCGGTGGCAAACGAAAATCCGATGCCCGCTCGGCGGCCACGGTTGCAACAGCAACTTCAAGCTAACATACGAAATCCTGAAACGGACGCAACTCGGCTGCTTAAGCGTGATGGCGCACAACAGCTTTCACGCAGCGCTCAGACCGACTGAAGCACCATGACAGCGCGTGCCTCGACAGTGAGCTGCGCACCCGCCGGAAGTGGCCGCGAACCCTCCATGACCGCGCCCGCGACCGAATAGACCACCGGCTGCCACTTCTTGCCGAACTCTGTCGGTGGAAGCGTGAAGTCGATCGGCTCGTAATGGGCGTTGAAGAACAGCAGGAACGAGTCGTCGACAACACGCTGTCCGCGTGGGTCCATGTCGGGAATTCCCTGACCGTTGAGGAACACACCGACGGACTTGGCGAAGCCTGAGCCCCAGTCCTCGCCCGTCATCTCGGCGCCATCCGGGGTGAACCAGGCGATGTCCGGCAGGCCCTGCCCGCGGCGGCCCACCGGCTTGCCGCTGAAGAAGCGACGCCGACGGAAGACCGGGTGGTTGGCACGCAGCTGCGACACCGAGCGGGTGAACTCCAGCAGCTCGGTGTCGACGTTGTCCCAGTCGATCCAGGTGATCTCGTTGTCCTGGCAGTAGCCGTTGTTGTTGCCGCCCTGGGTGCGGCCCAGCTCGTCGCCGTGACAGATCATCGGAACACCCTGCGACAGCAACAAGGTGGTCAGGAAGTTCCGTTCCTGCTGACCTCTCAGCGCCAGGATCTCCGGATCGTCGGTCGGCCCCTCCACCCCGCAGTTCCACGACCGGTTGTGGCTCTCGCCGTCGTTGTTGTCCTCGCCGTTGGCCTCGTTGTGCTTCTCGTTGTACGAGACAAGGTCACGCAGCGTGAACCCGTCGTGCGCGACGACGAAGTTGATGGAGGCGACGGGCCTGCGCGCCGTGTGTTCGTAGAGATCGGCCGAACCGGTGAGCCGGTAGGCGAACTCGTCGAGGGTGGCTGGTTCGCCCCGCCAGAAGTCGCGGACGGTGTCGCGGTACTTACCGTTCCATTCCGTCCACTGCGGCGGGAAGTTGCCGACCTGGTAGCCGCCGGGGCCGACGTCCCACGGTTCGGCGATCAGCTTGACCTGGCTGACCGTCGGGTCCTGCTGGACGAGTTCGAAGAACGTGGCCAGCCGGTCCACTTCGTAGAACTCGCGGGCCAGCGTCGAGGCCAGGTCGAAACGGAAGCCGTCCACATGCATCTCGGTGACCCAGTACCGAAGTGAGTCCATCAGCAGCTGCAGCGCGTGCGGATGGCTGACGTTGAGGCTGTTGCCGGTCCCGGTGTAGTCCATGTAGTACCGCTTGTCGTCGTCGACAAGGTGGTAGTACGCGGCGTTGTCGATGCCGCGCATCGACAGCGTCGGCCCCATGTGGTTGCCCTCGGCGGTGTGGTTGTAGACGACGTCGAGGATGACCTCGATGCCCGCTTCGTGCAGCGCCCGGACCATCGCCTTGAACTCTTGCACCTGCCCGCCCGGATTCGGGTTGGAGCTGTACTTCGCGTCAGGGGCGAAGAAGCCGATGGTGTTGTAGCCCCAGTAGTTGGACAGGCCCTTGTCGATCAGCGTCGAGTCGTTGGCGAAGTGATGCACCGGCATCAACTCGATGGCGTTGACGCCGAGCGAGGTCAGGTGCTCGATGATCGCCGGGTGCGCGACGGCGGCGTACGTGCCGCGGATCTGTTCCGGGATGTCCGGGTGGGTCTGCGTGAGGCCTTTGACGTGGGCTTCGTAGATGACGGTGTCGGCGTACTCGTGGCTGGGCGGGCGATCCACCCCCCAGTCGAAGTAGGGGTTGATGACCACCGACTTCGGCATGCTCGGGGCCGAGTCGTCGTCGTTGCGGCTGTCGGGGTCGCCGAAGTTGTAGGAGAACAGCGACTGGTTCCAGTCGAAGGTCCCGTCGATGGCTTTCGAGTAGGGGTCGAGCAGCAGCTTGTTCGGATTGCACCGCAGGCCGCTGGGTGGGTCGTAGGGGCCGTACACGCGGTAGCCGTAGCGCTGGCCGGGTTCGATGTTGGGGATGAAGCCGTGCCAGACGAAGCCGTCGACCTCCGGCAACCGGATGCACGCGGTCTGCTCACCCTCGCTGTCGAACAGGCACAGTTCAACCTTCTCCGCGGCCTCGCTGAACAGCGCGAAGTTGGTGCCATAGCCGTCGTATGTGGCCCCCAACGGGTAGGCCTTGCCGGGCCACACCTCGAGAACGGGCGTTTGGGCCGTGGGCTGCGCGGCTGTGGTCAAAGAACACCTTCCTTCCAGTCAACGCGAAACTGCCCAATTAACGGGCATTGCAAACAATGGGGCCGGGTTCAGTCCGTCACATCGACCCCGGCAATCCGCATCGCGTCGACGGCGTCGGCGGTCGTGGTCGGCGAGACACCGGCCGTCAGGTTCAGCAGAACCTTCGTGGCGAACCCGTTGGTGACCGCGTCGGCGGCCGTGGCTTTCACGCAGTAGTCGGTGGCGATACCCACCACGTCGACGTCGCGGACACCGCGCTGACGGAGCCATTCGGCCAGCGGCGTGCCGTCGTCGTCAGCGCCCTCGAACCCGCTGTAGGCGGCCGAATAGTGGCCCTTCTTGAAGACGGCCTCTATCGGCGTGACGTCCAGGTCGGGGTGGAAGTCGGCGCCGGGCGTCTCGGCGACGCAGTGCACCGGCCACGAGTCGACGAAGTCGGGATCGGCCGAGAAGTGTGACCCGGGGTCGATGTGAAAATCTTTGGTGGCCACGACATGTCGATAGTCGTGAGGAGCGGCGAGAAGGTCGTTGATACCTCGGGCCACCGCCGCTCCGCCGTCGACGGCCAACGAGCCACCCTCGCAGAAGTCGTTCTGCACGTCCACGATGATCAGTGCCTTCATGGCTTCACGGTATCGCCGCTGCGCTCCACCCGCTGATGTGCCGTGAGCAGCAGATGGTCGAATGCCGCGCGCGGCGGCAGCGTCTCGTCGTACACGAGCTCGCCGTATGCGGCCAGCAACTGTTCGGCCAGCACGCGCAGCTTGACGTTCGTCTCCTGCGAGCGCCAGCGCAGCAGGTCGAACGCCGCCGCGGCATCGACGCGGTAGATCAGCATCAGCATGCCTTTGACCTGTTCGATGACCGCGCGGTTCTCGGTGATCTCGGCCACTGCAGCCGACACCATCGCCGTGGTCTGTGCCTCGGTCGGAGTCAAGTCCACGTAGAAGCCGTGCGTGCCGATGAGACGGCCCGTGTCGTCGAGAAGCTGATCACCGATGACCACTACCTCGTGGATGCCGCCGCGGGTGTCGATGATGCGGTGGCGGGTGGAGAAGGTGCGGTGGGTGCGCCGCATCTCCTCCAGCGTGCCGGCCACCTGCTGGCGGTCGTCCGGATGTTTGTGCGACAGCACCAATTCGGTAGTCGGTGTGACCGAACCGGGCTCGTAGCCGTGCAGGATCTGGACCTGCTCGGACCACTCCCACCGTTCGTCGGCGAAGTAGAACCGGAACCAACCGACGCGCTCGGGTGCGCCGCCGGCAAGCGCCTGCTCCAAGGAGTCTTCGCTCGTCACCGGCAAATTCTAGATCAGCCGCCGAAAAGCAGGTACAAACCTGTGAACGTGTAGCCCACCATCACCAGCATCATCGCCAGCTGACCGGTGAGCTGATGACGCTGCGGCAACACCGCCAGGGCGCGGTCGTGGGCGGCTATCACCCCGGCCACGTGGCCGACGACCACGAAGCCCACCTTGAGTGTCGCCAGCACCGCGGGATGCATCGAAAGTACGTACACCACTTCGGCATCGGCCATCCCGAACAGCCGGTGCACCGTCTGCTGGCCCCGCTCCACCAGATAGGTCAGGTAGTGGGCGAACACATATCCCAGCACGATCGGGATCAGCGAATGAGCAAGCAGCCCAGGCAGTTTGCGCCGCGTGCCGGCATCGACACCACCGGTGGCGCGCGCCGCGAGGCTGAACGTCACGCCGACGACGGTCACGAAAAGCAGCAACCCCGCGGTCCGCAATGCGCTCGCGGCGAATGCCGTATCGGTCACCTCGTCGACGAAGCTGCGCATCTTCGGCAGCGCCGAGAAACTGTCGAACGCCGTGGATCCCAACAGCACCGACAGGACAGCGACGATGCCGGGTCGCACCGGCAACGTCAGCAGGTTGTCGAACGGATTGCCGAAGGCGATCCGGCCGTCTGCGTTGCGGCGCAAGGGCGAGAACCGGGATGCTACAACGCCGTAGACCTCGAACGGGTCGGCACGCGCACACCACCGGGTGCCGCACCAGAAGGCGCCGGCCAGCGTCACGGCGAGGTAGATGAGCAGCCACGTCCGGATCGCCCCGAGCGACCCGGGGTCGGGACTCGCCAACTCCAGCCACACGAACGCGAACAACCCGGCTGCGGCCGGCCAGTAGCCGAGCGCATCGGGATACCTGCCACCGAACGTCGGGCCGCCGAGGAACCGGCGCAGCGCCCGCACCGGCGAGAGCACCCGCCACACCGGGCCGATGGCCACCGAGAGCGCTACCAGACCGACCCACATCAGTACGTAAAACACGCCAGGAAGCGGATTTTCGGCGTTCTGGGGACCGAAGAACGACGCCACGGCGACCCAGGCGGTGAAAAGGAGCGCCGCCGCGGCCAGTGCCCAGCGCGTCGCCGGGGCGTCGACGGCGCGGGTCACCCACCCGGGAAGTGGCCGGCCGGGTCGCGCCGCGTCGAACCGTGGTTTACGCCATGCCAGCGCGACGACAGCGAAGGTGAACGTCAACGCCCAGGCAGCGCCGATCAGCGCGTAGGTGAACGGAATTGGGAGATCTGCCGATCCACCGAGACCGTGGGCGAGGATCTGAGAGGTCACTGCACCTGGACGGTGGCGATGGTGGTGCCCAACTCGTGCAGTTCGATATCGACGCGGCCCGGGACGCCGACACTGAACTGGAACGACTGAGCCGGACCGATGGCCACGGGGAAGGTGTGCTCGGGGGAGGAGTGCACATGCAGCTCGTCGGTGGCATCGCTGTCGACGCGGATCACGATCTGCTCATCGAGGCCTGCCTGCAGCTGCTCGTTGGTGGGGGTGACCTTGCCGCCCTTGATCGTGACGTCGACGACCAGCCGCTCAGGCGCATTCTGGGTGTCGGTCATATCGGTGGGATTCACCGTCGCTGTATTGGATTGTGTCGGGGTGTCAGCTGTTTCGGTGGTGCTCCCGCAGCCCGCGAGTAGTAGCGCCGTAGCGGAGATGGCCAGGAATTTCTGTGCAGTCGTTGTCACTGTTCCCTGTCTTGATCGGGCTTGCGCCGGTTCTTTGCAGCGATGTACACGATCACCCCGGCCACGACGATGGCCGGCGCGAACGCTGGCACCGCGTGCCAGATCGGGGGAATCGGAAGCATGAGGTTGCGTTCTCCGTTCTCTAGACCGCCACGCCGCCGGCAGCCGTGTAGATCGCGAC
>ERZ500977.126-NODE-126-length-14751-cov-7.456995_pt1 | contig 14751 bp, 15 predicted proteins | sample MGYA00248863_ERZ500977 | MGnify/ENA primary metagenome ERZ500977 (study PRJEB25958, sample SAMN03398581) | human skin metagenome | study: EMG produced TPA metagenomics assembly of the Human Skin Microbiome Metagenome (human skin metagenome) data set.
TGAGTATCTGAAACCGCATGGACCGGGCCAGATACACAAAGTTCAGGACACTTCCTGGCCGGCGTCAGGATCGCGCGGCGCACCAGTCCCGAGCCCTCGTCCACCGCAACGTGCGCCTTGAAGCCGAAGAAGGCCTTGCCCCGCCGCTTCGCGAACCCGGCCTCGCGCTCCACCGTCACCGGCTGCCCGTCCGGCCCCTTGCGCACGTCGGCGTCGGCCTCGACCAGGCTCGCGTCGATCAGCGTGCCGCGCTTCAGCACCAGCCCCCGGGCCACCAGCTGCGCGTCCACTGCCGCCAGCAGCCGCTCCGTCAGGCCGCGCCGCCCGAGCTCGTTCCGGAACCGGCAGAGCGTGGTCTCGTCCGGCACCCCCCCGTCGAGCGGCAGCCCGACGAACCGCCGGAAGCTCAGCCGATCCGCGAGCGCGTCCTCGAGCTCGGGATCGCTCAGCCCGTACCACTGCGCCAGCAGCAGCGCCTTCAGCATCGACAGCGGCGGCCAGCCCGGCCGCCCCATCGGCGCCGAGCGCAGCTCCGCCATCAGCGCGTCGAGCTCGGTCCAGTCGAGGGCCTCGGCGATCCGGTCCAGCCGCGCCCCGCCCTTGCCGCCTCCGACCAGCGCTTCCGCCAGGCTCAACTGTCTCGTCTCCCGCCGCATCCGACCCTCCGATCCGTTCATGCCAGTGAATCACGGATCGGAGGAGTTTTGCAGAGGTCTCTCTGAGCGGCTGTCCCGCGGGCCCGCCCCAAGGCGGCCCGCGGCTCCCGGAGCCACCGCTCGCCCTTCATACTTTCGGGTGTGGCCCGGCCGCGCGGATTGCATTGCCCTCCCGCATAAGAAAAACATAAGGACAGATCACAAACTTGGGGGCGGACGGGGGAGCGTGTCTCCACCAGCCGAACCGCCCAGACGCAATCCCGTGGGAGGAAGGCATGAAAAAACTGATTCTCGGCCTCGGCGCGACGCTGCTGCTGAGCGCATCGCCGCTTCTGGCCAACGACTCGGTGAAGGCGCTTCAGGACGACGCCAAGCAGTGGGGCCTGCAGCTCGGCAACTACGCGGGCCAGCGCTATTCCACCCTCGAGCAGGTCACCGCCGAGAATGTCGACGACCTTCAGGTCGCCTGGAGCTTCTCGACCGGCGTGCTGCGCGGCCATGAGGGCTCGCCCCTTGTGATCGGCGACATCATGTATGTCCACACGCCCTTCCCGAACATCGTCTATGCGCTCGATCTCAACAACGACGGCAAGATCCTGTGGCGCTATCACCCCGAGCAGAATCCGGACGTGATCGGCGTCATGTGCTGCGACACGGTGAACCGCGGCGTCGCCTATGCCGATGACACGATCTTCCTGAGCCAGGCCGATACCACGCTCGTCGCCCTCGACGCGAAGACCGGCGCCGTGAAATGGAGCGTCGTGAACGGCGATCCGGCCAAGGGCGAGACCTCGACTGCCACCCCGCTGATCGTCAAGGACAAGATCCTCATCGGCATTTCGGGCGGCGAATTCGGCGTCCGCGGGTCGATGACCGCCTACAACCTCAAGGACGGCAGCCTCGCCTGGCGCGCCTATTCGACCGGCCCCGATGCCGAGATGCTGGTCGACCCGGAAAAGACCACGGTCCTCGGCAAGCCGATCGGCACCGACAGCTCGCTCAAGAGCTGGGAAGGCGACCAGTGGACCATCGGCGGCGGCACCACCTGGGGCTGGACCACCTATGACCCCGAGCTGAACCTCGTCTACTACGGCACCGGCAACCCCTCGACCTGGAACCCGAGCCAGCGCCCGGGCGACAACAAGTGGTCGATGACCATCATGGCCCGCGACCCCGACACGGGCATGGCCAAGTGGTTCTACCAGATGACGCCCCATGACGAATGGGACTTCGACGGCGTCAACGAGAAGATCCTCGCCGATCAGGAGATCGACGGGAAGATGCGCAAGATCCTCGTGACCTTCGACCGCAACGGCTTCGCCTACACCCTCGACCGCGAGACGGGCGAGCTCCTGGTTGCCAAGAAATACGATCCGGCCGTCAACTGGGCGACCGAGGTCAACATGGACCCGAACTCCGACCAGTTCGGCCGTCCGCAGGTCGTGGCCGAATTCTCGACCGCCCAGAACGGCGAGGACACCAACACGACCGGCATCTGCCCGGCGGCCCTCGGCACCAAGGACCAGCAGCCGGCCGCCTTCTCGCCGAAGACCGGCCTCTTCTACGTGCCGACCAACCACGTCTGCATGGACTACGAGCCGTTCCGCGTCAGCTACTCGGCCGGCCAGCCCTATGTCGGCGCCACGCTCTCGATGTTCCCCGCGCCGGACAGCCATGGCGGCATGGGCAACTTCATTGCCTGGGATGCCACCAAGGGCGAGATCAAGTGGTCGCTGCCCGAGCAGTTCTCGGTCTGGTCCGGTGCGCTGGCAACCGCGGGCGACGTGGTCTTCTACGGCACGCTCGAAGGCTACCTGAAGGCGGTCGACGCGAAGACCGGCGAGGAGAAGTTCAAGTTCAAGACCCCGTCCGGGATCATCGGCAACGTCTTCACCTACGAGCATGCCGGCAAGCAGTATGTCGGCATCCTCTCGGGCGTCGGCGGCTGGGCCGGCATCGGGCTCGCGGCGGGCCTGACCAATGCCAATGACGGCCTCGGCGCCGTCGGTGGCTATGCGGCGCTCAGCGACTACACAAACCTCGGCGGCCAGCTGACGGTCTTCAAGCTGCCCGACTGAGCCTGCCCCAGACAGGGGGCCCGGGCGACCGAGCCCCCCCTTTCCGGCCTTTGGCGCCACCTGCGGGTGGCGCCTTTTTCTTTTACCGGACCGCCCCTTGGCTGCCGGCAAGACTAAAGTGTGAGGGGGGATGCCGGTGACAGAACGGCCCCGTCGCACTAGGCTCGCGGGCAATGATCCTGGGGAGGATTTGAACAAATGAACCCGAAGACGCGCCTTGTCGCGGCAGCTTGCCTGTCGGCGATGACCCTTGCCAGTCCGGGGGCCGCGCCCGCCCAGGACGCAGCCGCCCCCGCGGGAGCGAACCTTGCGGTCGATTCCGACGACGGGATCCGCTCCTACAATTCCGACGGCGAGCCGACCTTCAAGATCGAGGCGGATGGCACCGTGGACTGGCCGACCTTCTCGGGCTTTCGCCGGTATCACGCGGAATGCCATGTCTGCCATGGCCCCGACGGCGAGGGGTCGACCTATGCCCCGGCGCTGAAGAATTCGGTCATGCACATGGAATACGGCGACTTCCTCGCCACGATCGCCAGCGGCCGGCAGAAGGTGGGCGCGTCGGAAAACTCGGTCATGCCGTCCTTCGGCACCAACAAGAACGTCATGTGCTATGTCGACGACCTCTGGACCTATCTGCGGGCACGGGGCAGCGGCGAGTTGCCGCGGGGCCGGCCGGCGAAGCGGGCCGACAAGTCCGAGGCCTATTCCGAGGCCGAGAAGGCCTGCATGGACGGCTGATGTCCCGGGTGGCTCGTGCCCTCGCCATGGCGGCCATGGCGCTCGCGGTGACCGTCTCCGCGACCCTGCCCGCCGGGGCACAGGTCGCGGATCTCGTGGACCGCACCGCCTTCCGGGTCTGTGCCGATCCGGCCAATAGGCCGATGTCGTCGCAGGATGGCAGCGGCTTCGAGAACCGCATCGCCGAGCTCTTCGCCGAGCGCCTCGGGCGGCCGCTCCAGTACACCTGGTTCCCGATGGCGACCGGCTTCATCCGCCAGACCCTGCGCGCCGGGCGCTGCGACGTGGTGATCGGCTATGCCCAGGGCGACGAGCTGGTGCTCAACACCAACCATTACTACACCTCGACCCATGTGATCGTGGTGCGCGCCGACAGTGATCTCGCCGACATAACGAGCCTCACCGATCCCCGGCTGAAGGGGCGGCGGCTCGGCGTGATCGCCGGCAGCCCGGCCGCGACCCACATCGCCCGGAACGGGCTGATGGCCACCACCCACGGCTATGACCTCGTGGTGGACCGCCGCGTCGAGAACCCCTCCGGCGACATGCTGGACGATCTGGCCGCGGGGCGGATCGATGCCGCCGTGCTCTGGGGGCCGATCGGCGGCCCGCTGGCGAAGGCGCGCCCCGGCCTGAAATCCGTGCCGCTCCTGAACGAGCCGGGGGCGCCGAAGCTCTTCTACCGCATCACCATGGGGGTGCGGCAGGGCGAGCTGAACTGGAAGCACGACCTGAACTCGCTGATCCGGCGGAACCAGGGCGAGATCGACCGCATCCTGATCGATGCGGGTGTCCCGATCCTCGACGACTATGGCACGACGCTGAAGGATCCCGCGCCCCTGCGCCAGCCCAATCCCTTCACCGACCCGGCGGCCCCGGACACGGCACCGGCGAACTGATCCCCCGCCGCCGGCCTCACCCGCCGCCGGGCAGGCGGATGACGAAGCTGCCGAAGGCGCGGGGGCCTTCGGGCATGGGGATCTCGTGCAGGATCGCCCGGCTCGCGGCGTCGATCACCATCACGCTGTCCGAGAACCAGTTCGCGAGCACCAGATGCCGCCCGTCCGACATCGGCGCGATGCCTTCGGGATAATCGCCCACGGCGATGGTGTCGTGCACCGCCAGCGTGGCGGCATCGAAAACGGTGACGCTGCTGCCATACTGGTTGGTGACGAAGCCCTCGCCGCCCGCGAAGGCGATGGCATAGGGGCGCGCGCCGACCGGGATCGTGCCGATGACCCGGGCCGTGGCGAGGTCCACCACCGAGACGCTGTCGCCGAGCACGTTGGCGGCGAAGGCCCGGCCATCCCGCAGCGTCACCCCGAACGGATGCCGGCCCACCGCCACCGTCCGCGCCCGCCCGCTGGCGAGGTCGATCAGCGAGACCTGGTCGGCGTCCCGGTCGGCGGTCACCAGGGTCGCGCCATCGTCACTCACCACAAGGCCCGAGGGGGCGGCCCCGGTCGGCAGGCGGCGGAGCCGCGTGCCGGCGCCGGGGTCCAGTTCGGCGACGGCGGTTCCCTCCCAGTCCGAGACATAGGCAAGCCCGGTCACCGGGCTGATGGCGACGCCGAAGGGCGCGCCGTCGAGGGCCAGCGTGCGGAGGGGCCGGCCCTGGAGGTCGAGGACATGGAGCGTCGCCGTCTCGACCGCCACGACGAGGATGCGCCCGCGCGCGGCATCCACCGCGACGGCCGCCGGCTTGCCCGGCAGCGGCACGGTCGCCAGGACCGTTCCCGCCCCGGGATCGAGGAGGCTGAGCGCGCCGGCCCCCTGCGACGTCACCACGGCCAGATCCGCCGCACCGAGCGGTCCCCCGGCCGCGCAGCCGACGGCGAGCGCGACGGCCGCCAGCCCGCGGCGAACGCTCACCCCCCGGCGCCGAAGCGGGCGGTGAGGGCCTCCAGCCCCTTGGCGATGAAGGCCTCGCCGGCGGCCTTGGCTGCGGCGTCGTCCATCCCCGCCGGCGGATCGTTGTTGGGATAGCCGCGATAGAAGGCCGCGGTCCATGTCACCTTCGCCTTGCCCGCCTCGTCCGCGACCGAAATCTGGTTCGAGAAATTCGTGACCGGGATCAGCTCGACGGTGTCGGCGGTGCGGCGGAAGGAGATGACCCGCTTGGCCGCGTCCTGCTTGGCCAGTTCCTCGTCAACGGTGACACCGCCCTCGAAGGTGACCTTGCGGGTCTTGCCATCGGCCGCGACCTCGGTGGCGGTCACGCCCGGATACCAGCTCATGTCCGCGAAATTGCCGACCACGGCAAAGACATCGTCCGGCGCGGCGGCAAGGACCGCCGTCCCGCTCACCTTCTGCCGCGAGGGCCCGTGGGCCTCGGCCGGAACCACCGCGGCGGCGGACAAACCCGCCACCAGCATCAGGCCCGCCAGCAGGCCGCGCCAATCAGACATCTCCGTCTCTCTCCTCCTCCGTGCCGCCCGCTCGGTTCTCCTCCCGCCTCCTCACTGGACGCAGGACGGCACCAGGACGGCCCTTCACCGCCGCGACGATACGGGGCTGCTGCGGACGGGCAACCCAACCAAAGTATGATCGCGAGCTGAAAATCTTTTCTTATTTGATTCTTAATCTGAAAAAGCGGTGGCCGCAGAGGCCTCTGCCGTGCACCCTTGAACCAAGCAACAAAGTTCCCTCTGAACGGAACGAGGTCACCTGGGGAGGCTGACATGTTCGATCGATGCGCCTGGATCGGCACCCTTGCCGCCGTTGCCGCGGTCTGTGCCGGCCCATCCCTCCGTCCGGCCGAGGCGCAGCACCCCGCCCAGACGGTCCGCGCGGCCGTGATCCGCGTCGACGTGCCCGGGCCGATGCCGGCCTCCCGCCTGCAGCTGCCGCCGGACGACCTCGGCTTCGCCGGCGCCACCCTCGGCACCGAGGACAATGCCACCACCGGCCGTTTCATGGGCCAGAGCTTCGAGACCGAGACGGTGCGCGCCACGCCCGGGACGCTGGAGGCGGAGGTCGACCGGCTGCTGGCGGCGGGCGTGCCCTATCTCGTCACGCTGGCGGATGCGGACACCACGCTCCGCATCGCCGACAGGGCGGCCGGCAAGGCCACGGTCTTCAACGCCGCCGCGACGGCGGATGCGCTGCGCAACGCCGACTGCCGGGCCAACCTGATGCATGTGGCGCCCTCGGATGCCATGCTGACCGATGCCGTGGCGCAGTTCCTGGCCTGGAAGCGCTGGGACGACTGGTTCCTGATCGAGGGCAGCCATCCGGCGGATCAGGCGCTGGCCGCCTCCTGGCGCCGGGCCGCCGAGAAATTCGGGGCGCGGATCGTCGAGGAGCGCGTCTTCGAGGATACCGGCGGCGCCCGGCGCACCGACAGCGGCACCGTGCAGATCCAGGCGCAGATGCCGGTCTTCACCCAGGAGGCGCCGGCGCATGACATCGTGATCGCTGCCGATCCCTCGGGGGTCTTTGCCGACTGGCTGCCGTTCCACACCTGGGAGCCGCGCCCGGTCGCAGGCTCGGCCGGGCTCATTCCGCGCAGCTGGCATCCGGCGCACGAGGCCTGGGGGGCGACCCAGTGGCAGACCCGTTTCGAGAAAGCCGCCCGGCGGACGGCGTGGGATGAGGACTATCAGGTCTGGGTCGCGCTGCGCAGCCTCGGCGAGGCCGCGACCCGGGCAAAGACCGACGACCCCGCGGCGCTGATGGCCTATATGCGGGGGGAAACATTTCAGTTGGCTGCCTTCAAGGGACAGGCGCTCACCTACCGTCCCTGGGACGGCCAGCTGCGCCAGCCGATCCTGCTGACCTCGGGAGACGTGACTGCGTCGGTTTCCCCGCAGGCGGAATACCTGCATCAAGTCTCCCAGCTCGACACCCTCGGCACCGATCAGCCAGAGACGGGCTGCGAGATGACAAAATGAGATGGGGAGAGACGACGTGACACGCCTTGCGCTGATGATGGCCTCGGCCGCCACCCTGGCGAGCCCGGCCTTCGCCGAGAAGATCTTCGTGTCGAACGAGAAGGGCAACACCATCACCGTTCTCGACGGCACCAGCCACGAGATCATCCACACCATCAGCGGCCTGCAGCGGCCGCGCGGCATCACCGCCTCGCCCGATGGCAAGGTGATCTACGTCTGCTCGTCCGACGACAATCTGGTGCGGGTCTTCGATGCCGCGACCTATGAGGAGCTGCCGAACCTGCCCTCGGGGCCGGACCCGGAGCTCTTCGTGCTGCATCCCACGGGCAATCCGCTCTACATCGCCAACGAGGATGACAACATCGTCACCGTGGTCGATGTGACGACGCGGCAGGTGCTGGCCGAGGTGCCGGTGGGCGTCGAGCCCGAGGGCATGGGGGTGAGCCCGGACGGCAGGATCGTGGTCAACACCTCCGAGACCACGAACATGGCGCATCTGATCGACACCACAACCTACGAGATCGTCGCGAACGTACTCGTCGATTCCCGGCCCCGCTTCGCCGAATACACCCCGGATGGCAGCCGTCTGCTCGTCTCGGCGGAGATCGGTGGCACGGTCAGCGTCATCGACACCACGACGAACGAGATCGCCCACAAGATCACCTTCGAGGTGCCGGGCGTGCTGCCCGAGGCGCTGCAACCGGTGGGCGTGCGGGTGACCGAGGACGGCGCGAAGGCCTATGTCGCCCTCGGGCCGGCGAACCGGGTGGCGGTGGTCGATACCGCGACCTGGGAAGTGCGTGACTACCTGCTCGTCGGCCAGCGGGTCTGGCAGCTCGCCTTCTCGCCCGACGGCAAGTTTCTCTACACCACCAACGGCAATTCCAACGACATCTCGATCATCGACACCGCAACCGACGAGGTCGTGAAGTCGGTGCAGGTCGGGGAGCAACCCTGGGGCGTCGTGGCGGTCGAATGAAGGGGAGGACGGACATGAAGAGGATGATCGCGGCCGCGGCGCTGGCCGCCGTGGCGGGCAGCGCGCCGGCCCTGGCGCAGGATCTGCCCGAGGGGGCGCATGACTACGGCTTCGCCGGGCTGATGGCGCGCAACAACCGGGCGGACCTCGCGCCGCTGACGCTCGCCTCCGGCAAGCCGGTGGCGGAGAAGCCCTATGAGCTCAAGTCCGGCGTCTATTACCGCCTGCCGATCGAGGCCGATGGTTCGGCCGAACTGGCGCTGTCGGGCGGGGATTTCTTCCGGGCGATCTGGATCAACGAGATCGTGGTGAACGACATCGAGATCCGGCCGATGGGCGTGCATTCGATCGAGTTCGACTCGGCCGGCACGGCCAACATGTCCTTCATCGCCATCGTGCCTGGAACCTACAGGCTGTCGATCCCCGGCTCGCATGGCGACAGCCAGTCCGCAACCTTCGTCATCAAGTGATCCACCAGCGAGGCCCTGCCATGACCCGATACCTGATCGCCGCCCTGATCGCCGCCACCCCCGCGATGGCCCTGGCCGAGGCGACGCCCGAGCAGCTGACGAAGATCGACGAGGTGCTGACCGGCATGACATGCGAGGTAGACCATGCCAATGTCGAGCTGGACGACGGCATGTTCGAACTCGACGACGTGATGTGCGCGGACGGCCAGTATGACATCAAGCTCGACGCGGATTACAAGGTCGTCGAGCAGCGCAAGGAATGAGCCCGCCCCCCGGCGCCGGCGCCGCGCCGTCCCCGGAACCGGGGACGGCCCCGGCCCTTGCCGTGCGCGACCTCAGCCACCGCTTCGGCCGGGTGACGGCGCTCGACCGGGTCAGCTTCACCGTGCCCCGCGGCGCATTCACCGCGCTCCTCGGGGTGAATGGCGCGGGCAAGAGCACGCTCTTCGCGCTCATCACCCGCCTCTACACCTCGACCAGCGGCACGATCGAGGTCGCCGGCCATGACGCCCGGCGCCAGCCGCGGGCCGCGCTGTCGCGGATCGGGGTCGTCTTCCAGAGCCGCGCGCTCGACCTCGACCTCAGCCTGCGCCAGAACCTGCACTATCACGCGGCGCTCCACGGGATTGCGCGCCGCGCCGCCGAGGCACGGATCGCCGAGGTGCTCGCCCTCGTCGATCTCGCCGACCGGCCCGGCGTGAAGGCCGGCGCCCTCTCGGGCGGACAGCAGCGGCGGGCGGAGATTGCCCGCGCCCTGATCCACCGGCCCGAACTGCTCCTGCTCGACGAGGCGACCGCCGGGCTCGACGTGCGCTCACGGGCCGAGGTCATCGCGCTTGTCCGCCGCCTGATCCGCACCGAGGGCGTCTCGACCCTCTGGGCGACCCATGTCTTCGACGAGGTGGCGCCCGAGGACCGCGTGGTGCTGCTCCACCGCGGCCAGGTGCTGGCCGAGGGCCGCGCCGACACGATCGCAGGCGCAGGCGCGGGCGCGGGCGCGGGCGAGGACCTGACCGCGCGCTTCCTCGCGCTGACGGCCCAGCCCCGGCCCCAGTCCCCGCCGGAAGCCGCCGCATGATGCGCGGCTATGCAACCGTCTTCCGCGGCATCGCCGGGCGCGAGATCCTGCGCTTCGTGCACCAGCGGGGCCGGTTCGTGGCGGCCTTGGTGCGCCCGCTCGTCTGGCTCTTCATCTTCGCCGCCGGCTTTCGCGCCGTGCTCGGCCTGTCGATCATCCCGCCCTACAAGACCTATGTCCTCTACGACACCTATGTCGTGCCGGGCCTCGCCGCGATGATCCTGCTGTTCAGCGGCATGCAGTCGTCGCTCTCCATGGTCTACGACCGCGAGACCGGGGCGATGCGCACCCTGCTCGTCAGCCCCTGGCCGCGGTGGTTCCTGCTCGGGGCGAAGCTCCTGGCCGGGACGCTCGTCTCGGTGCTCCAGGTCTATGCCTTCTTCCTCATCGCCCGGATCTGGGGGGTGAAGCCGCCGGCTCTCGGCTGGCTGGTGGCGGTGCCCGCCGTCCTGCTCTCGGGGATGATGCTCGGGGCGCTCGGCCTGCTCATCTCCTCCACCATCCGGCAGCTGGAGAATTTCGCCGGGGTGATGAACTTCGTGATCTTCCCGATGTTCTTCGCCTCCTCGGCCCTCTACCCGCTGTGGCGCCTGAGGGAGTCGAGCGTGCTCCTGCACAAGATCGCGCTCTTCAACCCCTTCACCCATGCGGTCGAGCTGATCCGCTTCGCGCTCTATGTCCAGTTCAACCTCTCCGCCTTTCTGGTGGTCGCGGGCTGCACGCTGGCCTTCTTCGGCGCGACCGTGCTCTTCTACGACCCCGCCCTCGGCCTCTGGCGCAAGGGCCGGACTTGAGGAGACCCGCCATGCCCCGCCGGACATGCCCCCCGCTCCCGTGGCTCGCCCTCGCGCTTGCCCTCCTGTTCGGCGCGGCCCCGGGCCGGGCGGCCGATGCCGCGGACCCGGACTGGCCCTGCATCCAGCGCCGGGTGCCGCATCTGTCGCTCGGGCAGGTCTGGCCCGGGCCGGCGCCCGACGCAGATGCACAGGCGCGCGCGCGGACGGCCGAGATCGACGCGCTCGGCCGGCGCCTCGCCCTGCGCCGGACCTCGATGGAGGACGCGACGCGGCTCATCGACGATTTCGCCGCCTCCGCGGATCCCGCGAGCCTCGCCGGCCTCTATCTCGCGACCTTCGAGCATATCAATACGGCGCGCGACCGCATCCTCGAGGGCATTGGCCGCTATGCGCGCAAGCAGGCCACCCTCGATGCCGAGATCAACGAGAAGCGCAGGGAACTCAACCGGCTGTCCGCGGCCGAGCCGCCGGACTTCGACGCCATCGACCGGATCGAGGCGGATGTCGACTGGTCGACGCGCATCTTCATCGACCGCCAGCAGTCGCTGACCTATGTCTGCGAGACGCCGGTCATCCTGGAGCAGCGCGCCTTCGCCCTGGGACGTGCCGTCGCGGCCCGTCTGCCCGCACCGGCGCCGGCGCCCTGACGGGATGGTGCGGCGCACAAACCCTTGAGGCTCAAGCCTTATTAACTTCACAAACGACGGAGAGGCCATATTCGGCCTTCCGCACGGTCTGAAAGAGTTCTAAAGTTGCGCGCAGGCCCGCAGGAGAAACGCGGGCCGGGGAGGATTGAGATGGAACAGCTACCGGGCAGTGATGTCGGCAGCGACGTCACCCGTGGCGCGAATGCCCATTCGGTTCAGGACATTCTGATCGTCGACGATCACCCACTGATGTGCGCGGCCCTTTCGGTGACGCTCAGCCATGCCTTCGGGCTCCGCAAGGTCCGCACCGTCGGCAGCCTTGCCGCGGCCCAGGCCAATATCCGGGCCGAGGGTGCGCCGGACGCCGTGGTGCTCGACCTCAACCTGCCGGATGTCACCGGCATCGAGGGCGTCATGGCCCTGCGGGGGCTGGTGGACGACGTGCCGCTGACCGTGCTGTCGTCGGAATTCGACCCCGGGCTCGTCACGGCTGCGCTCGCGGTGGGCGTGCGCGGCTATATCCTCAAGAATCTCGCCCGCAACCGCCTCGTCGATGCCTTCGAGGCGATGTGGTCGGGCCAGATCGTGACCCCGGACGCCTACGAGCCGGGCATGCATGGCAACGAGGACGAGATCGCAGCCCTGACCCGGGACTTCTCCACCCTGACGCCCCAGCAGATGAACATCCTGCGGCTGATCTGCGAGGGGCGGCCGAACAAGCTCATCTCCTACGAACTCTCGATCGCCGAGGCGACGGTCAAGACCCACATCGCCGCCATCATGTCCAAGATCAACGTGCGCAACCGGACCCAGGCGGCACTGCTCGCCAGCAAGGCCCGTGTCTTCACGCGCTAGGCGATGAGGGCGCCGCCCGGCTCCGCACCCGATGCCCCGCGGGTGATCCGCGTCACCGGGACGCGGACCGCGATGGTCTGCACGATCTTCGATGCGCTGGCGGGCGGCGACCCCGCCGCGCTGATGGCCTTCGCCGCCGACGGCGACCTGCTCGCCGGGCTCACGGCCGATCTCGCGACCCGGCTCGGGCCGACCTGCCGGGTGATCGGCTGTTCCTCGGCCGGAGGCTTCGCCTTCGACGGCTACGATGACGGCGGGGTCGTCGTGATCGCCTTCCCCCGGTCCGGCTTCCGGGTCGAGGCAACCTGGCTGCGCAACCTGCGCCACCAGACCGCGCTCGACTGGATGCATGCGATCCGGGCGGTGGACGACCGCGTGAGCGAGGCGCCCGGCAGCACGCGCTTCGGCATCCTGCTGATCGACGGCCTCAGCCAGCGCGAGGAACTCGTCGCCGCGATGGTGGACGCCACGCTGCCCGGGCTTCTCGTGCTCGGCGGCTCGGCCGGGGACGGGCTGCGCTTCCGCGAGACCCGGCTGGTGCTCGACGGCGAGAGCCACCCCGACAGCGCCATCTTCTGCCTGATGGCGACCCGCCAGCCGGTGAAGGACGTGATCTTCGACCACATCTCCCCGACCGGCACCCGCCTCGTCGTCACCGACGCCCGGCCGGAAGCCCGGCTGATCCTGGAGATCAATGCCGAGCCTGCCGCCGAGGAATATGCCCGGCTCGTCGGCGTGGAGCTTGAGCAGCTCGGGCCGGCGATCTTTGCGGAGAACCCGCTGCTGCAACGGATCGGCGGCCGGCATTTCGTCCACGCGATCCGCGAGCCTACGCCGCACCACGGCCTGCGGCTCATGTCCTCGGTCGAGACCGGGATGGTCATGACCATCGGCCGCGCGACCGACCTCATCGCCGGGCTGGAGCGGCGCTTCCGCACGCTGGGCGGCGAAGCCTCGCTGATCCTCGGCTTCGACTGCATCCTGCGCCGGATCGCGCTCGAACATGCCGGGATGCAGCAGACGGTCGCGGACCTTTACCGGCGCTACAATGTCGCCGGGTTCAACACCTATGGCGAGCAGCACGGCGGGCTGCATGTGAACCAGACTTTCGTCGGCCTCGCCTTCCTCGACGGCACCCGGACCGGGCAGGAGGGAGCCGGCGGTGCCCGACACGGCTGAGCTCCTCCGCCGGATCGCGAAGCTCGAGCGCATCAACGCCGCCCTGATCCAGAGGATCGACCGGCTGGATGCCGCGCGGAGCTCGGTCTATTCGCTCAGCCGCGCCACCGAGGTGCTGGAGCGCGAGGTGATCGCCCGCAACCTCGACCTGGAGCGGACGCTGGCCGAACTCAGCGCCGCGAATGCCGAGCTGACCCAGGCCCAGCAGGTCGCCGACGAGGCGAACCGGGCGAAGTCGCGCTTCCTGCGCGCCGCCAGCCACGACCTGCTGCAACCGTTGAGCGCCGCCAAGCTCTTCGTCTCGCATCTCGGCGACATTGCACGCGACCCCCACCAGCGCCAGATGATCGAAAGCATCGAGGCGAATTTCGACAGCGCCGAGGAGCTGATCCACGACCTGCTCGACATCGCCCGGCTCGATTCGCGCACGCTCGTGGTCAAGCCCGCGCCGGTCTCGATTGGCCGGCTGTTCCGGCGGCTCGCCAGTGACATGCAGGCACTGTCGGTGGCCCGCGGCATCGGCCTCACCTTCGTGCCCTCGTCCCTGACGGTGCTGAGCGATCCGATCTACCTGCGGCGCATCGCGCAGAATCTCGTCTCCAACGCACTGAAATACACCAGCACCGGGCGGGTCCTCGTCGGTGCCCGGCGGCGGCACCGGATGGCCTGGCTCGAGGTGCATGACACCGGCCCGGGCATCGCCGAGGCGGATCGCGAGCGGATCTTCCACGAGTTCGAGCGGGTGCCGGGTCTGGAACAGCCCGGCACCGGCCTCGGGCTCTCGATCGTCGAGCGCGCCTGCCGCCAGCTCGGCCACCAGATCGAGCTTCACAGCCGGGTCGGGGTCGGCTCCTGCTTCCGGGTCGGGCTGCCGGTCGTCGAGGGGCTCTGCCTCATCCCCGAACCGAAGCGCAGCCGGAGCGAGGGCGACACGGCGCCCCTCGCCGGCCATGCCGCGCTCGTCCTGGAGGACGACCCGGCCATGCGCCGGGCCTTCACCCTCGTGCTGGAGAGCTGGGGCATGGAGGTGGTGGCCGCCGCCGGCACGCCCGAGGCCCTCGCCCTCCTCGCCGCGGGCGCGCCCCGGCCGGACGTGCTGCTCACCGATTTCGACCTCGGGGCGGGGGACACGGGCGACGCCGCCATCTCCGCCCTGCGCGCCGCCCTCGGCACCCCGGTCCCCGCCGTGATCGTCACCGGCGAGCACTCGGCCGCCGTCACGGCCGGCGTGACCGAGGGGCTCGGCGTCGGCGTCCTGCGCAAGCCCGTCGCCGAGGTCGAGCTCCGCGGCGCGATCGCCGCCCTGCTGCGGGGCCGCGGATGACGGCCGCCCGGCTCCCGTCCCGGCCCGGGCCGCGGTCCGGCCGTGCGACCCTGC
>ERZ500977.127-NODE-127-length-14747-cov-7.946365_pt1 | contig 14747 bp, 14 predicted proteins | sample MGYA00248863_ERZ500977 | MGnify/ENA primary metagenome ERZ500977 (study PRJEB25958, sample SAMN03398581) | human skin metagenome | study: EMG produced TPA metagenomics assembly of the Human Skin Microbiome Metagenome (human skin metagenome) data set.
CTTCACCGCGCGTGAGCATCGCCCAGATCCTGCGCGCCATCTTGTTGGCCAGTGCGAAGGCCGCGACCATCGGTGGCTTGCGTTCCAACATGCGCTCAAGCCAGGGATTTTGCGGTGCGCCACGGCGCAACGCCCAGCGGACCACCGCCATCGCGCCGGTGACAAGCAGTCGCCGGATGTCCCGCTGCCCCATCTTCGATGTTTTCCCCAGCCTCTGTTTTCCGCCAGAAGAATGTTGCCGCGGCACCAACCCGAGCCAGGCGGCAAAATCGCGGCCACGCCGGAACTGGTCCATCGGCGGCGCGAAGGTTTCGACTGCGAGCGCAGTGATCGGTCCGACACCCGGCATGGTCTGTAACTGCCGGGGTATGGCGGCCGCCTTGGACGCGGCGGCGAGCTTTGCCGAAACTGCGGTGAGGCGGGACGTCAACAATTCTATCTGTTCCAGAACGATGCGGCAGATGTCTCGCGCCAGGTCAGGCAGGCCCGAACCCGGATCATCGACCACCTTCGCCAGCCGCGGGATATATCCGACCCCTTCCGGCGCCACGTGCCCGAATTCATAGAGGTGCGCGCGCAGGGCGTTGATCGCCTCGGTCCGCTGCTTCACGATCTGCTCGCGGGCGCGAAACGCCACCGCCCGGGCCTGCTGGGCTTCGGTCTTGGGTTCGACGAACCGCATGGTCGGACGCATCGCTGCCTCAACGATTGCTTCCGCGTCGGCCGCATCGTTTTTCTGACGCTTGATGAACGGCTTGACGTAACGCGGCGCAATCAGCCGGACACGGTGCCCGTGGGCGGTCAGTTCCCGTGCCCAGTGATGGGCGCTTGGGCAAGCCTCCATCGCCACGTCGCATGCGGGATGGTCCGTCATGAATCGTGCAAACTGCAGTCGCGACAGCCTCTTGCGGAAAACGACCGCCCCGTCCGCTGCCGCCCCGTGCAGCTGGAACACGTTCTTTGCCAGATCGACTCCGATGATGCTAACTTCTTCCATGGATGCCCTCTCCTTCAGCTTGTGTTTCGACACCACGAGTATGGCACATCGCGATGCCGTCAGGGTGAGAGCGGCATCCACCCCATCTCCAGTCTAAGTCATTGTTTTTATTGATCGCACGCACCCTCGACGGAATGGCGAGACCCGACCTCCTGTATGACCTGCGACGCGGGCCGACGGATCCTACCTGATCGCGGGCTGGATGCCGGTCGACGAGTTCGCCGATCTGCTCTCGCTCGACTTGGACGAAGATCGCGACTTCGAGACAGTTGCAGGACTTGTCCTCGACGAAGTGGGCCAGTTGCCGGAAGTGGGGCAGCGCATCGACCTGCAAGGCTGGGGGGTCGAGGTGGTCGATATGGACGGTCGGCGCATCGACAAGCTTCTGGTGCAGAAGGCGGCGGCCTGAGCCCGCCGCCGCTATCCTGGATTTAGGGCCAGATCGCCCAGACATAGACGAGGTAGCCGGCGAGCAGGACCGCGCCCTCCCATCGCGCGATCCTGCGCCCGGTCCAGGCGAAGGCGACCAGCGCCAGCGAGACGCCGATCATCACGAGGTTGTCGAAGCTCACGATCTCGGCCGGGACCACGCCTGGCGCGATCAGCGCGGTGAAGCCGCCGATGCCAAGGATGTTGTAGATGTTCGAACCGACGATGTTGCCGAAGGCCACGTCGCCCTGCTTTTTGAGCCCGGCGACGATGGAGGTGACGAGTTCCGGCATGGAGGTGCCGACCGCGACGATGGTCAGCCCGATCACTGTCTCTGAGATGCCGAAGCCACGCGCGAGCGATACGGCGCCGTCGACGAGGAACTTGCCGCCGAACACGACGAGCACCAGTCCGGCGACGGCGATCAGGGCTGAGACGAGGAGCGACGCCTGTGGTGGCGCCGGAGGGGCGAGCGCGGGATCTACCTCCTGCAAGGCGATGCTCTTGTCGTAGACCGCTCCGTGATCCGGGGTGGCGGCGCGCTCTTGCCGGAAGGCAAGAAAGATGTACCCAACGAGCGCAAGGATGAAGACCGCGCCTACGGCCCGCCCCATGGGCATCACCGCAGCGGCTGCCGCGAAGGCCACGGCCACGGCCAGCATCACCAGACCGTCGCGCTTGAGAGCCGACGACGCCACGATAATCGGGCTCAGGAGTGCCGCGATGCCCGCGATCAGCAGGATGTTGGCGATGCTGGAACCGACGATGTTGCCGTACGCGATCCCCGGCGCATCCGAAAGCGCGGCCTGCACGGACGTTACGAGCTCGGGCGTCGAGGTGCCGAAGCCCACCAGCGTTAACCCAATGACAAGTGGCGAAACGCCCAAGCCCGTGGCGACCTGCACGGCCCCGCGCACCAACAGTTCGCCGCCTGCAATCAGCAAGACAAGGCCGCCAATAAGCGGCAACCAGATTTCCAACACGTTCAAACTCCGTACGTTTTTTGATTGAGACCCTAGGGTCAGTCCCTATAAATCTTTCTTGCACGCCAGCATGTTGACTGATTCATGCTGGTCATGAACCAGAGCAATACAAGATACTTCTGGCTGAGCGCGGAGCAGATGCGACGCATTCAGCCCTTCTTTCCCAAAGCGCGAGGGCGTGCCCGATCTGACGATTGCAAGGTGCTGAGCGGCATCATCTATGTCAAGCGAAACGGTCTTCGCTGGCAAGATGCGCCAGCGGTCTATGGCCCTTACAAGACCCTGTATAACCGGTTCGCCCGCTGGTCCCGGATGGGCATCTTCGCCAGAATATTTCAGGAGCTGGCGCAACCAGGCGCTCAAGGCGACACGCTGATGATGGACAGCACATTCCTGAAGGCGCACCGCACCGCGGCCAGTCTTCGAAAAAAGGGGATCGTCCGCGCGCGATCGGACGCACGAAAGGCGCGGAGGGGACGGGCCTGGGGTCGAACTTTCTCTGGCGAGTTGCCTCTCCACGCGGATGACGATGCACACAGGTCTGCTTGCACGCGCGCCACCGGCTGCCAGCGGGATATCTTTCCAGGCTGGGCCGACTGGTTGGCATATTTCAGAAACTCCCCAGCAACGTTCCCAGGGTGATCAGCACGATCAGCGCGAGGATCGGGACGGCCACGGCGACGACGGCGACATCAAGATAGGCCTCGCGGTGCGTCAGGCCGCAGATTGCTAGAAGCGTGATGACGGCACCGTTATGGGGCAATGCGTCGAGCCCGCCGGTGGCCACCGCGGTCACCCGGTGCATCAGCTCCGGCGAGATACCCGCGGCCTGGGCCATCTCCAGATAGACGCCGCCGAGCGTGGTGAGCGCGATGCTCATGCCTCCGGACGCCGAGCCGGTCATCCCGGCCAGAAGGTTGACCGAGATCGCCAGCGAGATCAGGGGATTGTCGCCGCCGATCCCGATCACCGAATCACGGATCAGCGCGAAGGCCGACAGCGAGGCGATGACGGAGCCGAACCCGACAAGGCTCGCGGTATTGAAGATCGGCAGCAGCGAGGCGTGGGCCCCGGCATCCAGCGAGGCGGTCAGCCTCGGTAGGCGCGACCAGTTCACGGCGATCATGAGCACGATTGAAATGACCAGCGCGGCGATTATGGACCAGATGCCGCGCACCGCATCGATGGTCACCGAGCCATATTCGGGCGCGGCAAGATAGTCGGTGTCCATGGCCGGGATGACGAGGGCGGTAAAGGTGAGGTTGATGGCGATCACCGTGACGAGCGGCAGTGCCGCCAACATGAGGGCCGGCGGCGCGGCCGGACGCGCCCCGGCCGGGAGTTCGCCAATGTCGAAGCCTTCGCCCGCGGCGCGCTCGCGCAAGGCCCTGTCAGTGCGCCGTTCAGCGTCGGGGTGGTCGCCGTAGCCTTCGGAGGTGGCCCGCGCCCGTCGCTCCAACCACAGTTGGCCAAGCGCAAACATAATCAACGCCGTCAGGATGCCGAGCCCCGGCGCGGCAAAGGGCGACGTGCCGAAATAAGGCATCGGGATCGCGTTCTGGATCGCCGGCGTGCCCGGCAGCGCGGTCATGGTGAAGGTGAAGGCGCCAAGAGCGATGGTGCCCGGTATCAGCCGCTTGGGGAGATTGGCGCGGCGAAAGACTGCTGCAGCGATCGGAAACACGGCGAACGCGACCACGAACAGCGATACCCCGCCATAGGTCATCGCCGCGCATGACAGCACCACCGCCAATATGGCGCGGTCGCTGCCAAGCCTCCGGATCGTGGCGTTGGCCAGAACCTCGGCACTGCCGGTATCCTCCATCAGCTTGCCGAAGATGGCCCCGAGCAGGAAGACCGGGAAGTACTGGACGATGAAATCACCCGTCGCCACCATGAAGATCTGAGTGTAACTGGCAAGCAGCGGCCGTTCAAACGAGGCGAGCACGGTGAGCAGGGCGAGACCCGGCGCCAGGATCAGCAAGGTGACGCCACGGTAAGCGAGATACATGAGCCCGCCGAGCGCAGCAACGACGACCAGGATGCCATACATTTGCGACTACTCCGCTGACCGGTTGGCGCTCGACTTGTTGGACCTCTGCATCGGCCGCAGCGAGTCGACGAACAGCGCGTCGAGGTCGAACGTGGAGCGCACGCCGAGGTCACCAAAGTTCGCCTCTAGCCAATGGTGCGCCCAACCCCGGCCGCGCTGTTGCAGGTGGCTGAGGAATGTCCATTCGGCGTTGAGCTTGCTGGAGGCGTCCAGGTCCTGCAGCTCCTCATCAGCATGGATCAGATGGACCCGCATGTCGCGGTAGCGTTCCGTCTCAAGCCCCTCCGCCTCAATAAGTTTGTGCAGCAGCTGGATCGCCCGAAGGTCCTTTATGAGGCTGGAATTGAAGCTGATCTCGTTCACCCGGTTGAGGATCTCACGCCCCGTTCGCGGCAGTTTGCTGCGAGTCATAGGATTGATCTGGACGATCACCATGTCACGACAGTCGGTCTCGTCGACTAGGCGGTGAAGCGCTGGATTGCCGATATAGCCACCGTCCCAATAGGCTTCGCCATCGATCTCCACCGCCTGGTACACCGATGGCAGACAGGCCGAGGCCATGATCGTTTCCACCGACAGATGCGGCTGGGTAAAGACGCGCGCCTGGCCGGTGCGCACATTGGTAGCGGTGACAAAGATCTTCGGCATCGCGCAGGCATTGACCCGATCGAAGTCGACCGTGCTGGCTACGAGGTCGCGCAACGGATTGATGTCGAGCGGATTGAGCTCATAGGGAGAGAACTGCCGTGACAGGTTGTCGAAGAATTGGTAGCCGGGCGACTTGTCGAGGTTGAAGTTGCCGGTGAGCCTGTTCCACCAGCTGCGCTGCACCGGCGAAAAGCGCGCTGCAACGCTCACGGCCCGCCAGAAGGCGGCGAGCGCCTCGCGCGCTCCCTCCCGGCCACGCTCTTGAAATCCTTGCGCAAGCACCACGGCATTCATTGCCCCAGCGCTGGTCCCGCTGATGCCGGCGATCTCCAGCCGTTCGTCTTCCAGGATGCGGTCGAGCACACCCCAAGTCAGCGCCCCGTGGGACCCGCCGCCCTGAAGCGCCAGATCGATCGTCTTTTTGGGCTGTTGCTGGACCATATCGCCCTCCACACATGCGCTTCCCGCGTCTACGCCGCGGCACGACTCTCAGGCCGCCATCATGATGCGGATGGCGGCTGCAAACCACCACCCCGCCCAGACAGCGGCGGCGGTCAACAGGAAGGCCGGTGGCAACCGCCCAGCCGAACGCCGTCGCCCCTCCGCGAAGGGCCAGGACGATCCGCACACCGGCATTCACGCTGATCGCTGCTGCCAGCGGCACGACCGCCTCGGATGCCGGCAACTGCCCGGCAACAACAAGCGAGGCAAGCGCAACGGCAGCGGATCCCGTGCTCACCAGCCCCGCGAGCGCCGCCGACACCAGGACGGCCTCGCTTCCGAAACGGTCGTTCAGGACAGCGGAGACGACGATGACCGTCGCCACGATCGTCGCAAAGCTCAATGCGCCCTGGACGCTGAAAATCCGGCTGGGAAGTTCGAGCCCATCGGGCTCTGCGCCGCCGCCGCGCGATCCGATGCGTGCAAGCAGGATCCCATAGAGGAAGGCCACGCCCGAAGGGATGATCAGGATCGGGGCTGCAAGTGTGAACATCGAGGAGCTGAGGAACAGCAGTACGATGCCGGTTTGCGCGAGCGACGAAACCGAGGAGAACGTGACACCAGCAGCAGCGGGATAGGCCTCGAACGGCCGATCCTGCACCTTCTTCAACATGGCCGCCACGGTGGCGGTGCTCGACACGAACCCCGAGAGGAAACCGCTCAGCGGCAGCCCCAGCCGTGAACCGAAGACCCGCGTGCAGACGTGGCCGACAGCGCCGATCGCCATGACGAGAATGACGATCACGAACAGGTTTTGCGGATTGATCGCCCCGCCCGGACCCAAGTCTTCGTTGGGCAGGATCGGCAGGATCAGTAGCGCCGAGACGCCGAGGATGAGGCCGTCGCGGATCTCGAAGTCGTTTAGCACCGAGCGACTGAACTCGCGCAGCACTGTGCGCGCGGCCAGGAGCGCCGCGACCAGAACCCCGGATGCCGCCGCGAGGAACGTGTGCTCGATCGACAGTGCGCCCAGCACGACCACGATCAGCAGCGCAAGGCTGGTCGTCAGGCCCGCCTGACGATCCGGCTGAGACAGATGCGTCACCATGCGCAGGCCGCCGATGACGGCGACGGCGACGGCGAGCATCGGCCATCCACCGGCAATCTGACTCAGCGCCCCGGTCAGCGAGGCGAGCGCAAAGGTGCGCACCCCTGCCTGGGCGGGGCCTCCGGTCGTTCCCGCATTCCGCTCGCGTTCGATCCCGATCAAAAGGCCGATGCCCAAGGCCTCGAGCAGCAATAACACTTGAGAGGTTTCCAAGACTATTTTACCATTCTTTGTTGCATCCAACGAACGAATGACCGGACAGTAGGCGGTTTGGCGGCTGCCGTTGCAGTCAGGCCCACCTTGTGCTTTGCGCAGTGCCGTATCGCAACGGATTTCGAGCTATGGCTGAATCTGGGTGACGCGGCTCGGTCACCAGCGAGGCTGGCTTGTCGCTCGCCCGGATCGCGGCCCGGATCTTCGGCGTGGTCGTCCCCTGCTCGTGAAGCGAGATCAGCATTCCCAGCCCTCGTCCGTTTGGTGGGGAAACAGTCCAATGGATTGTCTTCCTTCTTGTCCGCCGCACCCCCCGCAGGATCGATTTTGCCTTGAACAGGGCAATCCAGCGAGAGTCTATGTCCTCATCCGGGATGGAACGCCTGGGGCACCAGTAAGCCCTATCATTCGGCCAACAACTACAGTAAACAAAATCCACGCATCATGATTTGGCGGCCGTGAGCCAGTTAGATGAGATAGTGGGGATTAGAGCATGAAAATGCTTGCGACATCAGTGCGCCTCGTGGCCTTCTCAACGTTCTGGCTAGCGCTGACAGGGGGCGCAATGGATGCGCTGTACTACGGGGCGCCAGCGGTCCTGCTGACAACCTCAATCAGCCTTGCGCTTTACCCGGCGACACAACCGGGGATTCGGCTGTGGTGGGCGGTCCTGTACGTGCCGCACCTCCTGCTCCGCGGCTTCTTAGGTGGTCTGGACGTCGCGCGGCGAGTGCTCGACCCACGTCTGCCCGTCCGGCCCGGCTGGCGCCGGGTGCCGCTCTTGACGAATATCGCTGAGGTGAATGCCGTCCTTGGCGGGGTCGTCAGCGTTCTGCCTGGCTCATTGGCCGCAGGGATCCGCAATGGCGCGTTGGAGGTTCACATGCTTGACACCGAAGATTTCAACCTGCGCAGCCTTCAGGCAGAAGAACGCCGCGTGCTACGCTTGTTTGGTATGCCTGTCGTTACCCCTCGCTACGCAGGAGAAAATCGTGGACGCAGCTGACCATTTCATGGTCGCCGCCGTCGTTCTTCTGCTCACGCTGGCGCTGGCGCTTTTTCGTGCCTGGTTCGGGCCACGGGCGATCGACCACGTAATGGCAGCGCAACTCGTCGCGACCAGCGGGGTCGGCGTGGCGCTGACGCTGGGCGCGGCCAGGGACGACGCTTCGATGCTGGATGCGGCCTTGGTTGGCACAGTGCTGGCCTCGGTGGCAATTCTCGCTTTTGTGCGGGACGGCCAGAGTGATGCGGACGAGCCCGGAGACCCAAAGCCATGACATTGGCCGATTACCTGGTCCCTGCGCTTCTTTACATCGGTGTCTTTTTCTATGCGGCCGGATCGTTGGGGCTGCTCAGGTTTCAAGATGCCGAGTTAAGGCTGCACGCGCTTACCAAGGCCGACAACGTCGGTCTGGGCTTCGTGGCGCTTGCCGCCGCGTTGCACTGGGGTTCGGTGGCTGTCGCTTTCAAGATCGCCGCCGTCTGGCTGTTCGCGCTCATGGCCGCCGGAGCGACCGCACAACTGATGGCGCGCCGCGCGAAGACTGCGGCCGAGCGGGGCACGGACCGATGACGCTGGCATTCGACCTCATCCTCTGCCTGATGATCGTCGGTACTGCAGCCGCAGCGCTTCTCACGCACAACGCGCTGGCGGCAATCGTTTTTTTCATCGTTTTCGGCAATCTGCTCGGACTGGCATGGCTGGCTATGAACGCAGTCAATGTCGCCATGGCAGAGATCGCCATCGGCGCGGGCATCACCGGAGTTTTGCTGATACTGACGCGGCAACGGCTGATGGCGCTTGGTGACGATCTGATCAGCGCCGAGACGCCCGGCTGGCTACGTGCCGGCGCGGTGTTGGCCTGCACTGGTTTGACGGCGCTGGTTGGGTCCGCGGTCCTGAGTGTCGCGCCCGCAGACGACTTGGGCGGGCCAATCGCCGCGCTGCTGCCGGAGCTTGGCATCGAGAACCCGGTGACTGGCGTGCTTCTGGCCTTCCGGGCCTATGACACATTGCTGGAAACATTCGTCCTGCTGGGCGCGCTTGTCGCAGTCTGGTCGCTCGCCCCGGGAAATGCATGGCCGCGCCCGCCCGCGTCACTGAACCTGGCGGAAAGCGGGGGGGGGAAGCGTCGCTCAGGCCTTCGGACGGTTGCTCTTGCCCTTGGCGCTGGTGATGGCGGCCTATCTGGTCTGGGCCGGGTCGGACTTTCCGGGTGGAGCGTTTCAGGCCGGAACCGTGCTTGCCGGCGGTCTGATCATCGCCGCGATCGGCGGAGCGGTCGCATGGCCGCGGGCCGACAACAGCATTCTCCGCGCGGTGCTTGTGCTTGGCCCGGGGGTCTTTCTCATCATCGGCCTGGCGGGAATCGCACTGGGCCGATTCCTGTTCTATCCGCCAGGCTTCGCGAAGGCCATGATCGTCGCGATCGAGTACAGCCTTGCGCTGTCGATCGGCGCGACCCTCGCGCTGCTACTGGCGGGTCGGTCGGTAGCGCCGGATCATAGGAGCTGACTACTGCATGCCAACGTTAATGCATCTTTACCCGCTAACAGGGGCGGCATTGGTGGGGCTCGGCCTCTACGGCATCGTGACCCTGCGTCATCCGTTGCGTCAGCTTCTGGCCGTCAATGTGGTTGGTGCCGGTATCTTCCTGATCCTCGGTGGACTCGGGCGCGGCACCGCTTCGACCGATCCGTTCCCGCAGGCGCTGGTCATCACCGGCATCGTCGTCGCGGTGGCGCTCACCGCTTTCGGTGCTGCGTTGGTTGTGCGCGTGGCCGAGGAGGAGCGGGCACGAGATGACACCGCGGCGGTCGAAGCGACCGGCGACAGTGCATGAGCCCGCTTGACCTGCTTGTCGCAGTGCCCCTCGCTCTGATGATCGCGGCGGTGCTGCTTGGGAGCCGGGGACGCTTATTGCTACTGGCGGCAATTCCGGTCATGGCGGGTCTGACGGTGTGGCTGCTGCTACTGCCAGAGGGTACCGCCCATATAGTGGGTGACTGGAACCTGCCGCTGGGAATCCTGTTGCGTGCGGATGGGGTGGCACAGCTTTTGGTGGCAGCCACGTCAGCCTGCGCTTCGATCATTGGACTGTACGCGCTGCGCGAATTCGCGCCCGGGCCGAGCGGGTCGGAGACCGCCCACGGCTATGCCTTCTGGCCGCTCTTCTACCTGTTGTGGGGCGGAGCAAATGCTGGATTCCTGACCACCGATCTCTTCAATCTTTATGTCGCGCTGGAAATGGTCAGCCTTGCCGCGGTGGCGATGGCGGCGATGGGCTCGCTGCGCGCCGCGCTGCAGTACTTCGTGGTCGCGCTGGTCGGATCGCTGGCCTACCTGCTAGGCGTCGCGCTTCTGTTTGCCAATTACGCGACAGTGGACATCACACTGCTGGCCGGGACAGCGAGGCCGGACCTTGCGACCAAGGTCGCACTGGCGGTGATGACGGCGGGACTGCTGATCAAGGCGGCGGTCTTTCCGCTGCACGGCTGGCTGCCGCCAGCCCATGCCGCAGCACCCGCACCCGCCAGCGCCCTGCTCTCCGCGATTGTCGTCAAGGTAGGATTCGTGATCCTGCTGCGCCTTTGGTTCGAGGCCTTCCCGGCCATCGTAGCCCCTGCGGCACTCGATGTGCTTGGCTGGCTCGGTGCGCTGGCGGTACTTTACGGCTCGATCCAGGCGATCCGGCAGGAAACCCTGAAAGCCCTCGTGGCCTATTCGACCGTGGCGCAGATCGGCTATCTGCTGCTGGCTTTTCCGCTTGTCGTGACAGCGGCAGGGTCCGACCGGGCTTGGGCCGGAATGACAATCCATGCGATAGCCCACATGCTTGCGAAGGCTGCGATGTTCCTCGCGGCCGGGCTTATGCTCAAGGCGGTGAACGGCCACCGCTTGGAGGACCTTAGTGGCCTTGTGCGGGTAATGCCGCTGACGGTGGCTGCCTTCGGGCTGGCCGCGATATCATTGATGGGCCTGCCGCCCTCGGCCGGCTTCATAGCGAAGTTCCTCCTGCTCGAGGCTGCGCTGGAGCAAGGCGCCGTGTTCCAGGCCGCCATCCTGCTCGTTGGCGGGTTGATGGCCGCAGTCTACCTGTTCAATCCGCTATCCAGGACCTTCGCCGGCAGAGACACACCGGTTACCGAGGCAAAGGACACGTTGCAAACCGCCGCTCCGCTGGCGCTGGGGCTTCTGGCAGTGTCGCTGGGGTTCGCCGGACAAGCGATGGTCGATATCTCTGCAGGGGTGTCCCAGGCAGGGCCTCCGGCGGCTGCGGTTGGGGAGGTCCCGTGAACAGTCTTTTACCCCTGCTGCTGGTCTCGCTGACAATCGTTCCGGCGCTGATCAGCTTTGCCCTGCCGGACCGCCTCGCGGTCTGGCGCGACGCGATCAACATCGGCTTCGCCCTGAGCAAGCTGGCGCTCGTGGGCGCCTTGCTGCTGGCAGCACGCGAGGGCACGATCACGGAATGGCGCTACGAATTCCTGCCGGGACACGAATTCATCCTCCGGCCGGATTCACTTTCATTGCTGTTTGTCACTCTCTCTGCCTTCCTGTGGCTGATAACCACCGTCTATGCGATCGCCTATTTCAAGCGCGGACCGCACTTGGGGCGCTTCTTCGGATTCTTCAACCTCTGTGTCCTATCGGCGACCGGAGTGGCCATTTCTGGCACGGCGATCACCTTCTTCCTCTTCTATGAACTCCTGACCTTGGCGACGTGGCCGCTGGTCGTCCACAAGGGTGACGAGAAGTCCCTCCGCGCGGGGCGCATCTACCTGATCTATACGCTGGCAGGCAGCGCCGCCTTTCTGGCGGGCATCGTCTGGCTGAAGTCGCTCGTCGGCACGATCGAGTTCACGGCACCGCCTGATCTGACCGGGATCCCGCGGCTGGAACTCACGCTGATCTTCATCCTTTGCATCGGCGGGCTCGGCGTGAAGGCGGCGCTCATCCCGTTCCACGTATGGTTGCCCGAGGCGATGGCCGCGCCCGCTCCGGTGAGCGCGCTGCTCCACGCCGTGGCCGTGGTCAAGGCCGGCGCGTTCGGGATCCTGAGGATGATCTACGACGTTTACGGAATCGATACGGTATCGGAGCTTGGCCTCGGCACGCCGCTTGCCTTGTGGGCCGGAGCGACCATCCTCTATGGCTCGTTCCGCGCCGTGATGCAGACCGACATCAAGAAGCGGCTGGCCTATTCGACGGTCAGCCAGGTCAGCTACATCATTCTCGGGGCCAGCCTGATCGGCCCCTTCGCGATCATCGGCGGGCTGGTGCATCTGGTGCATCAGGGGATCATGAAGATCACTCTTTTCATGTGCGCAGGGGCGCTGGACAACCGGATGGGGATCAAGTTGGTGGCGGATCTCGACGGTGCCGGGCGGGCGATGCCGGTGACAATGGCAGCCTTCAGCATCGGCGCGCTCGGCATGATCGGCATTCCGCCGACCGCAGGTTTCATCTCGAAATGGTACCTGGGGATGGGAGGGCTGCAGTCCGAGGCGAGTTGGGTCATCGCCGTTCTGGCGGGATCGTCACTTCTGAATGCGCTCTACTTCCTGCCGCTGCTCTACCGCGCCTGGCTGCTTCCGCCATCGAAGGAGCTGGCGCCGGTACGCGAACTGGACGGCGCGTGGAACAGGATGCTGGTCCTCCCCGCCGCGGTGACCGCCCTGATAACATTGGCGGCCGGAGCCTTTGCGACTTTTCCGTTCAGCCCGCTGAGATGGGCCGAGCTGATCGCCGAGAGTGGCTATCTGAAATGACAATCGCACCCAGCCTTCTTCTGTTGGTCGTGATCCTCTGGCCACTCTTTCTCGCCTTTCTGTGCCTGCTGCCGAAGCTGGGGCCGAGGATGCTTTTGGCGCTGCCGCTTGGGCCGCTCCCGGCACTCGCCGCCGTGTTCCTGGCGCCGCGAGACCAGACCCTGAGCGTGCCTGGGGTACTGCTCGATGGCGGACTCCGACTGACCGAAACGGGGGTGCTGTTTCTGGGCGGCGCCGCGCTGCTGTGGTTCTGGGCTGGGGTTTATGCCCTGCGGTACATGCGCGGCGATTCCCGCGCGCAAACCTTTGCCCTGTTCTGGATGCTGGTACTCGCTGGAAACCTGGGTGTGTTTCTGGCAGCGGATCTGGCGACCTTCTACGTGTCCTTCGCGCTGGTGTCGCTGGCCGCCTATCCGCTTGTGATCCACGATCGCAAACCCGCGTCGATGAGGGCCGGCGTGGTCTACATCATCCTTGCAGTTGTCGGCGAAACCGCGCTGCTGGCCGGTTTCATGATGATCGCCCATGCGGCAGGGGGAACGATCCTCATAGAGGGGGTTCGCGACAGGCTCGCCGACCCGGGGGCCGACCCGCTGGTGCTGTGGTTGCTGATTGCGGGTTTCGGCATCAAGGCGGGATTGGTCCCGCTGCATGTCTGGCTTCCGGTGGCACATCCGGCGGCGCCGGTCCCGGCCTCGGCGGTGCTGTCTGGCGCCATCGTGAAGGCGGGCATCTTCGGGCTGGTCACATTTCTGCCTTGGGGCAGCGCCTGGCCGATCAGTGGAACGCTGCTGGCTCTTGCGGGGTTCGGCGGGCTCTTCACGGCGGCGCTCTACGGGGCGATGCAGGGCAATCCAAAGACGGTGCTGGCCTATTCAACAGTCAGCCAGATGGGGCTTCTGATGGGCGTGATGGGCGCGGCGCTGGCGGCGGGCCTGCCGGCGGCTTCGGTTCTGCCGGCGGTAGCGCTTTATGCGCTGCATCACGGGCTGGCCAAGGGGGCGCTGTTCCTGGGCGTCGGCGTGGTCGGCAAGGCTCGGGGCGTGGCGCGGGGCTTGGTGATCGCGGCACTGGCAATGGCCGCCTTGTCGGTGGCCGGGTTGCCGCTAACCGCCGGCGCGCTTGTGAAATCGGCGATCAAGGGTCCCGCAGGCGACTTTGGCGCGACGTTAATCGGCCTCTCGGCGCTGACCTCAGGGCTGTTGCTGGTGCGCTACTTTTTCACCCTTCCCGCGCCTGCAAAATCTGGCGGCCCGCCCGGTCTCATGGTGGTGCCGCTGGTAGCGCTGTCAGCCGCCGCGCTTGGCCTGCCGTGGTCACTCTATGCCCGGGCAACGGGCAATGCGCCCTACGAGGCGATTGACCTGTTGGCGCTCGGCATCAGCGCCTGGCCCCTTGGGCTCGCGGCAGTTCTCGTCATCGCCGCGTTGGGAACCGGACTGCGCGCCCCGTCGCTGGCCGAAGGCGACCTGCTCGGCCCGGCAGCCCGGCTCAGCGCGAGGGCAGCCGCCGTTGCCCGGGCAGCCGCATTGGCGGGCCGATCGGAGAGGCCGGGCGAAAACGGGCAGCTCTTGGCGGAGATCGCCGAGGGGCTTGAGCGTCTGGAACGGCTGATCAACGATCGTGCGGCCACGTCGGCCGCCGTTATACTGATTGCGCTGGGCCTGTTCGCTGCGCTTACCTGACGGCGCCGCGTGCGAAACTAGTCAGCGATCGCCGTTCAGCGGAGATGTCCACCAGCCCACCGAGTCTTTGGCAGCAGCAAGTAGTTTGCTTTTAGTTTCGTATTGTGAGGCTTTTTCTGCCAGACGCTTTTTGCAACGTCCTCAAGTCACTCGCGTCGACCGAGGAACTGCAGCAGGAACATGAACATGTTGATGAAGTCGAGGTATAGGCGCAGGTCGTGTCTCGGAAGTGGTAGAAATTGGATGGCGGCGTAATCTCCGGGTGAACTGACACCCACCCAGCCGGCGGCTGCAACCGCCAGGGAGATCACGCCATGAAGCAGAATACCGACAGCTCGTCCTTTTCGCTACTGCCCGACGCAGGCGGGTATGATCCGATCGAGGACCGCCTGCGGGCAAATGTCCGTGCCACCAC
>ERZ500977.128-NODE-128-length-14721-cov-7.862880_pt1 | contig 14721 bp, 14 predicted proteins | sample MGYA00248863_ERZ500977 | MGnify/ENA primary metagenome ERZ500977 (study PRJEB25958, sample SAMN03398581) | human skin metagenome | study: EMG produced TPA metagenomics assembly of the Human Skin Microbiome Metagenome (human skin metagenome) data set.
GCGAAAGGACCCGCCGGACCGACCCGTCCGGGGTTCCGGACAGGCTCTCAGCCGTGGCCGCCGGCGAAACGCTCCGCCAGCGCCGCGGCGCGGGCGTCGTCGATCTTGGCGAAGAGCACGGCCGGCACCTCGAAGCCATGCCCGGGCCCGAGCACCTCAAGGGCGGCGCCCACATCCTGCGGCCATGCCGCCTCGTCCAGGCCGAGCGCCGCCAGCATCGTGTCCGAGGCATCCGGCAGGAAGGGCCGGCTCAGCACCGCATAGAGCCGGATCAGGTTGAAGGCGAAGCGGGTGATCGCCGCCGCCCGGGCCGGATCGGCCTTGATCGCCGTCCAGGGCGCGGCCGCCTGAAGATACTCGTTCCCGGCCACCCAGATCGCCCGCAGTTCCTGGGCGGCCTTGCGGAATTCCAGCGCCTCCATCTGCGCCTCGTAGGCCGCGAGCCGGCGGGTGAGCTCGGCCGTCACCACCGCCTCCTCCGGGCCATAGGCCCCGCCCTCGGGCAGGGCGCCCCCGAAGCGGGCATGGCTGAACTTCGTGACCCGGCTGACGAAGTTGCCGAGCACATCCGCAAGATCCTTGTTCACCCCGGCCTGAAAGCTTTCCCAGGTGAAGTTCGAATCCGAGCCTTCCGGCACGTTCGCCATCAGCCACCAGCGCCAGTAGTCCGACGGCAGGATCTCCAGCGCCTGGTCCATGAAGATGCCGCGGCCCTGGCTGGTCGAGAACTTGCCGCCGTCATAGTTCAAGTAGTTGAAGCTCTTGATGTAATCCACGAGCTTCCACGGCTCGCCGCTCCCGAGGAGCGTCGCGGGGAAGCTCAGGGTGTGGAAGGGCACGTTGTCCTTGCCCATGAACTGGATGTAGCGCACGTCGCCGGCGCCCTCGTCCGTCCGCCACCACCGCCGCCAGTCCGCCTCGCCGAGGCCGGTCGCGTCGGCCCATTCGGCGCTGGCGGCGATGTATTCGATCGGGGCGTCGAACCAGACGTAGAAGACCTTGCCCTCCATCCCCGGCCAGTCCGCATCGCCCTTCCGGACCGGGATGCCCCAGTCGAGATCGCGGGTGATGCCGCGGTCCTGCAGGCCGTCGCCGTCGTCGAGCCACTTGCGGGCGATCGAGGTCGAGAGCACGGGCCAGTCGTGCTTCGTGTCGATCCAGGCGCGCAGCTGATCGCGCAGCGCGCTCTGGCGCAGGTAGAGATGCTTGGTCTCGCGCACCTCCAGGTTGGTCGAGCCCGAGATCGCCGAGCGGGGGTTGATGAGGTCGGTCGGGTCGAGCTGCTTGGTGCAGTTCTCGCACTGGTCGCCCCGCGCCCGCTCGTAGCCGCAGTTCGGGCAGGTGCCCTCGATGTAGCGGTCGGGCAGGAACCGCCCGTCGTCGATCGAATAGACCTGCCGCTCGGACACCTCCTCGATCAGCCCGGCCTCGGCCAGACGCCCGGCGAAATGCTGGGTGAGCCGGTGGTTGCGCAGGCTCGACGACCGCCCGAAGTGATCGAAGCTGAGGCGGAAGCCCTCGGCCAGATCCTTCTGCACCGCCCACATCCGCTGGCAATAGGCGTCGACCGGCTCGCCGGCCTTGGCGGCGGCCAGTTCGGCCGGGGTGCCGTGCTCGTCGGTCGCGCAGATGAACAGCACCTCATGCCCGCGGGCCCGGGCGTAGCGGGCATAGACATCCGAAGGCAGCTGGCTGCCCACGAGATTGCCCAGATGCTTGATGCCGTTGATATACGGCAGGGCGGACGTGATGAGGATACGGCCCATTGGCTTCCCGGGATCGGCTGCGTCAGGATGACAGGGAACGCCTAGGCTACCGCGGGCAGCACGTCCAGTCCGTCAGCTGTCCTCGCGCTCGGCCGGGGTCGCCTCCAGCCGCATCGGGGCTGCGCTCCGCGCCAGATCCTCGACCCCGAGCGCCGTCACCGGCCGCGCCATCGCATAGCGCGTTACCCAGACGAGCCGCTCCTCCGCGCGGGTGATCGCCACATAGGCGAGGCGTTTCCAGAGCGGGATGCCCGCCTCGACCCGTCCGGCCCGCGAGGCCGCGAAGAGATCGGGCGCGAAGACCTGCACCTCGCGCCACTGCGACCCCTGCGCCTTGTGGATGGTCGCCGCCGCACCATGCAGGAAGACCGCCCCCATGCTGGCCGCCGTGGGGATCCAGGGCTCCTCCTCGCCGGGCGCCTCGATCTGGATAATGCTCGCGACGCCGAGCTGCGGCTCCTCGGCGCCGACGACATGGATCCGGCTGAAGCCGGGCCGCTTGCCCGGCCCGAGATAGATCGCCTGCGCCCCCTTGGTCAGGCCGCGGGCCTCGAGGTCCATCCGCTTCTTGCGGTGCTTGAGCGGCAGCTCGATCCCGTCGCAGATCAGCGGCTCGCCGGGCAGCAGCGCATCCGCCGGCGCGCCATGGGCGAGGCGGAAGGCGTGGATCAGCCGCACCCGGGTCGCATTGCGCCAGACGAGCACCGGCGCCCGCGCCATGGCACCGGCATCGACCCGCGGCTCGACGGCCACGCGCGCATCGCGCCGGGCGGCCTCCTCGACCATCCGCTCGAATCTCTGGAAATCGACCTCCGGGTCGGCAAGGGCATGGGCAAGGTCGAGGATCGGACTGTCGGCAGCCTGCCGGTGCACCCGGCTCAGGACCAGCCGCTGCGCCTCCGGCAGGGTCTCGAAAACCATCTCCCCGCCGCCGCCGACCGGGGCGAGCTGTGCGGGATCGCCGAACAGCACCAGGCTGCGGAAGATCTCGCGCAGGTCCTCCATCTGTCGGGGCTCCAGCATCGAGGCCTCGTCGATCAGTCCGATGTCGAGCGGCTCCTCGCGCCGCTTCCAGCCCCGGATGAAGTCCGAGCCGCGCAGCCCCGCGGTGGCGAGCGCCCCGGGGATGGACGCATGCTGCTGGTAGAAGGCAAGGGCGCGGTCGAGAGCGGCGTCGCTCAGCCCCTCCATCACCGGCCGGTCGCCCTTGCCGGTCAGCCATTCGGCCAGGGCCTCGTAGTCGGGATCATAGAGGGGGGTGTAGAGGATCCGGTGGATCGTCGTCGCGGGAACACCCCGCATCCGGAGCACGCTCGCCGCCTTGTTGGTGGGGGCGAGCACCGCCAGCGTCCGCCGTTCCCGGGCGCGCTTGCTCTCGTAGTCGGTCGAGACAGGCTCGACCCCCGCGGCGACCAGCGCCTTCACCAGATGGGCGAGCAGCAGCGTCTTGCCCGATCCGGCCTTGCCGATCACCGCCAGCGGCGGCGACGGCGCGCCGGCTTCCGGCAGGATTGTGCCCGCCGTGATGTCGACGCCTGCATCGTGCAGGGCGATGCCGATCCGCGCATAGGCGCGCGCCTGATCCTCGGAGAATTCCATCGGCCCTCCTTAGCGGAGGGCACCCTGCCCCGCCAGCGGAGAGGCGCGCGTCAGGCCGCGACCCGGACCTCGTCCACGACCGCGGCCGGTGCCGCGGAGGTGGCGGCCTCCGGGCCGAAGCTCGCGTCGAACCAGCGCGCGATGACGCTGAGCGGAATGCCGGACTTGCGCGAGATCTCGGCGCGCGCCTCGACGGTGATCGGCCAGAGCCCGACGCTGATCTCGTCGCGGCCGTTGCCGTCGCTGCCGATGATGTCGGGCATCGAGCCGATCCGGCGATAGAGCGGGATGGTCTTCGAATAGACGACGCCGACCGCCTGATCGAGGCCGAAGCGCAGGCCGAGTTCCACGCCGGCCACCAGCAGCGCCGCCGCGACGCCCGCGGTACCGTCCGGCGCCAGGCAGAAACGGGTGCATTCCCAGATGAACGGGCTCTGGATCTTCACGCCGCCGGTCAGGTGCAGGAAATGCTCGTTGGTCATGATCCGCCCGGTCGTCGGCATGATCCGAACCGAACCGCCATGCGTGCCGTCGGAATTCTCCCAGATGATGTAAAGCGGGTTCATGGCATCGTATTGATCCATCTCCCAGCCGCGTTCATCTACCGAAACTTCCCAGTCAAGCCGCTGCTTGAACTGAACCGCACGATGCTGGAACATCGACTCCGCAAGAACGGGGAAATTCGAAAGCTGATCAGCGTAGAGGTAACGGATCATTTTTATCTCCGGCGACTTTTGCTGGAGACAAGAAATCGGCCATCTTTCCTAAAAAAGGCCGAGCGTGCGCTGGTTCAATATTTTGGCAACGCCCCGGAGGGGACGATGATCCCCCGCGCCAGCGCCAGCGCCACCGCATGGGTGACATTCGCCGCCCCGAGCTTGTGCCGGGCCGAGTCGATATAGGCCCGCAGCGTGTTCTCCGAGATCTGCAGCGCCTGCGCCACGGCGGCCCGGCTGTGGCCGAGGCTCAGTTGCAGCAGCGCCTCACGCTCGCGCGGGGAGAGCTCGGCCGAGGGCGCCTCGACCTCGTCGTTGATGATCCGCATCGCCTGCTGGTGCATCAGGTGCGAGACGAGGAGCAGGTCCTTGTTCCGGCGGGTAGTGAAGTCCTGCCAGTCCGCGTCGCTCGCGGTATCGTTCACGGCGAACAGCGCGAATTCGCCCTTCGGCCCCCAGATCGGCACCGAGAAGCCCTGGTTGCCGAGACCATGGGCGATCGAATCCTTCATCAGTTCGCGCGCCTGCGGGCTCGACCAGTCGAGCGTCTTCCAGTCCATCGGGTGAAAGCGCCGCAGCGCGCCGATGACCACCGGATCGACTCTCCGGTAGTCCATCTCGACATAGCGATGCGCCCATTCGCGCGAGTAGGTGAAGGCGCCGATCTGCTCGCGGGTCAGGGTCGCGGTATGATACATGACATGCAGGACGCCCAGGGCGTCCCGCAGCTCATGCGCCCAGACCTGAAGCTCTTCAATGGAGCTCGTAGTCTGCAAGCGCTCCAGAAGTGCCTCGTGCTCTTCCCGTACCACCTTCACCTGACCCTGCGGCCAGCTTCATCCCGATCTCGCTCGCGGCGACGAAGATCGCGTCATCCAGCTGCTCGGCGAGAAGGACCATGCCGTTCTTTTCCGAAAACTGCCTGATGTCCTTCAGGATATCAATCACCCAGTCGGCCTTCATGTTCGCTGTCCTGTGGTGGAGTGTCGGGGCTGAGGAAATGTTTACCACTGGCGATCCATCGGCTGAAACTCGCCAATTCTGCACCCGCAGAAATGGGGAGGATGGACACGCACAAGTATTTGAAATCCCAGACATGAATCAACCGGGGCGAGCACTCGCCCCGGTTGCGTGGGTGATTCGGGTCTGCGCCTTACGCCGATCGAAGGGCGCGGCTCGCCTCGATCGCATCGGCGAAGGTCCGCAGCCCGATGCGCGGCGAGCTGATCAGCACGGCCATGTTGCCCGGCTTGTGCTCGTTGCGCCGCATCTTCACATGGGCGTCGGGGATCTCCGCCCAGGGGAAGACCTCGGACATGCAGGGGTCGATCCGCCGCTCCAGCATCAGCTGGTTGGCCGCGCTCGCCTGCTTCAGGTTCGCGAAGTGGCTGCCCTGCACGCGCTTCTGGTGCATCCAGAGATAGCGCGCGTCCATGGTGAGGTTGTAGCCGGTTGTCCCGGCGCAGATCACCACCATGCCGCCCTTCTTCACGACCTGCACCGACACCGGGAAGGTCGACTCGCCCGGGTGCTCGAACACCATGTCGACGTTCACGCCCTTGCCGGTAATGTCCCAGATCGCCTTGCCGAACTTGCGGACTTCGCCGAGCCAGTCCTTGTACTCGGGGCTGTTGACCGGAGGCATCTGCCCCCAGCACTTGAAGTCCTTGCGGTTGATGACCCCCTTGGCGCCAAGCGACAGCACGAAGTCACGCTTGTTCTCCTCCGAGATCACCCCGATGGCGTTGGCGCCGGCGGTGTTGATCAGCTGGATCGCGAACGACCCGAGGCCGCCCGAGGCGCCCCAGACCAGCACGTTCTGCCCGGGGCGCAGTTCGTGCGGCGCATGGCCGAACAGCATCCGGTAGGCGGTGGCCAGCGTCAGCGTGTAGCAGGCCGCCTGCTCCCAGGTCAGGTGCTGCGGCCGCGACATCAGCTGCTGGCTCTGCACGTTGGTGAACTGCGCGAAGCTGCCGTCCGGCGTCTCGTAACCCCAGATCCGCTGGCTCGGCGAGAACATCGGGTCGCCGCCGTTGCAATGCTCGTCATCGCCGTCGTCCTGGTTGCAATGGATGACAACCTCGTCGCCGACCTTCCAGCGCTTCACCTTGTCGCCGACCGCCCAGACGATGCCCGAGGCATCCGAGCCCGCGATGTGGAACGGCGCCTTGTGCACGTCGAAGGGGCTGATCGGAATCCCGAGGCCGGCCCAGACGCCATTATAGTTGACGCCCGCCGCCATCACGAAGACCAGCACCTCGTGGCTGTCGAGCTGCGGGGTGTCGACCACCTCGACCTTGAACGACTTGTCCGGCTCGCCATGCCGTTCGCGCCGGATGGCCCAAGCGTACATCTTCTTCGGGACATAGCCGAGCGGCGGGATTTCCCCGATCTCATACAGGTCCTTCTGCGGAGCGTCATAGTCCGGCTGGGTGACGGGGGCGTCCAGAGGGGCCATGGGTTCTTTTCCTTTCCGGCGCGCCGTCCCCAAACGGCGCGCAACAAAATTGCGCCACAAGCTGCCGCGGTTTCATTACATTATCCGAAGACCGGCGCAACCTGTTTGTGCACTGCGATGAATGGCGGGCCGGACAGCGGGGCCGAGACCCGACAAGGGCTTCTGCATGCTGCCTGAATCGGCCGTCCTGCACCAATGAATTCTCGCGGCCGTCATCGTGGCTCCGGCCATGGCCCGCAGCGGCCCGCGACGAATCAGTGTCGTGGAAATGAATCGCTTGTGCCCCATTGCGCGCAATTTACTTGCGCAAGGGCTTGACGAATTCCGCTGCGATGCAGCAGTATCCGGCCGGCTGCCCGGGGGCGGACTGCGTATGAAACGAATGCCGGGGCGGTCGATATTTTCCTCCGTATCACTCATATAGCCAGACTATCCCGCGTGATGCGCAGCTCTGGGGTGCCCGAATGACCGAAATTTCCCGCGACAAGCCCTGGCTGTTCCGCACCTATGCCGGCCATTCCACGGCAGCCAAGTCGAACGCGCTCTACCGGACCAACCTCGCCAAGGGGCAGACCGGCCTGTCGGTCGCATTCGACCTGCCGACCCAGACCGGCTATGACAGCGACCATGTCCTCGCACGCGGCGAGGTCGGCAAGGTCGGCGTGCCGGTCAGCCACATCGGCGACATGCGCGCCCTCTTCGACCAGATCCCGCTCGAGGAAATGAACACCTCGATGACGATCAACGCCACCGCGGCCTGGCTGCTGGCACTCTATGTCGCCGTCGCCGAGGAGCAGGGCGCCGACATTTCCAGGCTTCAGGGCACGGTCCAGAACGACATCATCAAGGAATATCTCTCGCGTGGCACCTATGTCTTCCCGCCCGCGCCATCGCTGAAGCTCATCGGCGACGTGGCCGAATACTGCTATCGCTCGGTTCCGAAGTGGAACCCGATGAATGTCTGCTCCTACCATCTCCAGGAGGCGGGCGCGACGCCGGAGCAGGAACTCGCCTTCGCCCTCGCCACCGCCTGCGCCGTCCTCGACCAGGTGAAGGGGCAGGTTTCGGACGAGGATTTCCCCGAACTCGTCTCGCGCATCTCCTTCTTCGTGAATGCCGGCATCCGCTTCGTCACCGAGATGTGCAAGATGCGGGCCTTCGTCGATCTCTGGGATGAAATCACCGAGACGCGCTACGGGGTCCGGGACGCGCGCTATCGCCGCTTCCGCTATGGCGTGCAGGTGAACAGCCTCGGCCTGACCGAGCAGCAGCCGGAGAACAACGTCTACCGGATCCTCATCGAGATGCTGGCCGTGACCCTCTCGAAGAAGGCCCGCGCCCGCGCCGTGCAGCTTCCGGCCTGGAACGAGGCCCTCGGCCTGCCGCGTCCCTGGGACCAGCAGTGGTCGCTCCGGATGCAGCAGATCATGGCCTACGAGACCGACCTTCTCGAATACGGCGATCTCTTCGACGGCAATCCGGCCGTGGAGGCGAAGGTCGCGGCGCTCAAGGATGGCGCCCGCGCCGAACTCGCCCGCATCGACGAGATGGGCGGCGCCGTCGCCGCCATCGACTACATGAAGGGCGCGCTCGTCGCCGCCAACACCGCCCGGCTCGGCCGGATCGAGGCCGGCGAGACGACCGTCGTCGGGGTCAACCGCTTCACCGGCGGCGAGGAATCACCGCTCACCGCCGGAGATGGCGGCATCATGGTCGTCGATCCGGCGGTCGAGGCCGAGCAGGTCGGACGGCTCCAGGCCTGGCGCGCGGAGCGCGACGCCGGGGCCGTCGCCGCGGCGCTCGACGCCCTGAAGGCGGCGGCCCGGGAGGGAGGCAACGTCATGCCGCCCTCGATCGCTGCCGCGAAGGCCGGTGTCACCACCGGCGAATGGGGGGCGGCCATGCGCGAGATCTTCGGCGAATACCGTGCCCCCACCGGCGTCGGCAAGGCCGCGAGCGCACCGCGCGGCAACCTCGCCGAGGTGAATGCCGCGGTCGAGGCCGCCTCGGCCGTCCTCGGCCGCCGCCTGAAATTCCTGGTCGGCAAGCCCGGGCTCGACGGCCATTCCAACGGCGCCGAGCAGATCGCCGTCCGCGCCCGCGATGCCGGCATGGAAGTGGTCTACGAGGGAATCCGCCTGACGCCCGCCCAGATCGTGAACGCCGCGCTGGAGGAGAGCGTCCATGTCGTCGGCCTGTCGATCCTGTCCGGCTCGCACCTGCCGCTCGTGTCCGAGGTGATGGAGCGGATGCGCGCGGCCGGGCTGGAGGACATCCCGGTCATCGTCGGCGGCATCATCCCCGAGACCGACGCCGAGGAGCTCCGCGCCATGGGCGTCGCCCGGGTCTACACGCCCAAGGACTTCGACCTGAACCGCATCATGCTCGACATCGTGGCCCTCGTGGCAGGCGAAGGCCGCGCCGCGGCGTAAGAGCCCCTGCGGCGCCCCCAGACGGGGGGCGACGGCGCCCTCCGCCGCTGTTCCGTCAGGCGGCCGAATCGTCCCTCTGCGATCCGGCCACGCCCCGCGCGCGTGTCGGCCCGCCCGGCTGAAGCGGCGCGACTTTCCCCCGACCCCTCCCGGATTGGCGGAGGGATGCCGGGCCGCCGGCCTCACACCTGCCGCAGGACCTGCGCATAGAGGGCCGCGTCGACATTGCCGCCGGAGGCCACGACGATCACCGTGTCGCCCGCCACCGCCTCGCCGTGAAACAGCAGCGCCGCCAGCGCCACGGCGCCGCCGGGCTCCAGCACCAGCCGCAGGTGCCGGAAGGCCACCGCCATCGCCGCCAGAGCCTCGCCGTCCGTCACCACCAGCCCGGGCCCGGCGAGGCGCCGCAGCACCGGCAGGGTCAGGAGGCCCGGCACCGGCGTCAGGAGCGCATCGCATACCGATCCGGTGGCGGCCGCGTTCCGCTCCCGGGTGCCCGAGGCGAGCGACCGGGCCATGTCGTCGAAGCCTTCGGGCTCGACGGTCCGGACCGTGAAGCCCGGCGCCTCGGCCTCCAGCGCCAGCGCGATGCCGCTCGACAGCCCGCCGCCGCCACAGGGCACCAGCACCTCGGCCTCGGAGACGCCGAGCGCGGCGGCGTCCGCCGCGATCTCCAGCCCGATCGTCCCCTGCCCCGCGATCACCTCCGGGTGGTCGAAGGGCGGGATCACCACCAGCCCGCGCTCGCGGGCCAGGGCGTCGCCCAGCGCATCGCGGGACTCGCCGCGCGCCCGGTCATAGGTGACGACCTCGGCCCCGAGCGCCCGGGTCGCCTCGATCTTCACCGCCGGCGCATCCTCCGGCATCAGGATCACCGCCGGCAGGCCATGGGCGGCGGCCGCCGCCGCCACGCCCTGCGCGTGGTTGCCCGACGAATAGGCGAGGATGCCCGCCGTTCCCGGCGGCAGCGCCGAGACCGCTGCCCAGCCCCCGCGCAGCTTGAACGCGCCGGTCGCCTGCAGGCACTCGGCCTTCACCAGCACCCGCCGCCGCACCAGCATGTCGAGCCCGGGGGAGGACAGGAGCGGCGTCGCCCGGACATGCCCCTCGGCCCGCGCCGCCGCCGCGCGGATGGCGGCAATGTCGGGCGCCCGTACCTCCGACATCAGGCCGCAGCCCGCGCCATCAGCGCATCGAAGACGGTGAGCGCCTCGGGCTCGTCGAGGAAGGGCACATGCCCGCGGTCCGGGACCTCGGCGACGATCATGTCGGGGCGCCGGGCCTGCATCTCGGCCAGCGTCTCGCGGCTCAGCAGGCGCGAATTCGCTCCCCGCAGCACCGCGAGCGGCAGCCCGGCGAAGGCGTCGAACAGCGGCCAGAGATCGGCCGGCGGGTCCTGGTCCAGCGCCATCTGCATCATGTCCCGCAGGCGGGCATCGTAGTTGAGGGCGAGGCCCCCGTCGCCCTCGTCGAACCAGCGCCGGGCACAGTCGAGCCACTTCTCCTCGGTCACGCCCGGGAATTCCGCCCCCATCCGCACGGCCAGCGCCTGCGCGGCCTCGGCATGGGTGCGCGCCCGCGGGACGACGCCGAGATAGGTCATGATCTGCGCAAGGCCATCCGGCGCCAGCTCCGGGCCGATGTCGTTCAGCAGCACCCCGGCCAGCCGGTCGCGGACCGCCGCGGCCAGCACCATGGAGACGAGCCCGCCCCGCGAGGTTCCGACGACGACCACCCGCGGCACGCCGAGATGGTCGAGCAGTTCGACGACGTCCCGCGCCTCGACGGCGGGGTTGTAGTTCAGCATCTCCGGGTCGCGGTCCGAGTCGCCCCGGCCGCGGAAGGTAAGGCAGATCATCCGGTGGCGATCACCACGGGCCGCGACCAGTTCGTCGAAATCCCGGCGGTTCCGGGTCAGGCCCGGCAGGCAGAGGACCGGGGGCTGTCCGGCTCCGCCCTCCCCCGCGTCGCTGAAGTCGAGGCTCAGGCCGTCGGACGTTGTGAAGCGCATCGGAACTCCTTCCAGCTCGCGCAGGAGGAACCGGCTGCCCGGCCGCCTGGCTCAGAGATTCTCCGGCTGGGCCATGCCGAGGACATGGAAGCCGCCATCCACGAACAGAACCTCGCCGGTCGTGCTCGCCGAAAGATCCGAGGCGAGATAGACGGCCGCCCCGCCCACGGCCTCCAGGCTGGCATTGGCGCGCAGGGGCGTGTTGCGTTCGGTCGCCGCATAGACCTTGCGCGCCCCCGAGATCGCGGCCCCCGCCAGCGTGCGCATCGGCCCCGGGCTGATCGCGTTGACGCGGATGCCGTCCGGCCCGAGGTCGTTGGCGAGATAGCGCACGGCGCTCTCCAGCGCCGCCTTGGCCACGCCCATGACATTGTAGTGCGGCGTGACCCGCTGCGCCCCGATGTAGCTCAGCGTCAGGACCGAGCCCCCCCGCGGCATCAGCGGCGCCGCGCGGCGGGTGAGATCGACGAGGCTGTAGCAGGAGATCTCGAGCGAGCGCGAGAAATTCGCCCGGCTGGTGTCGAGGAAGCGCCCGTCGAGCTCCGCCTTGTCCGAGAAGGCAATCGCATGGACGAGGATGTCGAGCCCCCCCCAGACCTCGCCGACCCGCGCGAAGAGCGCATCGAGCGACTCGGCATCCTGCACATCCGCCGGTTCGACGAACCGGGCCCCGAGCGACTCCGCGAGCGGCAGCACCCGCCGCCCGAAGCCGTCCCCCTGATAGGTGAAGCCGAGCTCGGCCCCGGCCTCATGCATCGCCTTCGCGATGCCCCAGGCGATGGAATGGTCGTTGGCGACGCCAAGGATCAGTGCCCGCTTGCCCGCGAGGAGAGTGTTCGCCATGCGCCTCAGCCGTGGTAGCGGCTGAGGGCGAGGGAAGCATTGGTCCCGCCGAAGCCAAAGGAATTCGAGAGGACCGTGTCGAGCCCGGCGCCGTCAACCCGGCTGACCGCGATCTCGGAGGGACGCAGCTCGGGGTCGAGCTCCGTCACGTTGGCCGAGGCGGTGATGAAGTCGTCCTGCAGCATCAGCAGGCAGTAGATCGCCTCCTGCACGCCGGTGGCGCCGAGGCTGTGGCCGGTCAGCGACTTGGTGGAGCTGATCGGCGGCACCGCATCGACCCCGAAGACCCGGCGGATCGCCTGCACTTCGGTCACGTCGCCGGCCGGCGTCGAGGTGCCATGCGCGTTGATATAGCCGACCTGCCGGTTGCCGATGGTGGAGAGGGCAAGCTTCATGCAGCGTTCCGCGCCCTCGCCCGAGGGGGCGACCATGTCATGCCCGTCCGAGGTGGCGCCATAGCCCGTCACCTCGGCATAGATCTTCGCGCCGCGGGCGAGGGCATGCTCCAGTTCCTCCAGCACCACGACTCCCCCGCCGCCGGCGATGACGAAGCCGTCGCGGGTGGCGTCGAAGGCCCGGCTCGCGGTCTGCGGCGTGTCGTTGTACTTGGAGCTCATCGCGCCCATGGCATCGAAGAGGCAGGAGAGCGTCCAGTCGAGTTCCTCGCCGCCGCCGGCAAAGACGATGTCCTGCTTGCCGAACTGGATCTGCTCCACACCGGCGCCGATGCAATGCGCCGAGGTCGAGCAGGCGGAGGTGATCGAATAGTTGATGCCCTTGATCTTGAAGGGCGTGGCAAGGCAGGCCGAATTGGTCGAGGACATGCAGCGGGTGACCATGAACGGCCCCATCCGCTTCGGGCTGCCCTTTTCCAGCACGATCTTGTGCGCCTCGAAGAGATTGGCCGTCGAGGGGCCGCCGGACCCCATCACGAGGCCGGTCCGCTCGTTGGAGACATCGCCCGGCTCGAGGCCGCTGTCGGCGATGGCCTGTTCCATGGCGATGTAGTTGTAGGCCGCCCCCTCGCCCATGAAGCGGAGCTGGCGCTTGTCGACATGGGCGGCCACGTCGATGTCGGGCTGTCCGTGAACCTGGCAGCGGAAGCCGTGCTCCGCATAGTCGGGCGCAAAGCTGATGCCCGACCGGCCCTCCTTCAGGGAGGTGAGAACCTCGGCGGCGGAGTTGCCGATCGAGGAGACGATCCCGATGCCGGTGATCACGACGCGGCGCATGGCCGTCCTCCCTCAGTCCTGGAACAGTCCGACCTTCATGTCGGTTGCCGTGTAGATGACCTCGCCATCGGCCTTCATCGTCCCGTTGGCGATCCCGAGCTTCAGCTTGCGGTCGATCACCCGGGTGAAGTCAACGGTGTATTCGACCAGCTTGACCGATGGCGTCACCATCCCGGTGAACTTGACCTCGCCGACGCCGAGCGCACGGCCGCGCCCCAGCATCCCGCGCCAGCCGAGATTGAAGCCCGTCAGCTGCCACAGGGCATCGAGGCCCAGGCAGCCGGGCATCACCGGATCGCCGATGAAATGGCACGCGAAGAACCAGAGGTCGGGCGTGATGTCGAACTCGGCGACGACATGCCCCTTCCCCGCGCTGCCGCCATCGGCGGAAATGTCGATGATGCGGTCCATCATCAGCATCGGCGGATTCGGCAACTGCGGGTTGCCCGGGCCAAACATCTCGCCGCGGGCGCAGGCCAGCAGTCCATCCTTGTCGAAGCGGGTCGGCTTGTCGGTCATGCCGGCGCATTCCTTCCCGTAGGGGCTGAAACCGCCGGGCTTCTAGCACCGCCGGGGACGGCGGCGCAAGGGACGTACCGCGGCCTCCGCCGGAAGACCTGTCGCGCCACGCACCGGCGCCCCGGGGCAGGGCGTTGCGCCACCGCACCGGGCGTGAGGCGAATATGCGCGGCGGCATTGTGATTTCGTCACATATTTCCTACCATAGGAACAGTAGCCTCGCAGAGAGCCGGCCAATGCTGCAGAGCCACTCCATGCGCCTCGACGCGCGCCCCGATCAGGATCCCGCCCTGGCCCGTCGCCGGGCCGCGTCCTGGCTGTCGGGCGCCGGTCTGCGGCCGACTCGCCAGCGGCTGGCGCTGGCGGGCCTGCTCGTCGGCGACGGCCACAACCGCCATGTCACGGCCGAGAGCCTGCACGAGGCGGCAGCGGCCATCGGCGCCTCGGTCTCGCTGGCGACGGTCTACAACACGCTCCGCGCCTTCTGCGACGCCGGACTGATGAACGAGATCACCGTCGACGGGTCGCGCTCCTATTTCGACACCCGCACGGACGAGCATCCGCACTATTACTGGGAGGGGAGCGGCCGGCTGACGGACGCCCCCGTGGATGCGGTGACGCTGATCGGCGAACCGCGCATCCCCGACGGCGCGCAGCTCAGCCGGGTCGACGTGGTGATCCGCCTGCGCGCCGAGGACTGAGAAGCTGCCTGAAAACCCGGCCGGGTCGGTCCGGCGGTTTTTTCGCGCCGGACCTCCGCAGTCGCATTTCCGAACAGTCTCTGAGCCCGCGCCGGGCCCGGCCCCATTCAGCAGCCTTTGATGGTGGTCAGCCCCGACATCGCGGGCGGCCACCCGACTGCGGCCCCGGCGCGCAGGGTGACGCGCCTCTGCCCCCAGAACCGGCGCAGGATGCCACGGCTCTCCGGCTTCATCGCCTTCGCGATGGAGGCCTTTGCCAACCCGTCCTGAAAGGGCTGCGTCAGTCGAAGGCCTCGCCGGGGTCGACGCCCCAGAGCACGGCCTGCGGGAGATATCCGTCGAACTTGCCCGCCGTCACCGCGCACCATCCGCCCTCGCAGGACTCGATCCGCACGATGACGCCCGGCTCCAGCAGGGCGACCGTGCCGGCGGCCTCGCCCGCCT
>ERZ500977.129-NODE-129-length-14539-cov-4.855289_pt1 | contig 14539 bp, 13 predicted proteins | sample MGYA00248863_ERZ500977 | MGnify/ENA primary metagenome ERZ500977 (study PRJEB25958, sample SAMN03398581) | human skin metagenome | study: EMG produced TPA metagenomics assembly of the Human Skin Microbiome Metagenome (human skin metagenome) data set.
GCCATCCTGAAACTGGTGCGCGGCGCCCGCCCGGAAACCACCACCCTCGACACCATCCGCAAGAACCTGGCCTGGGGGCCAGGACCGCGCGCCGCCCAGGCCCTGATGCTCGCCACCCGCGCCCGCGCCCTGCTCGACGGCGTGGTGGCCCGGCAGGCCGCCCTCGTGGCGCGATGGCTGCTGCTCGGCTTCATCCACGGCGTGATGAACACCGACAACATGACGATCTCCGGCGAGACGATCGACTACGGCCCATGCGCCTTCATGGAGTCGTTCGACCCGGCGACGGTGTTCAGCTCGATCGACAGCTGGGGCCGCTACGCCTACGGGAATCAGCCCTCGATTGCACTGTGGAATCTGGCGCGTTTCGCCGAGACGCTGCTGCCTCTGATCGACGACGACAGCGAGAAGACCATCGCGATGGCCGAGCAGTCGCTGGGCGGTTTCGCGCCGCTGTACGAGGCGACGTGGATCGACGGAATGAAGGCGAAGCTGGGCGTGCCGCGCGCATCCACCGACGAGGCGGGGCCTGTCATCCAGGATCTCCTGGCGCACCTGCAGCAGAGCCAGGTTGATTACACCTCGTTCTACCGCCTGCTGGCGATGGCGGCGCGCGGCGACAGCGAACCGGTTCACGGCGAGTTCATCGACCTCGCAGCGTTCGACGGCTGGCTTGCACGCTGGCGGGCGCTCGAGCCGGATGCCGATGCGATGGACAGGGTCAACCCCGTCTACATCCCGCGCAACCACCTGGTGGAGGAGGCGCTCACCGCGGCGACGGGCGGCGATCTGGCCCCGCTCGAAGGGCTGCTCGACGCGATCCGGTCGCCGTTCGATGAACGGCCTGGACTACGGCGATATGCCGAGCCCGGCCCCAAGGAGTTCAGCGCCTCCTTCCAAACCTTCTGTGGAACGTGAGCGCTGCGGCTAGCGTGCATCCGTGAGCGCCGACAGTGTCCGTCTCGGACTGCAGGACCTGATGTTCATCTACGGCGAGACGTCGAGTTCGAAAATGCACGTCGCCGGGCTCCTGCCGTTCACCCCGCCCGCCGACGCGCCCAGTGACTATCTGCGCCAGATGGTCGACGAGGCGCGCAGCCAGGAAGTCGTGCCGCCGTGGAATCGCAAGCTCGCCAATCCTCGGCTGCAGTTCAGCCCGCTGCACAGCTGGGTGACCGATAAGGACTTCGACTTCGACTACCACGTGCGGCGGTCGGCGTTGGCCAGCCCCGGCGACGAACGCGAACTCGGCGTGTTGGTGTCTCGGCTGCACAGCAACCACCTCGACCTGACGCGGCCGCCGTGGGAACTGCATGTGATCGAGGGCCTCGAAGGCGGGCGCTTCGCGCTGTACATGAAGATCCACCACGCTCTGGTCGACGGGTACAGCGCGATGCGGATGCTGGGCCGCAGCCTGTCCACCGATCCGAAGGACCGCAACACCCGCATGTTTTTCAACGTGCCGTCGCCGTCGCGCGCGCGGCGCTCGTCCGGGGAAGGCGAATCGTCGAACCCGCTGACAGCGGCACTGCGGGCGCTGGGCGGGGTGACTTCGGCGGTCACCGGCGGTGTCAGTTCGGCGGTCGATCTGACAGCTGCTCTGGTCAACACTCAGCTGCGCCGAGACGGCGACAACGCCCACATCTCGGGGTCGGCGTCGGCGCCTCACAGCATCCTCAATGCACGGATCAGCCGTAATCGCCGGTTCGCCACGCAGCAGTACGAGTTCGACCGCTTGAAGAAGCTCAGCGCTGCGCACGGCTCCACCATCAACGACGTGGCGCTGGCGATCATCGGCGGTGGACTGCGAAAGTTCCTGAGCGACTTCGACAAACTGCCGGATCGATCGTTGATCGCATTCTTGCCGGTGAACGTGCGGCCGAAGGGCGACGAGGGCGGTGGCAACGCGGTGGGGGCGATACTGGCGCCGATGGGCACCGACATCGAGGATCCGGTGGAGCGTCTGGTGGCCATCACGGCTGCCACGCGCGCGGCGAAGGCGCAGCTGCAATCTATGTCGCCGGCCGCGATCATCGCTTACAGTGCGGCGCTGTTGGCCCCGGCGGGCGGGCAGATCGCGGGCGCGTTGACCGGCGTGCAGCCGCCTATTCGCCCAGCGGGTCGTCCGTCGCTACCACGTGGGCCGGATTGCCATAGAAGCGCAGCGCCGACGCGTAGAGCTGCGCGACCAGTTGCGATTCAGGGTCCGCGGGAGCCCCGACAGGGATCGACGGCGCGGCGGAGTGCCCACCGCAACCAGCCGCGACGAGAGCCGCGACGATCAGTTGGACAACGCTACGCGCGCGGCTCAGCCGACTCAGTCCTCGGATGCGGCAGCGACAGCCGCGGCAACTGCCGGACCGACCCGCGGATCCAGTGCGCTCGGAACGATGTGGTCGACCGCCAGCTCGTCGCCGACGACGGAGAAAATCGCCTCTGCCGCAGCCACTTTCATCTTCTCGGTGATGCGGCGGGCGCCCGCGTCGAGTGCGCCGCGGAAGACACCCGGGAACGCCAGCACATTGTTGATCTGGTTCGGGAAATCGCTGCGCCCCGTGGCGACAATGGCAGCGTGCTTGCGCGCCGCGTCGGGATGGATCTCGGGATCGGGGTTCGACAACGCGAAGACGATCCCGTTCGGCGCCATCGTCGCGATGATCTCCTCCGGCACCACACCCGCGGACAACCCGAGGAACATGTCGGCCCCGTCGAGTGCTTCCGCGAGACCACCGGTGCGACCGGCAGGATTGGTACGGCCCGCCAGCTCGGCCTTGAACGGATTCAGGTCACTACGGCCGGAGTGGACGATGCCCTTGGAATCCAGCACGGTGATGTCGGAAATGCCTTTGGCGAGCAGGATGTTCGCACACGCCACCCCCGCTGCCCCGGCCCCCGAGATCACCACCCGAAGCTCGTGCATGTCACGGTCGAGGACCTTGGCCGCGCCGTGCAGCGCGGCCAGGACGACAATCGCGGTGCCGTGCTGGTCGTCGTGCATGACCGGGCAATCCAGGGCCTCGATCACGCGGCGCTCGATCTCGAAACACCGCGGCGCGGAGATGTCCTCGAGATTGACCGCGCCGAACGAGGGACGGAGCCGGATGAGTGTTTCGACGATCTCGTCGGGATCCTTGGTGTCGAGCACGATCGGGATGGAATCCAGGCCGCCGAACGTCTTGAACAGCGCGCTCTTGCCCTCCATCACAGGAAGCGACGCCGAGGCGCCGATGTCCCCGAGCCCGAGCACGGCGCTGCCGTCGCTGACGACGGCCACCAGTCGGTGCGCCCACGTGTACTTCTTGGCCAGCGTCGCATCCGACGCGATGGCTCGGCTGACCTGCGCTACCCCGGGGGTGTACGCGATCGACAACGCCCGCTGGGTGTCCAGTGGCGATTTCAGATCGACCGAGAGCTTGCCGCCCTCGTGAGCCTCGAAAATCTCGTTGTCTTCGATGACAACCTGCGGAGTGCGCGTCAATTCGGCCACGGGCGTCAGGGTAACCGACCATACAAACTCACAGGAATGGGTTCCCCCGCGGTGAGCAGATCAGGCCCCGTGCAGCGCGTACGATTCACCGGTACGCCCGAACGGGCATGACCAGCGCCTACACCGGGATGAGGAGGTCGGATCATGGCTTCTTTCCGTGCACTTCCGCCCTCGCTGGTCAAACAAGCGTCACGGGCACGGGCACTCGGCCACGTCGAAGGGCCCGATGCCAGCCGCATTCACGTCCCGGTCTCCCAGTCGGTTGTCGACTGCGGCGTGTACTGCGACGGCACCCGTCTGCCCGGCAAGTACACCCACGCCGCGGCGCTGAACAAGGTGCACGAGATCGAAGCCGAAGGCAGGAGCGCCTTCGTCTGGATAGGCCTGCACGAACCCGACGAACACCAGATGCAATCCGTCGCCGATGTGTTCGGCCTGCACGAACTGGCCGTCGAGGATGCGGTGCACGCCCACCAGCGACCCAAACTCGAGCGCTACGACAAAATGCTGTTCCTGGTCCTCAAGACGGTCACCTACGTCGAGCACGAGTCGATAACCAACGCCCGCGAGATCGTGGAAACCGGCGAAATCATGATCTTCGTGGGCAGCGACTTCGTCGTCACCGTGCGCCATGGCGAACACGGCGGACTGGCCGGCGTGCGCAAGCACCTCGAAGCCTCTCCGGACAACCTCCGGCTGGGGCCGTACTCGGTCATGCATGCCATCGCCGACCACGTCGTGGACACCTACCTCGACGTGACCGACCTGATCGAACACGACATCGACGCGATGGAAGAAGACATCTTCTCCCCGCGGTCGCAAACCAACATCGAATGCATCTACCTACTGAAAAGGGAAGTCGTCGAACTCCGCCGGGCGATCGGCCCGCTGGCCACCGACCTGCAACGCATCGGCACCGACCACGACGACCTCATCAACGTCGAGATCCGACGCTACATGCGCGACGTCCTAGACCACACGATCAAAGCCTCCGAACGCATCGCCAGCTACGACGAACTCCTCAGCTCACTGGTGCAGGCCGCCCTCGGCAAGGTCGCGATGCAGCAGAACGTCGACATGCGCAAGATCTCGGCGTGGGTCGCGATCGCCGCGGTGCCGACCGCGATGGCCGGCATCTACGGCATGAATTTCGACCACATGCCCGAATTGCACTGGACCTTCGGCTACCCGATGGTCCTGCTGGTGATGACGACGGTGTGTTTCGTGCTCTACCGAAACTTCCGGCGCAACAACTGGCTCTGACCCCTATATCGCAGGATTGGGGGCTCGCCGCTCAGGCCGGATTGGCGGCTCGCCGCCGTGGGTCCGTCGGATCGACCCCGTCCTGCACCCACGCCTGCCTCATCGCGTCGGCACCTTTGAGCCGCACCCATGCGGCCTCCGTCGCTGTGATGGGAATTGCCGACAACACCTCAACTGGCGACATCGGCTCCGGGAGATCCACATCGTCGATGTCGCTGTGCCCCAACAGAAATGCGGTGAAGGGCGCACCCTCCCACAGCGGCATCTCCAGGTCGATCAGCGCATCGGGTGCAAGAATCAGCCCCTCGACCGCGGGGGCCGCGGCCACCACGGCCACCGAACGTGACAGGCCGGCGGGCGAGGGCCCCCGCAACGCGACCACAACCTCGGCCCGTGGACCCGCGACGGGGTCGGCGACCATCTCGGCCGGGTCGACCATCGGATGCGATGAACAACCGAGCGAGACATAGTGCACTGCACCATCTCCGGGCCCCGCAAAACGCAGGACGCCGATGCGGTCGGTCCCGAGGAAGGTGACGCTCGCCTCGTCCGGATCCGCCGTGACGCCGTAGCGCGCAAAGTGTTCGCGTAAACGGACCCGCACCCGGTCGGTGATGTCGCTCAACTGCCGGCCCTCCTTTCACCGCCCGGGCATTGAATCCCGCGGAGCAAAGCTAGGGCCAACTGTGCACGATCCGCAACATCGACGCCGGTCTAGATGGCCAAGCGCCCCAGCAGATCCCGGCCCTTCTCGGCGTTCTGCGGATCACAGAGCACGTCGTAGCGGCCGGCAACCAGTTGCATCGTCGAACTGAAATCCCTTGTGCCGCGCGCCATTGCGTAGGGAATAGCCGAGGTGATCAAACCGAAGAAGACGCCTGCGATGAGGCCGGTGATGAGGGCACTCCACGGATTGGGGCTGAAGAACCCCAGGATGAGACCGATGAACAGGCCCAGCCACGCGCCGGTCAGGACGCCTCCACCGAGCACCTTCGGCCAGGACAGCCGCCCCGTGACCCGCTCCACCTGCATGAGGTCGACACCGACGATGGTCACCTGCTGGACCGGGAACTGCTGATCGGAGAGGTAGTCGACCGCGCGCTGAGCTTCGGCGTAGGTCGGGTACGAACCGATCGGCCATCCCTTGGGCGGCGTTGGCAGACCCACCGGGCGACCACGTCCCGACGCTGCGCCGGCCGCGACAGGCGCACCGGGATTCTGTCCTGGCTGGAACGGGCTGGTCATCCTTCTACTCCTTCGATACCGCGCGTTTCACGCTAGTCCTCTGATAACGCACAGCGCACCACATTGGTGCCCCGATGCGCGCTCACCTCGGCTTACCTGCCCTTAGGCTAGGTTGATCACCATGACAAGTCCGGACAACGAACCAGGCGGAGCCGGCTCTTCCGATTCCTCCGCGGCCGGGTCCGAGCCGTCGGCTGCAGGCTACGAGGCGCCGCCGATCGAGCAGGCGAAGAGCACGCCGAGCACCCCCGAACCCGGGCTGGATGACACGCCGCCGCAGGGCTACACCCCGCCGCCGGCGTACAACCCCCCGCCGAGCTACATCCCGCCGACTCCCAGTGTCGATCAGCCCGGTTATTTTTCGAATCCGCCATATCCGCCGCCACCGGCGGGGTTCGCGCCGCCCCCCTATCCCGACGCCGGCACGCCCTACGCGGCACCCGGTTACGGCACACCCGGCTACGGACCGCCGGGCTACGGGCAACCGTCCTACCCGCCACCGCCGCCCTACGGTGCCTACCCGGGCAGCTATCCGGGGGCCGAATACGGATACGGCGCACCCGCCGCGCAAGGCTCCAACGGCCTCGCCATCGGATCGCTGGTCGCCTCGTTGCTTGCGATACCGCTGAATATCGCGTGCTTCGCGGGCACCATCGCGTCGATCGTCGCCGTCGTGCTCGGCATCGTCGCCCTCAACCAGGTCAAGAAAACCGGCCAGGGCGGCAAAGAAATGGCGATCGCCGGAATCGTGATCGGGGCGCTCGGCCTGATCGGCGCCTTCGTCCTGGCAGTTCTCGTCGCCGCGGCTTAGCCCTGGGTGGGCGGCTGAAACCGTTCGCCGGTGCGCTGCATTCCCGCCGCACGCCCCTTGCCCGCGATGACGAGTGCCATCTTTCGGCTGGCCTCGTCGATCATTTCGTCGCCCAGCATGACCGCGCCCCTGGCGCCGCCCTCGCGCGAGGTGTGCCACTGGTAAGCCTCGAGGATCAGTTCGGCGTGGTCGTAATCCTGCTGACGCGGACTGAAAATCTCGTTACCTGCCTCGATCTGGTCGGGGTGCAGCACCCACTTCCCGTCGTAACCCAGCGCGGCGGAGCGCCCCGCAACACGGCGGAACGCCTCGACGTCACGCACCTTCAGGAACGGGCCGTCGATCGCGGCGATACCGTTGGCCCGCGCGGCCACGAGGATCCGCATCAACACGTGGTGGTACGCGTCACCGACGTCGTAACCCTCCGGCTGCTCCCCCACCACCAGCGTGCGCATGTTCAAGCTGGCCATCAGGTCCGCCGGACCGAGCACCAGCGCTTGCACCCGCGGTGCCGACGCGATGGCGTCGATGTCGGTCAGCCCCTTGGCGTCCTCGATCTGCGCCTCGATGCCGATCTGGCCCGGCGGCAGGTCGTGGGTTGCCTCCAACTGGCTGAGCAGCAGGTCGAGCGCGAGGACATGAGAGACGTTCGTCACCTTCGGCAGCACGACGATGTCCAGCGACGCGCCCGCGCGTGCGACGACTTCGATGATGTCGGCGTGGGTCCACGGCGTGGTCCAGTCGTTGATGCGCACCCCTCGCAGCTGACCGGCCCAGCCCGGTTGCGCTAGTACGGCCGCAACCTGAACGCGCGCTTGGGCTTTCGCCTCGGGCGCGACGGCATCCTCGAGATCGAGGAACACCTCGTCAGCGGCGAGCGTCTTGGCTTTCTGAATCATCTTCTCGCTGCTGCCCGGCACGGACAGACAGGTCCGCCGCGGCCGATACCGGTTTTCCATTACATGCACCTCCAGACACTCTTCTACCCTTTACAACCATGGCGTCGGTCAACAGGGTCTATGCGGCTCGTCTCGCGGGGATGGTGGTGCTCGGCCCCGACGGAGAGTCCATCGGGCGCGTCCGAGACGTGGTCATCGGCATCAGCTTGGTACGCGCCCAACCACGAGTCCTCGGCCTTGTCATCGAGTTGCTCACCCGCAGAAGAATTTTCGTTCCCATCCTGCGTGTGACCGCGATCGAACCCGGCGCGGTCACACTGTCGACGGGCAGCGTGTCGCTGCGCCGCTTCTCGCAGCGACCCGGCGAGGTGCTGGTACTGGGTCAGGTCATCGAGACGCGGGTGCGCGTCGACGACCCCGACCTGCCCATGCTCGCCGGCCTAGACGTCGTGGTCGTCGACTTGGCCATCGAGCAGCAGACCCGCACGCGCGACTGGTTGGTCACCCGGGTCGCGGTGCGCCCACAACGCCGCCTAGGTCGACGGAGCAACGTGTATTCGACCGACTGGCAACACGTGAACGGCCTCACCCCATCCGGTCTGGCGATGCCCGACCAGGGCGTGGCCCAATTGCTCGAACAGTTTCAGGGGCAGCGCGCCGTCGAGGTCGCCGACGCCATCCGCGAACTGCCCGACAAGCGCCGCCACGAAGTCGTCAATGCGCTCGACGACGAACGGCTCGCCGACGTTCTGCAGGAGCTCCCCGAAGACGAACAGGTCGCCCTGCTGCGCCAGCTGAAAACCGATCGCGCCGCCGACGTGCTGGAGGCGATGGACCCCGACGATGCCGCCGACCTGCTCGGGTCGATGACGCCGTCGGACGCCGAGCAATTTCTGCGCCGCATGGATCCCGAGGATTCCGAAGACGTGCGCCGTCTGCTGAGCCATTCCCCCAACACCGCCGGTGGCCTGATGACGTCGGAGCCCGTGGTACTCGCACCGGACACGACCGTCGCCGAAGCCCTTGCGCGAGTTCGCGATCCGGACCTGACGCCGGCACTGGCGTCGCTGGTGTTCGTGGTGCGCCCGCCGACCGCGACCCCGACAGGCCGCTATCTGGGATGCGTGCACCTTCAGCGGCTGCTGCGCGAACCGCCCGCATCTCTGGTCAGCGGCATCGTCGACACCGACCTGCCCAACTTGGCTCCCGAGGATTCGCTCGGATCACTCACCCGGTACTTCGCGGCCTACAACCTGGTGTGCGGGCCGGTCGTCGACGAGCAGAACCATCTCCTGGGCGCGGTATCGGTCGACGACGTCCTCGACCATCTTCTGCCTGACAACTGGCGCGAACACGAAGCCGAACCGGTGATCGTGTCCGCCGAGAGGACGATATGAGCGAATCGTCGGCCCGACAGCGTCTCGACACGCCACGGACCTCCCGCTCGTTCGGCCCGCGCCTCGACATCGAAGCCGTCGGCAAGTTCAGCGAGCGGATCGCGCGTTTCCTGGGCACCGGCCGCTATCTGGCGATCCAGACGCTCGTTGTCATCGTGTGGGTGCTACTCAACATTGGCGCCTTCGCCTGGCAGTGGGATCCGTACCCGTTCATCCTGCTCAACCTGGCGTTCTCGACCCAGGCCGCCTACGCGGCGCCGCTGATTCTGCTCGCGCAGAACCGGCAGGAGAACCGCGACCGGGTGGCGCTGGAGGAGGACCGCAGGCGGGCCGAGCAGACCAAGGCCGACACTGAGTTCCTCGCTCGCGAACTCGCCGCCCTTCGGCTCGCCGTCGGTGAAGTCGCGACCCGCGACTATCTGCGGCGCGAATTGGACGAGATCCGCGACCTGCTCGAGGCATTGCAGGCGCAGTCGGCTGGGCGGAGCAAACAAGACGCAGGTGAGCGCAAGCCGAAAAAATCCGGCTGAGACGTCTCAGCGATTGCTGTCACACCGCGGTAGTTCACTGGGTATGGTGGCGTGGTTCACTGGCGGCCACACAGCTAGGACGGTTGAGTGCATATAGGGGGAGGACCTGCCCTCGGAGCAGCGCGACGTCGGGCGGGTCAGTTTGTCCGAACGCCGGCCGTCGGGGTAGCCGCTGTTCTCACGCCGCTGGTGCTGGCAGGCGCCGTCGGCGCTTCCGCACCGACCACGAACGTCCCGTCGCGCGATTCGGCCGTGATGCCGCTGGCCGCCGTCGCGCCTTCGCCCCACGATCAGTCCGGCGTCTCGGTCGTGGCGGTCACCAAAGCGCCTGCCCCGTTCCGCACCGTGGCCAGCACGGCATCGGCGCCCCCGCCACCTGTCGTCGTCAATGCTCCTGGCACACTGCGGATTCCATCGGTGAATCTGGCCGCCTACCGTAACGCCGAGACGATGATGGCGGCGGCCTATCCCGGCTGCGGCGTGAGCTGGAACCTGCTGGCAGGCATCGGCCGGATCGAGTCGATGCACTCCTACGGCGGTGCGACGGACTCCCGGGGCAATGCGGTGCGCCCGATCTATGGCCCCACGCTCGACGGCACCCTGGCCGGCAACGAGGTGATCGTGGAGAGCCGGACCGCGGACCGGGTCGTTTACGCCCGCGCCATGGGCCCCATGCAATTCCTGCCAGGCACCTGGTCGCGCTACGCCTCCGACGGTGACGGCGACGGCAAAGCCGATGTGCAGAACGTGTACGACGCCTCCCTGGCTGCCGCACGGTACCTGTGCAGCGGGGGGATGAACCTGCGTAACCAGGCCGACGTGATGGCCGCGATCCTGCGCTACAACAACTCGATGGCGTACGCCCAGAACGTGCTCAGCTGGGCCGCGGCCTACGCGACGGGCGTGGTGCCCCTCGACCTGCCGCCCATCACAGGCTCGGTGCCCGAACTGTCGACCGCGACATCGGCCGACGACCTCATCACCCATCTGGATCGCCGCGCAGGACTCGGCCCCGGGCTGCCGATCAACGCCGCAGGCTTGCCGGCCACCGATCCGTTGTCGCTGATCCCGCTGATGGAACGCACCGATGTGGCGAGCCAGATCAACACTCCGCTGCCCGGTTTCGCGGCCGGGCAGTCGCTGGGGCCGTTGCCGGGGCCGATGCCCGAGGCGATGCCGCAGCCGGTCGCGCCTCCGCCGCCCACCTGGGTGCCGCCGTGGATCCAGCCGCCGCCGCAGAAGCCCGCCCAGTGCGCGGTGTTCTGCATTCAGGATCTGCCCGCCGCACCCGCCCCGGCGCCCGCTCCCGCGGGTCCTCTCGGCCTTCCGCCTGCACCCGCTGCGCTGCCCGGTGTCGCGGCGGGACCGATGCCTCCGTCGCCCGGTCCTCTGATGCCCGCTCTGCCTCCGGCACCCGGCCCCGCGCCTGGGCCTGCTGCCGGCCCGGCGCCCGGCCCCGTCGGCTGAGCGCACTCCCGAATTCGGGTCTTGACGACACCGCAGCCTAGACTCGCGGGTGATGTCCTCAACTCCGACAGACCTGGAAGCAGCCGCGCGCGCTGCGCTGAACAAGGTCATCGACCCCGAGCTTCGGCGGCCGATCACCGAAGTCGGCATGGTCAAGAACGTGACCGTCGAAGCCGACTCCTCGGTTCACGTCGAGGTGTACCTGACCACGGCGGCCTGTCCGAAAAAGACGGAGATCTCCGACCGGGTGACACGCGCCGTGCAGGACGTGCCCGGCACCGGCTCGGTCAAGGTGACCCTCGACGTGATGAACGACGAGCAGCGAGCCGAGTTGCGCAAGCAGCTGCGCGGCGATTCCCGCGAACCCGTGATCCCGTTCGCACAACCGGGGTCGCTTACCCGGGTCTACGCGGTCGCATCCGGCAAAGGCGGGGTCGGCAAGTCGAGTGTCACCGTGAACCTGGCCGCCGCCATGGCCGCCCGCGGCCTGTCCGTCGGGCTCCTCGACGCCGACATCTACGGCCACTCCGTACCCAGGATGATGGGCACCACCGACCGGCCCACCCAGGTCGATTCGATGATTTTGCCGCCCGTCTCACACGAGGTGCGGGTGATCTCCATCGCGATGTTCACCCAAGGCAACACACCGGTGGTGTGGCGCGGACCGATGCTGCACCGGGCACTTCAGCAGTTCCTCGCCGACGTGTACTGGGGCGACCTGGACGTGCTGCTGCTGGATCTCCCCCCGGGCACGGGCGACATCGCGATCTCGGTCGCCCAGCTCATCCCCGGTGCCGAGATCCTCGTGGTCACCACCCCGCAGCTGGCGGCCGCCGAGGTCGCAGAGCGTGCGGGCGCGATCGCGTTGCAGACGCGCCAGCGCATTGCCGGCGTCGTGGAGAACATGGTCGACGGGCCGGTCATCAAGATGTTCGGCGAGGGTGGCGGTCGGCACGTCGCGGACAGCCTGTCGCGTTCCGTCGGCGCCGAGGTGCCGCTGCTGGGTCAGGTTCCGCTCGATCCCGAGCTGGTGGCCGCCGGCGACTCGGGTGTCCCGCTCGTGCTCAGCGCACCCGATTCGGCTGCGGGCAAGGAGCTCCGCAAGATCGCCGACGCTCTGTCAAGCCGCAAGCGCGGCCTCGCCGGAATGTCGCTGGGCCTCGACCCCGCAGGCCGCTAAGTCGCGTCGGTGTCGAACGGCGTCGAACCAGACGGCGCCGGTTGTTGGACTGGCGGCGACTGTTTGACCGGCGCGGGCCCGGGTCCGGACTGTGGTTTCTCGTCCGGCTTCTCCGACCCGCTCTGACCATTCTGTCCCGCGCGGGGCGAGTCGAACTTCCCGGTGAAGATCGAGTCGTCGCCGTCGAGAAGGTGCTTGGTCAGCGCCGCGCGCGGAGTCATGCCCCGCAGCTTCTGCAGTTCTGACAGCGGCTCCCGCAGATCGTCGAAGTCCGGGCCCAGATCCTCACGCAACTGGCTCGTCGCGCCTGTCACGTAGTCGCGCGCCTGGCGCACCGCCCCCGCCGTCCAGCGGATGGCACCGGGCAACCGCTCGGGTCCCAGGATCACTAGACCCGCGATCACCAGGACCAGCATCTCGCCCCAGCCGACATTGGCGAACATTGTTACGTGCTGTCGTCGCCGTTGGGCGTCACCGTCAGCGTCACGGGGCGCCCGTCGCGCAGCACCTCGATGGGGGCGGGCTGACCAATCTGGAGCTGACGGACCGCAACAATGAACTCGTCGGCGTCGGCCACCTTGCGGTCCCCGACCTTCACGACGACGTCGTTCTCGACCAGGCCCGCTTGCTCGGCGGGGCTGCCCGGCTTGATGTCAGCGATCTGCGCACCTTTGGACACGTCGTTGCTCACCGAGCGCGCCGTCAACCCGAGCGTCGGATGGGCGATCTTTCCGTTCTTGATGAGCGTCTCGACGACCTGCTTGACCTCGTTGACCGGAATGGCGAAGCCGAGGCCGCTGGCGCTGTCGGACAATGACTTGCCAGCGGTGTTGATGCCGATCACCTCGGCGTTCATGTTGATCAGCGGGCCGCCGGAGTTGCCGTGGTTGATGGACGCATCGGTCTGGACACCGTCGATCACAGTGTCGGTGTCGGACCCGTCGCCTGACAGCGGCACGGGCCGGTGCAGCGCACTGACGATGCCGTGGGTGACCGTGCTGCGCAGGCCGAGCGGGGCGCCTGCGGCGATGACTTCCTCGCCCACCTGAATCTTCTCGGAATCGCCCATGCGCGCGACAGAGAGGTTGTCGACGTTGTCGACCTTGAGAACCGCCAGATCGGTCTTGGGGTCGCGGCCGACCAGGTTGGCCGGGACCTCGCTGCCGTCGTTGAACACCACCGACATCGTGAAGTCGCTGGGGTTGGTGGCGGCCTCGGAGATCACGTGGTTGTTCGTGACGATGTAGCCACGGCCGTCGATCACAACGCCCGAGCCCTGCGAGCCCTCGGTCTCGCTGGTCGCCTCGATGGTGACCACCGAGTCAGCAACGGCGGCAGCAACTTTGGCGAACTGACCCTGCGCTTCCTCGCCGCCCTCGCTGCTGGTCTCCAGCGTCACCTTCGATGTGGTGAACGCGCTGACGACCTCGGCGGTCTTGCGTCCGACGACTCCGCCGACGACACCGATAACCAGCGCGAAGATGCCCAGGATGACGAGAGCGACGACGGAGACTTTCCCGCCGAACAGCACGTCGCGGACCCCGAGCTTGCCCACGGGGCCTGCGGCGGCCACCGGTGCGGTCTGCGCGATCGCGGGAGTGCCCAAGGCCGCGGGGGCGCCCGGATTGCGCCACGGATCGTCGGGTTCGTCGACGTCGCCGGCACGTTCGGCCTCGAGTGCGCCTGCGTCGGTCGGGTGGCGCTGCAGCGAGTCGCCACCGGGGTACGGCCGACCGAATGCCTCGGCGAGCACAGGATCGGGCGGCGCGTCCTTCGGTGTGAACTCACCCTGGTCCCGGTACTTGTCGGCACCTTGAAAAGAACCGTCGACTCCGGTCGGCCTGCCGAACGCGCGCTGCGCCGCAGGGTCCACAGGAGGCCGCGACACCGGCCGCGGCGCAAGACGTTCCCGACCGGTCTCGTCCAGATTGGTCACCCGTTCATCGCCCTTCCGTCACCCTCGTGTCGAGGTGCCAGCAATCGCCGCCATACCTCGACGGTCAGCTTTGCATCTACCCTACCGGCGCTTGCGACGGGCGCGCTCCGCGCCGTCAGCCAACTGCGCGGATTCGGTTGAATCCTGCACATCCACCGGGGTGTGGTTCGGGATCTGGGAGAGCAGTCCCAGCAAAGAACTCGGCATGGCAACCGGGCAGGAATCCCGCAGCGCCTCGCGTGCCTGCCGCTGCGCGTCGACCTCCATTGCGCACTCTTGGCACAGGGGCAGGTGATGGGCGGCGCGAAGGTGCGCGGTCATGCG
>ERZ500977.130-NODE-130-length-14535-cov-7.506008_pt1 | contig 14535 bp, 17 predicted proteins | sample MGYA00248863_ERZ500977 | MGnify/ENA primary metagenome ERZ500977 (study PRJEB25958, sample SAMN03398581) | human skin metagenome | study: EMG produced TPA metagenomics assembly of the Human Skin Microbiome Metagenome (human skin metagenome) data set.
AGCAGGCCGCGGGTCCCGGGCGGTGCCCGGCAGGCGGACCCGGCGCCGGGGCGCCGGGCGGCGGTCCCCCGGGTGCCGTGTCATCCCTCGAAGGCGTCGGTGATCTGGCCGAGCAGGCCGGTCAGGGAGCGCGCCCCGCCGTTGGCGATGTAGATGCTGGTGGGGTCCAGGAAGACGAGATTCTGGTCCTTCCAGGCGGTGGTCTCGGCCACCAGCGGGTTGTCGAGCGTCTGGCGGGCGCTCTCGCCGGTATCGCCGACGGCGGCGGCGCGGTCGACGACCACGAGCCAGTCGGGATTGGCCTTCTGGATGAACTCGAAGGAGACGCTCTCGCCGTGACTGCCCTCGTAGCTCGTCACCACCGTCGCCGGCAGGCCGAGCTCGGTGTGGATCCAGCCGAAGCGCGAGCCGGGGCCGAAGGCCGACATCTTGGGGCCGTTGGTGAGGAGCACCAGCCCGTTGCCCTTGCCGGCCACCGCCGCGCGGGCGGCCTCGACCGCCGCTTCGAGCTGGCCCGCCAGCACCTCGGCCTCGGACTCCTTGTCGAAGAGGGTGCCATAGGCGAGGATCCGGTCGCGCGCCTCGTCGGCCAGGTCGCGGGCGCCGTCGATCGTCATGTCGATGGTCGGCGCGATGGCGGCCAGCGCATCATACTGTGTCGCCGAGCGGCCACCGATGATGATGAGATCGGGGTCGAGGGCCGCGACGGCCTCGAAATCCGGCTCGAACAGGGTGCCGACAGCCTGCACCTCACCCTTCAGGTGGTCGAGCGCGGGCAGGTAGAGCCTGTCCGGGGCGCCCACCGGCGCGACACCGAGGGCGTCGAGCGTGTCGAGCGCGGCGATGTCGAAGACCACAACCCGTTCGGGCCGCTCGAGCGTGACGGGTCCGCGGGGCGTCTCGATCGTGACCGGCTCCGCGAAGGCGGCTCCGGTGACGAGGGCGGCGGCAAGGGTGATGGCGGCGAATGTGGCGCGCGGCAGCATGGGCCTGGTTCCTCTCTGAAGAACGCATGGCTGGGCACGGGCCGGGCTCTGCATCGGGACGGACTACTGGCGATCGGGGGGAAGTTCAACCCGATTGCCGGCGCGGACTTCGTCCGCTTCGACCGGCCCGCCGGGAGTGCGCGGCGGCCTGACCGTCAGGGCGCGCGGTCAGGGCGCGCGGTCAGGGCGCTCCGGCCTGTGGCCTCGCGGCACCGGAACGGGCCGGCGGAGCGTCCGTCGCGCCAGAGGCGAGCGCAGGACCGACTCCGCCTGATCCTGGCAGAAGAAGGCCGCCTGTCCGGTGCGGGGATATCACCCTCCCTGTCAGACCGGGCATGTCGGGCCGGAACACCGCGTCGGGCGTTCCGGCGTGCCGGCGGCTCAGCGGAGCCGCTGGCCGTTCGCGTCGAAGTGAAAGGCGCGGTCCGGGTCGAAGTCGAGCCCCAGCACCGTGTCGACGGCATGATCCTGTTCGCCGAACATCCGCAGGGTCAGCAGGCCGTGATCCTCGGTCTGGACATAGGCCAGGGTTTCGCCGCCCAGCTTTTCCACATGGCTGACCCGGCCCTGGATGCGGCTGCCGCCGGGGGTCAGATGTTCCGGGCGGATGCCGACCGTATCGGACTGCAGGCCCAGCCTGGCCCCCTTCAGGAAGTTCATCTGCGGGCTGCCGATGAACCCGGCGACAAAGGTGTTGTCGGGGTCGTTGTAGAGGTCCATCGGCCGGCCGACCTGCTCGACGAGACCCGCGCGCAGGACGACGATCTTGTCGGCCAGCGTCATCGCCTCGACCTGGTCATGGGTGACATAGATCATCGTCGCGCCCAGCTCGCAATGCAGGCGGGCGATCTCGATCCGGGTCTGGACGCGCAGCGCGGCATCGAGGTTCGACAGCGGCTCGTCGAACAGGAACAGCTTGGGCCGGCGCACGATGGCGCGGCCGATGGCGACGCGCTGGCGCTGGCCGCCCGACAGTTCGGCCGGGCGGCGGTCCATCAGCGCGTCGAGCGACAGCATGGCGGCGGCGCGGTCGGTGGCCTAGGCGATCTTGGCCATGGCGGTGCCCGCCTGTTTCAGGGCCAGCCCCATGTTGTCGCGCACGGTCATCTGCGGGTAGAGCGCGTAGCTCTGGAACACCATGGCGATCTGGCGCTGCGCGGGGGCGAGGTCGTTGATCCGGGCGCCGTCGATGGCGACTTCGCCGGTACTGATCTCCTCGAGACCGGCGATCATGCGCAGCAGCGTGGACTTGCCGCAGCCCGAGGGGCCGACGAAGACGCAGAACTCGCCATCCGCGACGAACAGGTCGACGCCCTTGATGACCTTGGTCGTGCCATAGGACTTGGTGACTTGGGAAAGGCTCAGGGCGCCCATGGCGGCCTCCTTGTGAATGGGGTCAGGAGAATGTGGCTTGCGGCTCGGCCATCAGCATGGCGTCGCCATAGACGAGGCATCGGATGCCGGTATGCCCCATCGCGTCATCCAGCGAGGCATAGACGGTCAGGCCCATGCTGCGGGTGCGGGCCGGCCCCTGGGTCGGATCGACCACGGCGCAGATCTCGACGCGGCGCTGGATCTCGCAGGGCAGGTCTTCGCTGACGCCGTAGGGGGTGGATTCGGGGCCCAGCAGGGCGATGGCCTTGATCATTTCACCGCCCCCGCCGTGATGCCGCGGATCAGTTGCCGCGAGAACGCCAGGTACAGGACGAGCACCGGCAGGATGGCGAGGCTCAGCGCCGCCAGCACCGCGTTCCAGTTGGTGACGAACTGGCCGATGAAGACCTGGCTGCCCAGGGTGACGGTCTTGGTCGCCTCGCTGGGCGCGAGGATCAGCGGGAACCACAGGTCGTTCCAGATCGGGATCATGGTGAAGACGGCGACGGTCGCCATGGCGGGCCGCACCAGCGGCAGCACCAGCCGGAAAAAGATGGTGTATTCCGACAGCCCGTCGATGCGTCCGGCGTTCTTCAGGTCGTCGGACACGCCGCGCATGAATTCGGTCAGGATGAAGACCGCCAGCGGCAGCCCCTGCGCGGTATAGACCAGCACCAGCGCCGTCAGCGTGTTGACCAGCCCGGAGGCGACCATCATCTGCAGGATCGCCACCGTGCCCAGCCGGATCGGGATCATGATCCCGAGCGCCAGGTAGAGCCACATCAGCCCGTTGCCGCGGAACCGGTATTCCGACAGCGCGAAGGCCGCCATGGCGCCGAACAGCAGCACGAAGACCAGGCTTGCGACGGTCACGACCATCGAGTTCTGGAAATAGAGCAGGAAATCGCCCTGCTGGAGCACGGTCCTGTAGCCGACCAGGTCGAAGCTCTCCCCGGTCGGCAGCGCCAGCGGATCGGCAAAGATCGCCCGGCGGTTCTTGAAGCTGTTGACCACGATGACGAACACCGGGAACAGCGCGATCACCGTATAGGTCAGCAGCACGGCATGGGCGGCAATGCTGCGGGTAGTCGACTGGCGGATCTGGCTCATGACTTCACCTCAGAACTGATAGCGACGCATGCGGCGCTGGATGGTGAACAGGTAGAAGCCGACGCCCAGCAGGATGATGGCGAACATGGCGGTGGCGATGGTCGCCCCCATGTGCGGGTCGCCGATCTGCAACTGGAAGCCGAAGAAGGTGCGGTAGAGGAACGTCCCCAGGATGTCGGTCGAGAAATTCGGCCCGGCCAGGGCGCCCTGCGTGACGTAGATGAGGTCGAAGGCGTTGAAGTTGCCGACGAAGGTCAGGATCGAGATGATGCCGATCGACGGCAGGATCAGCGGCAGCTTGATCTTCCAGAACTGCGACCAGCCGGTGACGCCGTCGATCTCGGCCGCCTCGATCACCTCGTCGGGGATCGACAGCAGGGCGGCATAGATCAGCATCATCGGAATGCCGACGAACTGCCAGACCGAGATGAGCGCCAGCGTGGTCAGGGCCGTGCCCTCGCGGCCCAGCCAGGGCGCGAACAGCGCCTTCAGGCCCACGGCGTCCAGCATCCCGGGGGCGATGCCCCAGATCGGCGACAGGATCAGCTTCCAGACGAAACCGACGATGACGAAGCTGAGGATCGTGGGGATGAAGATCGCGGTGCGATAGAAGGCCGCCCCCCGAAGCCGGGGCGACGACAGCAGCGCCGCCAGCGCCACGCCGATCGGGTTCTGCACCAGCATGTGGACCAGGAAGAACCAGGCGTTGTTGCCCAGGGCGTTCCAGAAACTCGCCGACCAGCGCGGATCGCCCAGCAGGGTGGCAAAGCTCCGCAGTCCGACAAAGACCCGCTGCCCCTCCACGATGTTGAACAGCGACAGGTTCAGCGTCCCGAACAGCGGAACGATCATGATGGCAGTGTAGACCAGCACCGCAGGCGCAAGAAACACCGCGATATGCCAGCGGAATGCGCGCCGCTGTGCCATGGCACCCTCCTCCTCTCCTGTTGAAAAATACCCCCCGAGGGGGGCGGGGGCAGAAAGCCCGCCGCCGCCGGGCCTGACGGCCCGGCAATTGTTTCACCTCGGGCCTGACGGCCCGGCAATCGTTTCAGGTCGGGCCGCATGGCCCGGCACTCCCTTGCCGCCGGGCCGTCAGGCCCGGCGGGCGTTCACTTCTGCTGCGGCGCGTACCAGCTTGCCAGGCCGGCCTGCAGCCGTTCCGCGGCGGCCTCGGGCGTCTCGGTGCCGTTGATGACATTGGCCGAGGCGGTCCAGCTCTCGTTCTCGAGGTTCGGCGTGCCGCGCGACAGGATCTGATAGGTCGAGCGGATGGTCGGCTCGCAGGTCTGGCGCCAGCCGACGAATTCCTTCGCCAGCGGATCGGCCATCTCGACCGGCGCCGAATTCAGCGAGAAGAACCCCGGCAGCGCATTGGCATAGACCGAGGCGAACTCGGACGACGCCACCCACTCCAGGAATTTCTTCGCCTCTTCCGGGTGCTTCGTTGCCGCGTTCAGGCCCAGCGCGATGTCGGTGTGGTCGCTGATATAGCACTTGTCGCCCTCGGCCGGGACGGGGGGCGGGAAGGCGCCCATCTCGAAGGCGCCGGCGATCTGCGGGCCGAAGATGCCGATTTCCCAGGACCCGGCCGGATAGATCGCGGCGCGGCCGAGCGTGAACAGGTTCTGGCTGTCGGGATAGGTCTGGGCCTCGAAGCCGTCGCCCAGATAGTCCTTCCATTTCGCCAGCTGGCGGAAGGGAGCGACCCAATCCTCGTCGGTCAGCTTCTGGGTGCCGGCGATCAGCGCCTTGCGGCCTTCCTCGCCCTTCCAGTAGTTCGGGCCGATGTTCTGATAGCCCATGGTCGCCGCTTCCCACTGGTCGGTGGTGCCCATGGCCATCGGGATGTAGTTGCCATCCGCCTTGATCTTCTCCAGCACGGCAAAGAACTCGGCCTCGGTCTTGGGCGGGGTCAGCCCCAGCTCGTCGAAGATGGCGCGGTTGTAGATGAAGCCGTGGATGACCGAGGCCATCGGCACGCAGAAGGTCTGGGCCGCGTCATCCGTCTGCCAGGCCGATTTCGCCACGTCCGAGAAATTCGCCATGCCGGCCAGCCCGCTCAGATCGGCCAGCTTGCCTTCTTGAACAGCTCCAGCGAGGCGTCGAAGGGCCGGCAGGTGATCAGGTCGCCCGCCGAACCGGCATCCAGCTTGGAATTCAGCACGGCATTGTATTCGGGCGGGGCCGAGGGCGTGAAACTGATCCTGATGCCCGGGTTCGCGGCCTCGAAGGCCGGGATGATCTTTTCCTGCCAGATCGCCAGGTCGTCGTTGCGCCAGCTTTCGACGGTCAGGGTCACGTCCTCGACCCAGACGGGGCCGCCGATCAGCGTGCTGGCCAGCAGCGCGCCTTTCAGAAAGGCGGGACGGATGGTCTTGGTCATTCTCTTTGCTCCCGTGTTGGGGGTCGCGTCTGTCGCGACCCGTTCTGTAATCAGATCAGCCGCGCCAGATGGCCACCCTTGTCCTTCAGCGCCGCCTCGGCCTCGGCCGGCGTCATGCCGCGCGCGACCAGGACCGCCGGTTTCACCGCGCCTGCGGTGGCGCGCAGGGCCGCCTCGGCATCCGCGCGACCGACCAGCGCCAGGTCCGAGACGATGCGGGTGGCGCGGTCCACCAGCTTGATATTGTCGGCCACGACATTGACCATGTAGCCGTCATGGACGTGGCCCAGCCGGATCCCCATCATCGACGACAGCATGTTCAGCGTCACCTTCTGCGCCGTCGCCGCCCCCAGCCGGGTCGACCCGACGATCACCTCGGCCCCGGTTTCGATCAGCACCGGGATATCGGCCAGGTCCAGCAGCGCCGAGCGCGGCACATTGGCGATGCCGACCACGGTCACGCGCGGCCTGCGCCACGGTCAGCGCATAAGGCGTCCGACCGGACGCCGACAGGCACAGCAGCGTATCCCCCGCCTCCAGCCCGGACCGGTCGAGGTCCCAAAGCGCCAGCGCCGGATCATCCTCGACGCTGCCTTTCATGTGCAGCAGCGCATCGGCGCCGCCTGCGAACAGCATCGGCGTGCGGTCGGGATCGATCCCGAAGGTGCCCGCCAGCTCCAGGCAATCGGCCAGCGCCATCAGTCCCGAGGATCCCGCCCCGGCATAGCCCAGCCGCCCGCCGCTCCGCAGCGACCCCGCCGCCGCGTCCGCCGCGCGTTCCAGCGCCGGAATGGCCCCATACACGGATTCAAGGGCCAGGATCTGGGCGCTCAGAAACAGCGCCAGTGCCTTGGGTGCGGGCTGGGCGTGAAGGCCTGTGGATGAGGGATGCCGATCCTCGGTCGCCAATGCGGTCATGTGAATCTCCCCTGTTCGGTATATGATGCCAAAACAATACCAATTGTAAACCCCCTTGCTGAAAACCGGCAAAATCCGGCGATTTCAAGGGATTCCCCACTTTCCTCTGTTCATTTGGTATTGTTTTGGTATCTTATGCGCAAAGGGAGGCACCATGTCATATTTTCTCGGTATAGACGGCGGCGGAACAGGCTGCCGTGCCGCCATCGCCGATGCGTCGGGTCGGATAATCGGCCAGGGCGCTGGAGGTCCGGCCAATATCTCGATCGAAACCGAGGGTGCCTGCGCCAATATCCTTGCCGCCGCGCACGCCGCGCTGGAGCAGGCCGGAGAGGGCCATCTGGATCAGCTGACGGCGGTTCTGGGGCTGGCCGGCGCCAATGTCACCGCCGCGGCCCGCCGGTTGCAGGCGATGCTGCCCTTCGGGCGCAGCCGAATCGTCACCGATGCGGTGACGGCGGCGGCGGGCGCGCTGGGGCCGGGGGACGGCATCGTCGCGGCCATGGGCACCGGCTCGGTCTTCGCGGTGCAGGCGGGCGGCGAGATGCGGCAATATGGCGGGCGCGGCTTCCTGCTGGGCGACGAGGGCAGCGGCGCGGTGCTCGGCCGGGCGCTGCTGGCGCAGGCGCTGCGGGCCGAGGACGGATTCACCCCGATGACACCGCTGTTGCAGGCGGTTCTCGACGAGCTGGGCGGCATCGAGGGCGTGATCTCGTTCGGGCTGCGCGCCCGACCGGCGGAATTCGGCGCCTTCGCCCCCCGCATCGTCGCCGCCGAGGACCCCGCGGCCGAGCAGGTGCTGGCCGCCGCCGTGGCCGAGATCGGGGCCATGATCGACACCCTTCAGGCCGGGCGCCACCTGCCGGTGGTGTTCCTGGGCGGCCTGGGCACGCATTACGCCCGGCGGCTGGCCGGGCGCTGGCCGATCCGGGACCCGCTCGGCTCGGGGCTGGACGGCGCGCTGCTGCTGGCCCGGAAGGAAGCGTAATGGGCGAGATCTTCACCCCCCGCGTCTTCGAGGAAACCGGCAGCGGCCCGCTTTACCTGCAATTGCAGCGACTGATCGCCGATGCCATCGCACAGGGGCGCCTGCAGCCCGGCGACAGCCTGCCGCCAGAACGGGAACTCGCGGCCATGACCGGCCTGTCACGCGTCACCGTCCGGAAGGGCGTGGCGGAACTCGTCGCCTCGGGGCAACTGGTGCAGAAGCGCGGCTCCGGCACCTTCGTCGCCCCGCGGGTCGAGAAGCTGGAACAGGCGCTGTCGCTGCTGACCTCCTTCAGCGAGGACATGGCCCGGCGCGGCCGCAGCGTCGAAAGCCACTGGATCGCCCGCGGGTTGCACACCCCCGCTCCCGAGGAGGTGATGGCCCTGGGCCTGAGCGTCGGCGACAAGGTCGCGCGGCTGGAACGGGTGCGCAGTTCGGACGGCGTGCCGCTCGCCATCGAACGCGCCTCGCTGCCGCAGGCGATCCTGCCCGATCCCGCGGGCGTCGACACCTCGCTTTATGAGGTGCTGGAAGCACGGGGCATGCGGCCCGTGCGGGCGGTGCAGCGCATCTCTGCCGCGAATCTGGGCGCCAAGGACGCCGAGCTGCTGGGCGTCGTGCCCGGCGTGGCGGGCCTGCGCATCGAACGCATCTCGTATCTGCCCTCGGGCAGGGTCGTCGAATTCACCCGATCCCTCTATCGCGGCGATGCCTATGACTTCGCCGTGGAGCTCAAGCTAGCCCCGCAGGGCGAAAGGAATCCAGAATGAGCCAGACCCACATGGCCCGGGAAGTGGCCGAAATCCCCGAAGCGGCGGCGCGCTTTCTGGCGCAGTCGCGCGACGCGGTCGGCGAGGCGGCCCACGCCCTGCGCCGCCTCGATCCCAACCTGATCGTCACGGTCGCGCGCGGCTCGTCGGACCATGCCGCGACCTACATCAAATATGCGGTGGAACTGCTGGCGGGGATCCCGGTCGCCTCGGTCGGGCCGTCGATCGCCTCGATCTATCACCGGCCGCTGAAACTGGGCCAGGCGGCCTGTCTCGGCATCTCGCAATCCGGCCGCAGCCCGGACGGGGTCGAGATGATGCGCAGCGCGACCGCCGGGGGCGCGCTGACCGTCGCCATCACCAACATGCCCGACAGCCCGATGGCGCAGGCCTCCAGCCATTGCCTGCCCCTGCAGGCGGGCGAGGAAAAGAGCGTCGCCGCCACCAAGACCTTTGTCTGCTCGGTGCTGGCGGGCCTGTCGCTGCTCGCCGAATGCCGCCAGGACCCCGCGCTGCAGGCCGCCGTCGCCGCGCTGCCCGAGGCGCTGGCGAAGGCCGTGTCCCTCGACTGGTCGCCGCTGGCCGACCGCATGACCGACGCCCGGTCCGGCTATGTGCTCGGACGCGGCCCCGGCTTTGCCATTGCCGCCGAAGCGGCGCTGAAGTTCAAGGAAACCAGCGGCATCCATGCCGAGGCCTATTCCGCGGCCGAGGTGCTGCACGGCCCCGCCGCCATCGTGCAGGCCCGGTTCCCGGTTCTGGCGCTGGGGGTCGAGGATGCCGCCCTGCCGCAGCTGACCGCCACCGCCGAACGGCTGGTGGCGCAGGGGGCGGACGTGTTCCTGACCGGGACCGAGGTCGCGGGCGCCACCACGCTGCCCTCGGTCCCGGGCCTGCATCCGCTGGTGGCGCCGCTGACGCTGATTGCCGGCTTCTACGGCTTCATCGAGGGACTGGCGCGCCGTCGCGGCTATGACCCCGACACGCCCCCGCATCTGCGCAAGGTGACGGAGACGGTATGACAGAGGTTCTGACCGGCGCCCGCATCTTCGACGGCGCCCGCTTGCTGGACCACCATGCGCTGGTGGTCGAAGACGGCATCATTGCCGCGATCCTGCCCGAGGCCGAGGCCCCGGTGCAGGGCCGCCGTGTCCTGCATGGCTTCCTCGCCCCCGGTTTTCTGGACCTGCAGGTGAACGGCGGCGGCGGCCTGATGGTCGATGGCGCAACCGATCTCGCGGTGCTGCGCCACATCTGCGCCGCGCATCGGGCCCTGGGCACGGCGGGGATCCTGCCGACGCTGATCACCGACACGGCGGAGGCGACGGCACGGGTCATCGCCGCAGGCATCGCGGCCGCCGTGGCGCAGGTGCCGGGGTTCCTGGGCCTGCATCTCGAAGGGCCGCATCTGGACCTGCGCCGCAAGGGTGCGCATGACCCGGGCCTGATCCGCCCGATGGACGAGGACGACCTGGCCCGGCTCTGCGACGCCGCCCGCCGCCTTCCGGCACTGATGGTGACGCTGGCGCCCGAAGCCGCGACGCCCCGGCAGATCGCCGCCCTGGCCGGTGCCGGTGCCGTGGTCAGCCTCGGCCATACCGATTGCGATTGCGACACGGCGCAGGCCGCGCTGGCCGCCGGGGCGCGCTGCGTCACGCATCTGTTCAATGCCATGAGCCAGGTCGGCCACCGCGCGCCGGGCCTTGCCGGAGCGGTGCTGTCGGGCGATGCGGGGGCCGGGCTGATCGCCGATGGCCTGCATGTGCATCCGGCGGTGATGCGGCTGGCGCTGGCCGCGCGGCCGCAGGGCATCTTCCTGGTCAGCGACTGCATGGCCTTCGCCGGCACCGACCTGACCCGGATGGAACTGGGCGGGCGCGAGATCCTGCGCGGCAACGGACGGCTGACGCTGGCCGATGGCACTCTGGCGGGGGCCGACCTGACCCTGCCGCAGGCCGTGGGCAATCTGGTGCGCGAGGTCGGCATCGCGCCGGACCGCGCGCTTGCCATGGCGTCGTCGGTCCCGGCGGCGGTGATCGGCCTGCAGGACAGCCACGGGGCGCTCGCCCCGGGGCGGCGGGCCGGGATGGTCCTGCTCGATCAGGACTTCGCGCTGCGGGAAATCTGGCTCTAGATGTTTAGTCCCGGCCGAAATGGAACGCATGGCGGCCTAACCTGTCCACCAACACGGGGCAGGATCGAACGCCGCCGGATCGAGGCAGGCCAAATCAGCGGAAAGCCCGCAGTGTGTCTTTCGCGGGCAGTGAGGACGTCACATGGCAACGATCATCGGAACCGAAAACGCCGACACGCTGGCTGGAGCTGGGTCTGACGACGTTATCAGTGGGCTCGGCGGCGCAGATGATCTCGAAGGCTGGGGCGGCAAGGACACCATTTACGGCGGAGCTGGAGACGATCGGCTGTATGGCAGCTCAACTTACGAGGGGCCTGCCGATGATCGCATATTCATCGACGATCGCGTCCAGGACATGATCTACGGCGGGGCCGGGGATGAACGCGTCGTCGTCGGCATCAACGACATCGCCGATGGCGGTGAGGGCGACGACAGCGTGACGTTCTTTTTCGAAAATCAGACGAAGAACATCTCCTTCGTCTTCTCGGAAAGCGCCTTCACGATCGCGGCGGTGAATATCAGCCTGAGCCATTTCGAGGACTTCGTTTATTGGGGCGGCTCCGGAAAGGACAGGATAACGGGCGGCTCCGGCAACGACGAGATCATGGGCGGCGCAGGGAACGATGTGCTCAATGGCGGTGCCGGAAACGACAAGATTTATGGTGATTCCGGCAACAACACGATCCATGGCGACGACGGGAATGACTTTCTCGTGGGGGGCACTGGAAACAACAAACTCTTTGGCGATGCCGGAAATGATACTTTAAGCGGCGGAGACGGCCCCGAACTGCTTTCCGGTGGCGACGGCAACGACATCCTGTACGATCAAGGGGGAAACGACACTCTCACCGGTGGCGCCGGTGACGACACGTTGGTTCGTTATGAGTCATCACCATCTTTAGCCCAGGATGTCTTTGACGGTGGTGCCGGCACCGATACGATCGAATGGGGATATTATGCCGATGCGGCCACCGTCGACCTCCGCGACCAGGACAGGAACGCCGGCGCAGCGAAGGGGCTGACCCTCGCGAATGTCGAGATCATCAGCGGCACCGGCTTCGGGGACGACCTCCGCGGCGATGGCCGCGCCAATACCTTGAGGGGCAACGACGGGAACGACCGGCTTTATGGTCGTGCCGGCAATGACACGTTGACCGGCGGCAAGGGCGCCGACCATCTCGATGGCGGCACCGGGTCGGACCGGATGGAGGGGGGGAGCGGCGACGACACCTATGTCGTCGGCACCCGGACCGACAGCGTCATCGAGCTTGCGAACCGTGGCATCGACCTCGTCAAGGCCGCGGTCAGCTACATACTTCCCGCCGAAGTCGAAAACCTCGTCCTCACCGGGACCGCCCGAACCGGCACCGGGAACGGGCAGTCCAACATCGTCACCGGCAACGACCAGCGGAACGTCCTGGAGGGCGGCGCCTGGGGCGACACGCTGCAGGGCGGCGCCAACAACGACACGCTGGTCGGCGGGACCGGCGGCGACCGGCTCACCGGCGGCAGCGGCGCGGACACGTTCGTGTTCACGGCGCTTGACGACAGCACGGCGGGTCCCTCCCGCCGCGACACGATCCTCGATTTCAGCCACGGCGACAGGATCGACGTCTCGGCCCTCGACGCCAACCTCACGGCGAGCGGCCCCCAGAGTTTCGAGTTCATCGGAACCCACGATTTCTCCAAGACCGCCGGCGAGTTGCGCATCGACGAAGGCACGTCCAACACCTTCATCCGCGGCGACGTGGACGGCGACGGCACGGCGGATTTCGCCATCCATCTCGACGCGGTCCTGTCCCTCACGAAAGAGGATTTCATTCTTTAGAGAGCTGGCTCGGAAGTCGATCAGCGACACCAGACCCTTGCGCGGCGTCCGGTCGTGAGGCGGATGCGGGCGGAATGCCTGAACGCCCACTGGTTCCTTTCGCTTGCCGACGCAGCCGAAAAGCTGGAGGGTTGGCGCAGATACTACAATGAGGAACGTCCTCACGGCGCGATCGGCTACAAGGTCCCGATCGCGCTCATGAACCCCGGCGGCGATCCCGGCCAGCCGCCGTCCTGAGGCCCGGAAACTCCAGCTCCGGGCGGTCCAAAGTTCGGGCACGGCTCAGAGGCTTGGGATTCCAGTACGCCCCGGATGAAAGATCGGGGTCACGTCACCCGGCGCGGGCCGACATTCGGGAGTGGGCAAGACGGGAAACATCCTCGCCTCACCCCGCATACCTCGGAGTGATAATCCAAATTATGTTGTTTCGGACGGCTGACCGGCCAGCAGGCGCTCCGCGATTGCACAGGCTTCGCCGATATGGGCCCGGCAGGCGGTGCCGGCGTCTGCGGCGCGGTTGGCGGCGATCGCTTCGAAGATCTCGCGGATGCGGCGCGGCCCCGTCACCTTGCGGTTCTCCGAGCCGAGCGTAAGCACCCTCAGCTGCGCGATGCGGCCGTTGAGGCGGCGCACGATCTCGCCGGCGACGCTGTGGCCGCCGGTCGTGAAGATGATGTCATAGAACTGCTCGGTCGCCGTGAGCACCGCCATCCAGTCGCCATCCGCGGCCCGCTGCTCGATCTCCCCGACCGCCGCCCGCAGCCTTGCGGTGACCTCGGCATCCGCCACGCGCGCACAGGCCTCGACAGCCGCGGATTCGAGCGCGGCCCGGATCTCGTAGATCTGGCGGGCGTCGTCCCAGGCCAGCCGCGCGACCACCGGGCCCTGACCCTCGGTCGTCACCAGGCCCTCCGAGTCGAGATGGCGGATCACCTCGCGGATCACCGACCGGCTGACCCCGAGCTGATCGCAGAGCGTGCGTTCGACCAGCCGCTGGCCGGGTTGGAAGACGCCCGAGATGATCGCCCGCCGCAGCCGCTCCAGCGCCATCGCCCGAAGCGTGATCGGTGGCGTCTCGATACGCAGGTTGCTCAAATCATGCACAGTCTGTCCCATCAACCCACTCTACCCTCCGCCACCGGCACCGACAACGTTGACCCACGGGAGGGATGGTGTAGCATTGGCATATGGTATACCATAAGACCATAAGATATTCGAGTCGGCATTGGGAGTGAGACCTTGGCCATCCAGATCCGGAAAACCCTGCTGCAGGTTGAAACGGTGCTCATCGAGGGCGGCAAGGCGGCCCCCGTGCCGCTGCGCCTCTATGCCGCGATGGCCGTGGTGAGGAACCCCTGGGCCGGACAGGGCTTCGTCGAGGACCTCAAGCCCGAGATCCATGCCGCCGCCCCGGTGCTCGGCGACCTGCTCACCAGGATGATCCTCGAGGCGGTCGGCTCCGGGGACGCGGTCGAGGCCTACGGCAAGTCGGCGGTCGTCGGACTGGACGGCGAGATCGAACATGCCTCGGCGCTCATCCACACGCTCCGCTTCGGCAACCATTACCGCGAGGCGGTGGGGGCGAAATCCTATCTCGCCTTCTGCAACACCCGCGGCCCGGCCAATGCGCCGGTGATGATCCCGTTGATGGACAAGAACGACGAAGGCCGCCGGTCCCACTACCTCACGATCCAGACCGCGATCCCCGACGCACCGGCGGCCGACGAGATCGTCGTGGCTCTCGGCGCGTCGGTCGGTGGCCGCCCGCACCACCGCATCGGCGACCGCTATCAGGACCTGAAGGATCTCGGCCGTGACGTGCACAATCCCGCGGCGGTCTGAGACCCGCTCCGGCACCACCTACCTCGCCGAGGGCGAGGGCGCGCCCCTCGTCCTCCTGCACGGGGTCGGGCTCCGCGCCGAGGCCTGGGCCGCGCAGATGGCGGGCCTGTCCGCCGGCCAGCGCGTGATCGCCCTCGACATGCCGGGCCACGGCGGCAGCGCGCCCCTGCGTGAGGACGCCCGCCTGCCCGACTTCGTC
>ERZ500977.131-NODE-131-length-14466-cov-7.901048_pt1 | contig 14466 bp, 13 predicted proteins | sample MGYA00248863_ERZ500977 | MGnify/ENA primary metagenome ERZ500977 (study PRJEB25958, sample SAMN03398581) | human skin metagenome | study: EMG produced TPA metagenomics assembly of the Human Skin Microbiome Metagenome (human skin metagenome) data set.
GCGCCGCGGAGCGCACGCGGGCGCTGGCGGCGGCCTGCGCCGCTTCCATGTCCACCTCGGGCAGCTCCACCGCGGACAGCGGTGCAGCCGGCTCCGGGGCCGGGGCCGGGGCCGCCTCGACCACTTGGGGCACCACCTCCGGTGCCGGCGCAACCGGGGTTACGTCCGCTTTCGGGGCGGGAGCCGTTTCGGGCACCGGAGCCGGAGCAGGCGCGGGGGCCGGCGCAGGCACCGGCACCGGCGCAGCGGGCGTGGCATCCGCCGACCCGCCGCGCGCGGGCAGCCGGGGCATCTCGCCGTGATAGATCCAGATCACCGCGCCGAAGGCGAGAACCGCCACCAGAAGCGCCAGCAAGAAGGAGATGCCGATCCACAGCAGGAAGACGAACACGTCGAGCGCGGCAAAGCTGCCCCAGGCCCAGGCGGCCGGGGACCAGCGCGACACATCCATCAGGACCGGCTTCGCCATCGCCGCTCAGCCCTCCTGACCGGCACCGGGGGCGGCCGGAGCCGCAGCGTCGTGCGGAGCGGCGGCGCCCGCGAGTCGTCCGGTCGTCGCGGCAGCAATCCGTGCCGCCGCGCCCGCATCCCCGGTGATCCGCACCACGGTGTCGCGGAGCCCGGTCGCCAGGGCGACCGAGGAATTGGCGGCCATCACCTGTTCACCGGCGAGGGAGGTGACCTCGCCGAGCGGGTTCGACGAGAACCGCCCGTTCTGCGGCCCCGGGGTCGGAACCTCGCCCCGCGCCAGGGCGTCGAGGATCTCCTCGAAGCGGTCGGCCGTCAGGTCCTCGTAATAATCCTTGCCAATCTGGGCCATCGGCGCGTTCGAGCAGGCGCCGAGGCACTCGACCTCCTCCCAGGCGAACTTGCCATCGGCGGAGACCTCGTGCGGACGCGGCGCGATCTTGCGCTTGCAGACCTCCATCAGGTCCTCGGCGCCGCAGATCATGCAGGAGGTGGTGCCGCAGACCTGCACGATCGCCACCGAGCCCACCGGCTGCAGCTGGAACATGAAATAGAAGGTCGCGACCTCGAGCACCCGGATGGTGGCCATGTCGAGCATCCGCGCGATCTCCTCGATCGCGGGCTTGGTCACCCAGCCTTCCTGCTCCTGCGCCCGCCAGAGCAGCGGGATGACCGCCGAGGCCTGACGGCCCTCGGGATATTTCGCGATGATCCCCTTCGCCCATTCGAGATTGCCGGGCGTGAAGGCGAAGCTCTCGGGCTGGTCGTGATAAAGACGGCGCAGCATCAGCGATCCACCTCACCAAACACAATATCAAGGCTGCCGAGCGCGGCGGACACATCCGCCAGCATGTGGCCCTTGCACAGGTAGTCCATGGCCTGGAGATGCGCGAAGCCCGGGGCCCGCAGCTTCACCTTCCACGGCTTGTTGGTGCCGTCGGCCACCAGATAGACGCCGAACTCGCCCTTGGGCGCCTCGACGGCGGCATAGACCTCGCCCGCGGGCACGTGGAAGCCCTCGGTGTAGAGCTTGAAGTGGTGGATGAGGGCCTCCATCGAGGTCTTCATCTCGGCCCGCGGCGGCGGCGTCAGCTTGCCGCGCACCAGCACGTCCTGCCCCCGGCAGTCGTCGAGCTTCCGGAGGGCCTGCTGGATGATCTTGACCGATTCCCGCATCTCCCACATCCGGCAGAGATAGCGGTCGTAGCAGTCGCCGTTCACGCCGAGCGGGATCTGGAAGTCGAATTCGTCATAGAGCTCGTAGGGCTGGCTCCGGCGCAGGTCCCAGGCGATGCCCGAGCCGCGCACCATCACCCCGGAGAAGCCGAGGAACTGCGCCTCCTCCTGGCTGACGATGGCGATGTCGACGTTGCGCTGCTTGAAGATCCGGTTCTCGGTCAGCAGGCCCTCGATGTCGTCGAGCACCGCCGGGAAGGCCTCGGCCCAGGTGCCGATGTCGTCGATCAGGTCCTGCGGCAGGTCCTGATGCACGCCGCCGGGCCGGAAATAGGCCGCATGGAGCCGCGCGCCGCAGGCCCGCTCGTAGAAGACCATCAGCTTCTCGCGCTCCTCGAAGCCCCAGAGCGGCGGGGTGAGCGCGCCGACGTCCATCGCCTGCGTGGTGACGTTGAGGAGGTGGTTCAGAATCCGGCCGATCTCGGAATAGAGCACCCGGATCAGGCTCGCGCGCCGGGTGATCTCGGTGCCGGTCAGCCGCTCGATGGCGAGGCACCAGGCATGCTCCTGGTTCATCGGCGCCACATAGTCGAGGCGGTCGAGATAGGGCAGGTTCTGGAGGTAGGTCCGGCTCTCCATCAGCTTCTCGGTACCGCGGTGCAGCAGGCCGATATGCGGGTCGCAACGCTCGACGATCTCGCCGTCGAGCTCCAGCACGAGGCGCAGCACCCCGTGGGCCGCCGGGTGCTGCGGGCCGAAGTTGATGTTGAAGTTGCGGATGCGCTGTTCGCCCGCGACCGGCTCGATCTGGTTGCCGTCCATCGCTCAGGCCCCCTTCTTCTCGTCGCCGGGCAGGATGTACTCCGCCCCTTCCCACGGGCTCAGGAAGTCGAACTGGCGATAATCCTGGGTCAGCCGCACCGGCTCGTAGACCACGCGCTTGGCCTCCTCGTCATAGCGGACCTCGACATAGCCCGTGGTCGGGAAGTCCTTGCGCAGCGGATGGCCGCGGAACCCGTAGTCCGTCAGGAGCCGCCTCAGGTCCGGGTGGCCCGAGAACAGGATCCCGTACATGTCGAAGACCTCGCGCTCGTACCAGTCGGACGAGGGGTAGACCTCGCGCACCGAGGGGACGATCTCGTCCTCGCGGACCTCGGCCTTCACCCGGATGCGCTGGTTCAGGTGCATCGACAGCAGGTGATACACCATGTCGAAGCGCCGCTCGCGCTGCGGCCAGTCCACGGCGGTGATGTCGACCAGCGTGGTGAAGCGGCAGGTGGGCTCCGTCTTCAGGAAATTCAGGAAGTCCACCAGAAGATCCGGCGCCACCACGACGGTCAGCTCGCCGCAGGCGACATCCGCCCGCAGGACGGCGCTCTCGCGCCGGGCAAGGATCGTCTCCTTCAGGTCAACGAGTGCGTTGTCCATCTCTCTCTTCCCCCGCCCTGGCCATCAAGCGTCAGCGCACGATCGTGCCGGTGCGCCGCATCTTCCGCTGGAGCTGCAGGATCCCATAGAGCAGCGCCTCCGCGGTCGGCGGGCAGCCGGGGACATAGATGTCGACCGGCACCACGCGGTCGCAGCCGCGCACCACGGAATAGCTGTAGTGATAATAGCCGCCGCCGTTGGCACAGGATCCCATCGAGATCACGTAGCGCGGCTCGGGCATCTGGTCGTAGACCTTGCGCAGCGCCGGGGCCATCTTGTTGGTCAGCGTGCCGGCGACGATCATCAGGTCGCTCTGCCGGGGGCTGGCGCGCGGCGCGGTGCCGAACCGCTCCAGGTCATAGCGCGGCATCGAGGTATGCATCATCTCGACCGCGCAGCAGGCGAGGCCGAAGGTCATCCAGTGCAGCGACCCGGTGCGCGCCCAGTTGATGGCCGCGGCCGTCGTCGTGACGAGAAAACCCTTGTCGGCCAGCTCGTCGGACAGCAGCCGCGTCGCGACCTCCCGATCCGGTCCAGCTTGGGTGGCTAGGGCCGCAGACGGCTCCGTCACTCCCATTCAAGCGCCCCTTTCCGCCATTCGTAGGCAAAGCCGATGGTCAGCACCGCGAGGAACAGCATCATCGACCAGAAGCCGAACGGCCCCACATGCTGGAAGGCCACCGCCCAGGGGAACAGGAAGGCGACCTCGAGGTCGAAGATGATGAACAGGATCGACACCAGGTAGAAGCGCACGTCGAACTTCATCCGGGCGTCGTCGAAGGCGTTGAACCCGCATTCGTAGGCCGAGATCTTCTCCGGGTCGGGATTGGAGACCGCCACCACGACCGCGGCGAGGATCAGCACCAGCCCCAGAACGATCGCCAGCCCGAGGAAGATGAGGATCGGGAGATAGTCGCGCAGAAGCTCGTCCATTGGTCCCGCCCCTTTCACCCGCGGGGGCAAGCCCCCACCACAACTCCCTGTGACGCTTATCTGCGGCAACGCACAACGTCAACCGATGGACCGACGCGGCCGGCTCCGACGGCATCCGGCGGGCGCCGGCGCGGGCCTTCCGCGGACGGATGCCGGGAAGGACGCCCGGGCCGCAGGAATCAGGCTTCTCCATCCCGGACGATTCCGTTACCCTTGTCCGGTCGGTGGTTCCCGCAAGGGAGCAAGAGGGAATGCGGTGCGGGCATCCTGCCCAATGCCGCTGCTGCCCCCGCAACTGTGAGCGGCGAGCCGGGTCCGGAATGCCACTGGGGATTTCCCCCGGGAAGGCGGGCCAAGGCCGCGACCCGCGAGCCAGGAGACCTGCCGCCGACGCGGTTTAGCCCCAGGACCCTCGGGTGGAGGGTAGAAGGAACGGAACATGGCACGGATCTCGACGGCTTCGACGGCAACGACCCCAGTGGCGGGCTCCCTCGCGCTCCAGCGCATCATCGCGGCGGCGATCGGCGCCTTCATCGTCGGGATGGTCGGCTTCTCGCAGATGAGCGTCGCGCACAATGCCGGGCACGACTACCGGCATTCCATGGCGTTTCCCTGCCACTGACCGGCCGGTAATCCCATGACCGCGCTCCGCAACATGCTCCTTGTTGCGGCGCTCGCCGGCATTGCCGCGGGCGTCGTGATGACGTTGATGCAGTTCTTCGCCACCGTCCCGCTCATTCTCGAGGCCGAGACCTTCGAGGGCGCCGCCCCCGTGGTCGAGACCGCGCATGATCATGGCGCCCCGGCGGCGACGGCCCTCGCGGCCGCCGACGACCATGCCCATGACGACGACGCCTGGGCCCCGGCCGACGGCTTCCAGCGCATGGGCCTGACGGCCGTCGCGAATCTGGTGACCGCGGTGGGATTCGGCCTGCTGCTGATGGCGGCCTCCGAATGCGCCGGCGGCATCGGCAGCCTCCGGCAGGGGGTGCTCTGGGGCCTCGCCGGCTTTGCGACCTTCACGCTCGCCCCCGGCCTCGGCCTGCCCCCCGAGCTTCCGGCGATGCCGGCCGCCGACCTCGCCGCGCGCCAGCTCTGGTGGGTGAGCTGCGTGCTCCTGACAGGCGGCGGGCTTGCCCTGATCGCCTTCGGCCGGGGCACGGCCCCCATCCTGCTCGGCGCGGCGCTCCTCGTGGTGCCGCATCTCATTGGCGCACCCCAGCCCGCCAGCTATGCCTCGCCGATCCCGGAAGGCCTTCACCACAACTTCGTCGTGGCCGTCACCGCGACGAACCTCGTCTTCTGGGTGCTCCTCGGCGCCGCCGCCGCCCTCGTCCGCCCGCAGTTCGCGGCAGACCTCGGCCCCGCCCGCCCCCAGGCCGCCTGAACGCCAAGGGCCCGCGCGCCGGATGGCGCTGCGGGCCCTTGGTTCGGGAAAGATCTGGAGGCGACGACCGGAATCGAACCGGTGTGCACGGATTTGCAATCCGCTGCGTAACCACTCCGCCACGTCGCCTCGCGGGTGCTTCTCTTAGGGCCTTGCCGCGGGCTCCGCAAGGCTTGACGGCCCGGGTTGACCGTGGGCGGGCGCGCTGCCATCCCGGGCGCCGAACCCGCAGCGAGGCCGCCGTGACATCCCCCCAGTCCACCCCCGCCGATCTCGACGCCCGCGAGGCCTTCCTCATCGATCTCGTCCGCTCCGCCGGCGCGATCGCCCGGGCGGGATTCGCCCGGGCCGACCGCGGCATCCGCATGAAGGGGCCGCAGGATTTCCTGACCGAGACCGATACGGCCGTCGAGGCCCATGTCCGCGACCGGGTCGCGGCCGCCTTCCCGGGCGATGGCGTGCTCGGCGAGGAGGGCGGCGGCGGGCCGGCCCCGGACCTCTGGGTCGTGGACCCGATCGACGGGACCGCCAACTTCGCCCGCGGCCTGCCCCATTACTGCGTCGCCATCGCCTTCGTCAGCGGCGGCGTGACCCGGCTCGGGGCGATCTACGACCCCTCCCGCGACGAACTCTACCGCACCCGCGAAGGGCGGGGCGCGAGCCGCAACGGCCATCCGATCCGGGTGTCGGCCACGACCGATCCCGGCCGGGCGGCGGTCGAGTTCGGCTGCTCGCCGAGCGTGCCGCGGCCACAGTATGTCGCCGGGGTCGCGGCGCTGCTCGACCGGGGGTTCAGCGTGCGGCGCGCCTCCTCCGGGGCCCTCGGCCTCGCCTATGTCGCGGACGGGCGCAACGATGCCTATGCCGAATACCTGATGCATCCCTGGGACTGCCTCGCCGGGCTCCTGATGGTGGCGGAGGCGGGCGGCCGCATCGGCGCCTTCGGCCTTGCACAGGCGCCGGTGATCGCAGCCACGCCCGGCATCGCCGAGGCCGTGGCCGAGGCCACGGGCATCCCGCTGTCCGGCGACGCCTGACCTTCGCGGCCCTTGAGCCCGCCGGAGGGCGGCGGGCCCCGGTCAACGCGCCCCTGTCACATGCTTGTCGCGGATCCGATTCGGGTCTAGAGAACCGGCCATGAACCGGCGCATCGACATGGACGACCGCGCGCGCCTGCCCTGGCGCTTCTACGCCCGCTTCGCGCTCGCGCGCGGACTCTGAGGGCTGCTTCTGCCAGCGAAGTCCGTCCTTCTTGCCCGCGAGAGAGCCACACATGTCCAGCGAATCCACCCCCAAGACCCTCTATGACAAGATCTGGGAGGCCCATGTCGTCGACGAGGGCACCGATGGCACCAGCCTGCTCTACATCGACCGCCACCTCGTCCACGAGGTGACGAGCCCCCAGGCCTTCGAGGGCCTGCGCATGGCCGGCCGCAAGGTGCGGGCCCCCGAGAAGACGATCGCGGTGCCGGACCACAATGTCCCCACCGACATCGACCGGGCGAAGGGCATCGAGAACGAGGAGAGCCGGATCCAGGTCGAGACCCTGCGCCAGAACGCCCGCGACTTCGGCGTCGAGATCTATGACGTGGCCGACATCCGGCAGGGCATCGTCCATATCATCGGCCCGGAGCAGGGCCTGACCCAGCCCGGCATGACCATCGTCTGCGGCGACAGCCATACGGCGACCCACGGCGCCTTCGGCGCGCTCGCCCATGGCATCGGCACCTCGGAGGTCGAGCACGTGCTCGCCACCCAGACGCTGATCCAGAAGAAGTCGAAGAACATGAAGGTCGAGGTCCGCGGCAGCCTGCCGCTCGGCGTCACCGCCAAGGACATCACCCTGACCGTCATCGGCGAGACCGGGACCGCCGGCGGCAACGGCCATGTGATCGAATACTGCGGCGAGGCGATCCGCGCGCTCAGCATGGAAGGCCGGATGACGGTCTGCAACATGGCGATCGAGGGCGGCGCCCGCGCGGGCCTCATCGCGCCGGACGAGACGACCTTCGCCTATGTGAAGGGCCGCCCCCATGCCCCGAAGGGCGGCAACTGGGAAATGGCCCTCGCCTACTGGCGGACGCTCTTCACCGATGCGGGCGCGCATTTCGACAAGGAGCTGATCCTCGACGCGGCGAACATCGCCCCCGTCGTCACCTGGGGCACCAGTCCGGAGGACGTGCTGCCCATCACCGGCACCGTCCCCCACCCGGAGGATTTCCAGGGCGGCAAGGTCGAGGCGGCCCGGCGCAGCCTCGAATACATGGGCCTGACCCCGGGCACGCCGCTTCGCGACGTGGAAATCGACGCGGTCTTCATCGGCTCCTGCACGAACGGCCGGATCGAGGACCTGCGCGAGGTCGCCCGTGTCATGGAAGGCCACAGGGTCAAGGACGGGCTCCGGGCGATGATCGTCCCCGGCTCGGGCCTCGTGCGCCTGCAGGCCGAGGAAGAGGGCATCGCCCAGAAGCTGATCGAGGCGGGCTTCGACTGGCGGATGGCGGGCTGCTCGATGTGCCTCGGGATGAACCCCGACCAGCTGAAGCCGGGCGAGCGCTGCGCCTCGACCTCGAACCGCAACTTCGAGGGCCGGCAGGGCTACAAGGGCCGGACCCATCTCCTGAGCCCGGCCATGGCCGCCGCCGCCGCCATCACCGGCCGGCTGACGGACGTGCGCGACCTCGCCTGACCGGCGGGGTGGGTGGCCCTTCCACCCGCAAAAACCAGCCCGGCCGGGGCGTTTCACCGGCCGGGCCGGGCAATGCAGTGTGGATTCTGGTGCAGCAATGGGCGCAGAACGGCTACGGCGCCTTCTTGGAGGGGGCCGTATCTGGACGCGTCGACCCCGGTCCTCAGTCCAAAAACCCGCTTTGCGGGCGAGCGCCCGCTTCGCCGTAAATACGCCCGCGTGGCATGGACGGACGGGGAGAAACCGGCGCGCCCCGCGAGGCCAGCAAACGGCTTTGTTCTTGGCCCTCGATGCGAGAGGGCATCTTTCCGGTCCCCGCCTGCAAATCAGCGTCGGGTGTGACCTTTTGCGGCCTCACCGCCCGACTGTCGGACTGCCGCTGACCGCCGTTTCCCTCCGCACTCAATCCACCACCCGCAGGGTCAGGTTGATGCGGCCACCGCCGGGCAGCAGCGTCGAGCTTCCGGCGCGGATCCGGTCGATGCCGTGATAGGCAAGCCGGGCCGCGCCGCCCATCAGCACCACGTCGCCGCTCTCCAGCACCACCGACTGCGTGGGGCCGGTGCGGGCGGGGCCGCCCATGCGAAAGACGGCGGCGTCGCCGAGGCTGACCGACAGGACCGGCCAGGAGAAATCCGCCTCGTCGGCGTCGCGGTGCAATCCCATCCGCGCGCCAGCATCGTAGAGGTTGACGAGGCAGCAGTCGGGCATCCGCTCCGCGCCGACCAGCGCCCGCCAGATCGCCAGCACCCCTTCGGGAATCGGCGGCCACGGGGTCCCGTCCGGGTGCCGGTCGACATAGCGATAGCCGCGGCGGTCGGCGAACCAGCCGTATCTTCCCGCGGAGGTCATCCTGACCCGCATCGGCTTGCCCCAGGGTGTCATCGGACTGAAGGCCGGCGCGGCGGCGACCACCTTTGCGACCTCCGCCAGCAGCGCCTCCTGCGCGGGGCGGTCGAGCCAGGACTTGTACAGGCGGAACCCCACGCCCATGGATGACAACAACATGGCAGCCCTCTGCTTGCGGGGCGAAATCCGCGTCCCTATATAGCCTGCCGAAGCCGGATCCACACGATCCTGTGAAAGATCGTTTGGGGCACCGGTCCTGGGATGCAGGGCGAGGGCCTTTGGGATTCGCCTGCGAAATCGCCGCTTGAAAGGACCAAGAATGGCCAAAGTCATCGGTATCGACCTCGGCACTACCAACTCCTGCGTCGCCATCATGGATGGCAGTGCAGCGCGCGTCATCGAGAATTCCGAAGGCGCCCGGACCACGCCGTCGATCGTCGCCTTCACCGACGATGAGCGTCTCGTCGGCCAGGCCGCCAAGCGCCAGGCCGTGACGAACTCCGAGAATACCCTCTTCGCAGTCAAGCGCCTGATCGGCCGCCGCTACGACGACCCCATGGTGGCGAAGGACAAGGGGATGGTCCCCTACAAGATCGTCCCCGGCGCCAACGGCGATGCCTGGGTCGAGGTGAAGGGCGAGAAGTACAGCCCCAGCCAGATCTCCGCCTTCATCCTTCAGAAGATGAAGGAAACGGCCGAGGCCTACCTCGGCGAGAAGGTGAGCCAGGCGGTCATCACCGTCCCGGCCTATTTCAACGACGCCCAGCGCCAGGCCACCAAGGACGCGGGCAAGATCGCCGGCCTCGAGGTACTGCGCATCATCAACGAGCCGACGGCGGCGGCGCTCGCCTACGGGCTCGACAAGACCGGGACCAAGACGATCGCCGTCTATGACCTCGGCGGCGGCACCTTCGACATCTCGATCCTGGAGATCGACGAGGGCCTGTTCGAGGTGAAGTCGACCAACGGGGACACCTTCCTCGGCGGCGAAGACTTCGACATGCGCATCGTCCAGTACCTGGCCGACGAGTTCAAGAAAGAGAACGGCGTCGACCTGACCAAGGACAAGATGGCGCTGCAGCGGCTGAAGGAAGCCGCCGAGAAGGCGAAGATCGAACTCAGCTCGTCCAGCCAGACCGAGATCAACCAGCCGTTCATCTCGATGGACCCGAAGACCCACCAGCCGCTGCACCTCGTGCTGAAGCTGACCCGGGCCAAGCTCGAATCGCTCGTCTCCGAACTGATCGCGCGGACCCTGAAGCCCTGCCAGCAGGCCATCAAGGACGCCGGCGTCTCCAAGGCCGACATCGACGAGGTGGTCCTCGTCGGCGGCATGAGCCGCATGCCCAAGGTCATCGAGGAGGTGCAGAAGTTCTTCGGCAAGGAGCCGCACAAGGGCGTGAACCCCGACGAGGTCGTGGCGCTCGGCGCGGCGATCCAGGCCGGCGTGCTCCAGGGGGACGTGAAGGACGTGGTCCTGCTCGACGTGACCCCGCTGTCGCTCGGCATCGAGACGCTGGGCGGCGTCTTCACCCGCCTGATCGACCGCAACACCACGATCCCGACCAAGAAGAGCCAGGTCTTCTCCACCGCCGAGGACAACCAGAACGCGGTGACGATCCGGGTCTTCCAAGGCGAGCGCGAGATGGCGGCCGACAACAAGATCCTCGGCCAGTTCAACCTCGAGCAGATCCCGCCCGCCCCGCGCGGCGTGCCGCAGATCGAGGTGACCTTCGACATCGACGCGAACGGCATCGTCTCCGTGTCCGCCAAGGACAAGGGCACGAACCGCGAGCAGAAGATCACGATCCAGGCCTCGGGCGGCCTGTCGGACTCCGACATCGAGAAGATGATCCGCGAAGCCGAGGAGAATGCCGAGGCCGACAAGGCGCGGCGTGACCTGGTCGAGGCGAAGAACCAGGCCGAAAGCCTGATCCACGGCACCGAGAAGTCGGTCGCCGAGCATGGCGACAAGGTCGATCCGACGACGATCGAGGTGATCGAGCTGTCGATCAAGACGCTGAAGGAAGCCATGGACGGCGAGGATCCGGAGAAGATCCGGGCCCGCAGCCAGGACCTGACCGAGGCGGCGATGAAGCTCGGCGAGGCGATCTACAAGGCCCAGGCCGAAGAGGCCAGCAAGGCCTCGCCCGACGAGGCGGGTCCGGCGCAGGGTCAGGACGACGATGTGGTCGACGCCGATTTCGAGGATCTCGGCGACAACAAGAAGTCCTGATAGATAGGTCTCGGCGGGGTGGCCCCTTCCAGAGCGGGAGGGGCCACCCTGCTGTTTTAGGAACGGCGGCCGATGGCGAAGCGCGATTACTACGAGGTTCTCGGAGTCACGAAATCCGCGGATGAGGCGGAAATCAAGAAGGCCTTCCGCAAGAAGGCGATGGAGCTCCACCCCGACCGGAACCAGGACAATCCCAAGGCCGAAAGCCAGTTCAAGGAAATCAACGAAGCCTACGACTGCCTGAAGGATTCGCAGAAGAAGGCGGCCTATGACCGCTTCGGCCATGCGGCCTTCGAGAATGGCGGGGCCGGGTTCCGCGGGGCGGGCGGTGGCGCCGGCGGCCCGGATTTCGCCTCGGCCTTCTCCGATGTCTTCGACGACCTGTTCGGCGATTTCATGGGCGGCGGGCGCCGCGGCCAGCAGCGGTCGGCGCGGGGCTCGGACCTCCGCTACAACCTGCGGATGACGCTCGACGAAGCCTATCGCGGCAAGCAGGCGACGATAACCGTCCCCTCAAGCGCGCCCTGCGACGTCTGCAACGGCACCGGGGCCGAGGGCGGGGCCGAGCCCTCGACCTGCCCGACCTGCGCGGGCCTCGGCAAGGTGCGGGCCCAGCAGGGCTTCTTCACGGTCGAGCGGACCTGCCCCACCTGCTCGGGACGCGGGCAGATCATCAAGAACCCCTGCAAGTCCTGCGCCGGTGCCGGCCGGGTGCGCAAGGATCGCACCCTGAACGTCAACATCCCCGCCGGCGTTGAGACCGGCACCCGGATCCGCCTCGCCGGCGAGGGCGAAACCGGTCTGCGCAACGGTCCTTCGGGCGATCTCTACATCTTCATCGAGGTCGATTCGCACCCGATCTTCGAACGCGACAACCAGAATCTCTACTGCCGGATCCCGGTCGGCATGACCACCGCCGCCCTCGGCGGCGAGATCGAGGCCCCGACGCTCGACGGCGGGCGCACCCGGGTCAAGGTGCCGGCGGGCGTCCAGTCCGGCAAGCAGCTGCGCCTGCGCGGCAAGGGCATGCCGGCGCTGCGGGGCAACACGGCCGGGGACCTCTATATCGAACTGGCGGTCGAGACCCCGGTCAACCTGACCAGCCGCCAGCGCGACCTCCTGCGCGAGTTCGAGGCGGCAGGCGCGGACAACCACCCGGAAACCCAGGATTTCTTCGGGCGCGTGAAGAGCTTCTGGGACGGCATGAAGGGCTGAACCGTCTGCGCCCCTTCCGAAGGCGGAGCGCAGACGGCCGGGGCGCTCTTACACCCGCTTGACCGAGACCGTCTGGCTCTTCAGCTCGTTCGGGCCGTAGATCGAGAGGAAGGCGATGTCGGCGGCGTCGCGGCCGACGCCCACCCGCACCATCGTCTCCGGCGGCGCCATTCCGGTGCCGTCGACCAGATACCAGGCCCCGTCCAGATAGACCTCCGCCACCGCGTGGAAATCGGGCGGCGTGACGTCGGGGGCATAGACACAGACCGCCCGCGCCGGGATGTTCGAAGCCCGCGCCAGCGTGGTCATCAGATGCGCATAGTCACGGCAGATGCCCTGCCGCTTGATGAAGGTGTCGATGACCGTGGTTTCGGCATCGCTCGACCCCGGCACGTAGGACAGGTTCTGCTCGATCCAGTCGCGCATCGCCTTCACCCGCGCCCCGCCGGCGAGGCTGCCGAATTCGTTCTCCACGAAGGTGCCGAACTTGTCCGACGGGCAGAAGCGCGAGGGCAGCAGGAACTTCACCACCTCGCCCGGCAGGTCCGGCAGCGCCACCTGCGCCAGCAGGCCGAGGTCCACCTGCGGCCGCAGGATGTCGACGGTCGCGCGATAGGTGCAGGTGAAGCGGTCGCGCACCTCGATCCAGCTGCGCGTGCCCACGCCCTCGTCCGCCGGAACGCGGACATGGCTCTGGACATCGTTGATGTCGAGGGCGCTTTCCACCACCGTCTGGTCCGCGACGTTTTCCGCCGCCTCGATCTGCAGCAGGATCGTGCGCAGATCCTGCGTCGCATAGTCCAGTTGTGCCTCGATCTTCAGGCGCATGAAGTCCCCCACCCGTGGTCATGACTGTTCAGGGCCGCCGCCTCGCCCGGCGCGCCCGAACCCGTCAAACGGGGAGCGCGGCGGAAGGTTGCCTCCTTGGTGAAGAAAATCTGCACGCGCCCCGGGGCTGGCGGCCGGCCGGCGGGAGAGATACATCGGAGCCCGCCAACGACGGAGCCGGCGTGACCGAGACCCTCCCCATTTCGCCGATGATGGCCCAGTACCACGCCATCAAGGCCGACCACCCGGATGCGCTCCTGTTCTATCGCATGGGCGATTTCTACGAGCTGTTCTTCGCGGATGCCGAAGCCGCGAGCGCCGCGCTCGACATCGCCCTGACCAAGCGCGGCCAGCATCTCGGACAGGACATCCCGATGTGCGGGGTGCCGGTCCATGCGGCCGAGGGCTATCTCCTCACGCTGATCCGCAAGGGTTTCCGCGTCGCCGTCTGCGAGCAGATGGAGGACCCGGCCGAGGCCCGCAAGCGCGGGGCGAAATCCGTCGTCCACCGCGAGGTGGTGCGCCTCGTCACCCCGGGCACCCTGACCGAGGACAGCCTGCTCGAGGCCCGGCGCCACAACTATCTGGCGGCCTTCGCCGAGATCCGCGGCGAGGGCGCCTTCGCCTGGGTCGATGTCTCCACCGGCGGCCTCAGCGTCGCGGCCTGTCCGCGAACCGGCCTCGGCCCGATGCTCGCCCGCCTCGCCCCCCGCGAGGTCCTGGTGCCGGAAACGCTGGAGGCCGAGCTTTCGGACCTCGTCACCGAGGCGGGGGCCGTCATCACCCCCCTCGCCCGGGCGAGCTTCGACTCCACCGCTGCCGAGGCGCGGGTCGCCGCCGCGCTCGGGGCCCGCGAACTGGCGGGCTTCGGCAGCTTCTCGCGGCCCGAGGTGGCGGCGCTCGGCGCGCTCGTCGATTATCTGGAGCTGACCCAGCGCGGCCGCCTGCCGTTCCTGCGGCCGCCGGTGCAGGAGCGGGCCGGCGGCCTCATGCAGATCGACGCCGCCACCCGGCGCAATCTCGAGCTGACCCGCAGCCTGTCGGGCAGCCGCGAGGGATCGCTCCTCGCCACGATCGACCGCACGGTCAGCGGCGGCGGGGCCCGCCTGCTGGAATCGCGCCTGACCGCCCCCTCGGCCGACCTCGCCCGCATCCGCGCCCGGCACGATGCCGTGGCCCATTTCCACGGCGCCCCGGCCGCCGCCCGCGCGGCCCGCGATGTCCTGCGCCGCCTGCCCGACCTGGAGCGCGCCCTGT
>ERZ500977.132-NODE-132-length-14448-cov-6.751268_pt1 | contig 14448 bp, 16 predicted proteins | sample MGYA00248863_ERZ500977 | MGnify/ENA primary metagenome ERZ500977 (study PRJEB25958, sample SAMN03398581) | human skin metagenome | study: EMG produced TPA metagenomics assembly of the Human Skin Microbiome Metagenome (human skin metagenome) data set.
CGATGGCTCCCCGGGACGGGGAGCTTGAGGCCGGCGCTTCCCCCGGCGGACCGGCTGCCGTCAGTCCTCGAAGGCCGCCACCTCGGTCCGCCGGCCGAGCAGGAAGGCATCGGCCACGAGGATGAGGGGGGCCAGATCCACGTCCGACCCGCCCGCGGCCACCAGCTCCACGAAACGGGCATAGAGGCTGCGATACTCCCGGTCCGGCGCCGCCACCGCCGCCTGCCCCGGCAGCTCCAGCCGGCTCCCGCCCTCGCGGAGGCGCAGCAGGCCGGCCTCCGTCTCCACCTCGATGTCCCAGGTCTGCGGCCCGGTCTGGCGCCAGTCGAATGCCGCATGCCCGTCGACACCGCCCGCGAAGTCCAGCCGCGCGGCGATCGGCGCCGCCCGGTTGGCCGGAAAGAACAGCGTGGCCCCGGCAAGATGCACCGGCTCCGGCAGGATCCGCGTCACGATCGACAGGGCGTTGATGCCGGGGTCGAAGACCCCGAGGCCCCCGGGCTCCCAGATCCAGGCCTGCCCCGGATGCCAGCGCCGCACGTCCTCCTTCCAGGTGACCGTGATCCGCCGGGGCGGATGGGTGGCGAGAAAGGCCCGGGCGGCCTCCACCCCCGCCGCAGCCCGGCTGTGCCAGGTCGCGAAGAGCGTGACGCCCTGCGCCGCGGCGAGCGCCGCGAGCGCCTGCACCTCCGCCACCGACATCCCCGGCGGCTTTTCCAGCATCAGGTGCCGCCCCGCCCGCAGCACCGCTTCGGCCTGCGCGAACCGCCCCTGCGGCGGCGTGCAGAGGCTGACCGCCCCGACCCCGGGCTCCCCCGCCAGCAGGGCCCCGACATCCGGGTAGCCGGGCAGGTCCGGCAGCGCGGCATTGCGGCTGGCGATGGCGGCCAGTTCCACGCCGGGCGTGTCCGCGATGGCGGGCAGGTGCTGGTCGCGCGCGATCTTGCCGAGGCCGACGAGCCCGAGCCGCAGCGTCACGCCGTCCCCCGCTGCCGCAATTCGCCCCAGGCCGCCACGAAGGCGCCGGCATTCGCCGCCACCTCGGCCGCGGCCATGCCCGGCCGGTAGAGGGCCGAGCCGAGGCCGAACCCGGCCGCCCCGGCCGCGTGATAGGCCCCCATCGTCGCGGGCGTGATGCCCCCGACCGGCAGGAAGGGCGTCCCCTTCGGAAAGACCGCCAGCATCGCCTTCAGCACCTGCGGCCCGGCGAGCTCGGCCGGAAAGAGCTTCAGCGCATCCGCCCCGGCCGCGAGGGCGGCGAAGCCCTCGGTCGGGGTGGCGATCCCCGGCGCACAGACGAGCCCCGCCTCCTTGGCCGCGCCGATGACCTTGGTGTCGCCATGCGGCATGACGATCAGCCGCCCGCCGGCCTCGGCCACCGACCAGACCGCCGCCGTCGTCAGCACCGTCCCGGCCCCGACGAGCGTGCTCGAGCCGAATTCGCGGGCCAGAAGCCGGATGCTCTCCAGCGGCTCGGGCGAGTTGAGCGGCACCTCGAGGATCGCGAAGCCCGCCTCGACCAGCGCCCGCCCGACGGGCAGGGCCTCGGGCGGCGTCAGGCCGCGCAGGATCGCAACGAGCGGAAGCCGCTCAAGCCAAGGCTGCATGGACATCTGGCAGTGCCTCCCTTCCCGCCGGGACGCGGGTTTTGTTCAGTTGTCCGACGCCTGCGCCCTTTGTGCAAGACCCAGGGGGGGGGGAGGGCCGCGCCCGCCCCGACGCGGGTCAGGCGGCGGCCAGCGCCGCGTCGCAGGCGTCGAGCGTCGCGTCGAGCGCCAGCAGGATCGAGGCGTGCCGGTTGCGATAGTCCCGCGCGGGCAGCAGGACCTCATAGCCCTCGAAGGGCGCGCCCGGCACCGGGCCGCCGGCCGTCAGCATCTGGTGGAGCGCGTCGCGGCCCCGCGCGACCTCGTCCCGGCCGAGCCCGAGGACGACCGCGCCGAGCACCGAGGCCGAGGCCTGGCCGAGGGCGCAGGCCCGGACCTCCTGCGCGAAATCGACGATCCGCCCGTCCTTGAGCCGCAGGTCGACGGTGACGGTGGAACCGCAGAGCGGCGAGCGGCGCCGGGCGCTTGCCGCCGGGGGCGCCAGCCGCCCGGCATGGGGAATCGCGGCCGCCAGCGCCAGGATGCGCTGGGAATAGAGCTTGATCATGTCGTCGCTGCCGTCCATCCCGGGCCTCCCCGCCCTTGCGCCCTTCCGGCCTTTCCATAGATAGGCGCAAATGCCGCCGCGGGAAAGGAGCCGCCATGCCCGAAGCCTCGCCCCCCCAGTCGTCGCCGGAGTTCCGGATCGAGAGCCTGCGCTTCGATGCCCGCGGCCTGATCCCCGCCATCGCCCAGTCCCGCGACGGCGAGGTGCTGATGATGGCCTGGATGACCGCCGCCAGCCTCGCCGAGACCCTCAGCACCGGGCAGGTCACCTACTGGTCCCGGTCGCGCAACGAATTGTGGCGCAAGGGCGAGACCTCGGGCCATGTCCAGCGGCTGGTGGAGCTCCGCATCGACTGCGACCGCGACTGCCTGCTGCTCGTTGTCGACCAGAAAGGCCCGGCCTGCCACACCAACCGCCGCAGCTGCTTCTTCACCGCTGTCCGCGACGGCCACGAGGTGGTGACGTCCGACCCGCTCTGACCGGGCCCGCCCCGGTGCCCGCCACACGGCCTCGACGCTCCCCTTGATCGCCACGGCGGAATCGCTATAGGCGGCCGATGGCTCTCAATCCCCCGAATCTCCGCCCGGATCGCGCCCCGGCCCCGCAGTTCACCGACGCCCCCCGCTCCGGACAGCCCCGGATCGGCATGGTCTCGCTCGGCTGCCCCAAGGCGCTGGTCGACAGCGAGCGCATCCTGACGCGGCTGCGCGCCGAGGGCTATGCGATCTCGCCCGACTACCAGGGCGCCGAGGCAGTCATCGTCAACACCTGCGGCTTTCTCGACAGCGCCCGGGCCGAGAGCCTGGAGGCGATCGGCGAGGCCCTGGCCGAGAACGGCCGGGTCATCGTGACCGGCTGCCTCGGCGCCGAGGAAAGCATGATCCGCGGCACCCACCCGAGCGTGCTCGCCGTGACCGGCCCGCACCAGTACGAGGCGGTCCTCGATGCCGTCCACACCGCCGTGCCGCCGGCGCCCGACCCCTTCGTCGACCTCCTGCCCGCGAGCGGCGTCAACCTGACCCCGCGCCACTACAGCTATCTCAAGATCTCCGAGGGCTGTAACCACAAGTGCCGCTTCTGCATCATCCCCGACATGCGGGGATCCCTCGTGTCGCGTCCGGCCCATGCCGTGCTGCGCGAGGCGGAGAAGCTCGTCGAGGCCGGGGTGCGCGAGCTTCTCGTCATCAGCCAGGACACCTCCGCCTACGGCCTCGACCGCCGCCACGACAGCCACCCGTGGAAGGGCGGCACGGTCCGCTCCCACATCACCGACCTCGCGCGCGAACTGGGGGGGCTCGGCGCCTGGGTGCGCCTCCACTATGTCTATCCCTATCCGCATGTGCGGGACCTGATCCCGCTGATGGCCGAGGGCCTGATCCTCCCCTATCTCGACGTGCCCTTCCAGCATTCGCACCCGGACGTGCTCCGCCGCATGGCCCGGCCGGCGGCGAGCGCGAAGACCCTCGACGAGATCGGCCGCTGGCGCGGGATCTGCCCGGACCTGACGCTGCGCTCGACCTTCATCGTCGGCTATCCGGGCGAGACCGAGGCCGAGTTCCAGCACCTGCTCGACTGGCTTGACGAGGCCCGCCTCGACCGCATCGGCTGCTTCAAGTACGAGAATGTTCCCGGCGCCCGCGCCAATGCCCTGCCCGACCATGTGCCGGAGGCGGAAAAGCAGGCGCGCTGGGAGCGGTTCATGGAAAAGGCCACGGCGATCAGCGCGGCGAAGCTCGCGGCCAGGGTCGGCACCCGCCTGCCCGTCATCGTCGACAGCGTCGAGGACGACGGCGCCACCTGCCGCACCCGGGGCGACGCGCCGGAGATCGACGGCAACCTCTTCATCGACGAGGATTTCGAGACGCTCGCCCCCGGCGACATCCTGACCGTCGAAGTCGAGGAAGCCTCCGACTACGACCTCTGGGGCCGGCGCGTCTGAGATATCCGCCCCAACTTGACAGAATCAGACGACACAGGCGTAGTCGAAGGCGTTGCAGCCGGAGAATAGTTAACATGCGTCAAGTATATGCCGATCGCCTCCTCAAGCTGTCCAAAATGATCGACTCGCGGGAAGCACCGCTCGGGGTCGGACTGAAGAACCAGTGCTGGGCTGGTATCGCTTGGGAGGTTGCCTCCGCCCACCAAGCACGCGTCACCGAGTATTTCGGAATTTCCTTCCGCGAAATGCGCGACGCCATCAAGGGCAACAACCAGTGTGAGCCGGTCCGGCGGAACGCCACCATGTCTGCCCGATGCCGGGATCTCGCCGCCTCACGGTGAACTGGCGGCTCCTATCTTTATCCAGAGTTGCGCTCCATCGGCGTAGCTCAGCTGCGGCCGGAAGCCATAGCGCCTGGCCGCAGCGCGACCGCGCCTAGTAAAGGGTACCGTATAGAAGACGCAGGGAGTATCTCGAAGCGCTAGCTGTGCAAGGCGATTGTCCAGAACGCGGAGGATGTCGGCCTTTGTCCGCATCCCCCGCCCCGCAATGGCACCGATATAAAAGCTGCGCGTCTCGGAGCCTGTGGAGACATGCTCCGGCTCCAGGTCACGGCCCCGAAGCGTGCCCGCGAGCATCGCCTCTCCCGCCTCCTGGGTGATCGGGAAGACGTTAATGAAGCCCTTCGGCGCTGGGTGCGCCGGGTCCGCGCAGTTCCAAACCAGATGGTAGACCTCGGGGCAGGCCCGCCACATCCGTTCGTACCGTGCAAAATCCAAGGTGGAGCGAACCCCCTCGCGCCCGAGAAGGTCAACGATTAGCCGATAGGACAGCCCGAGTTGATCCTCCGCAACCCGGGTGACCTCAACACCATGGGCCACCCTTTCAGGATACCCGAGGATTCCCTCGGTCACCACCTGCCCCGCTGCGTAGATGCTCATCACCAGAGGCACCGCAAGCAGCGCCATCGCCACCACGAACATCACGCCCCCGGCCGTCAGGAAAGAGTTCCGGTATACAGCGATGTCGCCCATTCCCGGCAGACTCAGCCGGTCGAAGGCCGCCAGCGCCAGCAGGCCGCCTGAGACGGCGAAGACCGTGCCGATGATCGACAGGATCCGGTCCACCATCGCCCCTAGAACCCGCGGCCCGATCCCGCGGCGCCATCATCCCTCCGAGGGGTGGCTCGCGTCCAGCTCCATGTGCAGGAACTGGTTGAACGCGCTCTTCTCGTAGGGGCCGAAGGCGGGGCCCGCCACGAATCCCCGGCGGCGGTAGAGCGCCAGCGCCGGATCGAAGGCCGGGCCGCTGCCCGTCTCCAGGCTGAGGCGTGACAGCCCCAGCCGCCGGGCCTCGCCGATCACCTGCCCGAGCAGGGCCGCCCCCGCCCCCTGCCGCAGGAAATCCGGGTGGGTGCGCATCGACTTCACCTCGCCGGTATTGTCGTCCATCACCCGCAGCGCCGCGATCGCCGCCACCCGGCCCGCCGCCCGCGCGGTCCAGACGGTGACGCCCGGCGCCCTGAGCCCCGAGAGGTCCAGCGCGAAGACATGCCCCGGGGGCGAGTCTGCCGCCATCCCCGCCAGATGCAGCCGCAGCAGGTCCTGCGTCTCCGCGCCGGTCAGGTCGTCCACCGCGATGTCGAAGGCCGTCGCCATGCCGCCCAGCCCCTCCTGCCGATCGGGCACGGCACGGTCGTCGAGCACCAGTTGCAGGAAGGCGAGGTCCAGCCAGGTCCCGAATTTCGCGCCCACCTGCCGCATCAGCCCGACCCGTTCGAAGCCGAGGCTCTCATGCAGGCAGATCGAGGCGACATTGCCGGCCTCGATGCCCCCGACCATCACATGCTTTCCCATTGCCCGCGCCCGCCCGATCAGCGCCTGCATCAGGAGGCGGCCGATCCCCCGGCCGTGCTGGTCGCCCCGGACATAGACCGAATGCTCGACCGTGAAGCGATAGCCGTCGAAGGCGCGCCAGTCGCCGAAGGAGGCATAGCCGAGCACCAGAGCCTGCGCGTCGACCGCCACCAGCACGGGATAGCCGGCACGCTGCCGGTCGGCCAGCCAGGCGGCCCGGTTCGCGGCATCGACCACCGTCACCTTCCAGACCGCCGTCGAATGCGCGACGGCATCGTTGTAGATCGCCAGGATCCCCGCGATGTCCTGCGGCCCCGCCTCCCGGATGTCCATGCTGCCTCCACCTGCCCCATCATCCACTATAATAGACAATTTCTCTCCGGCTGTCACCGGGATTCCAGCCCGGCGGTCCCACGGGCATCCCGCAGGACCACGACGGCATAGCTGCAGGGCCGGTCCGTCTCGTTGCGGAACACGCAGTCGACCGGCGGCCCCAGCTCCAGGCAATCGCCCGCGCCCATCCGGTGCCGCACCGCCCCTTCCTCGAAGACGAGCGCCCCGTCGAGCACCCAGATCACCTGCCGGATGAAGACATAGGAGGCGGCCGGCATCGGCACGGACTGCCGCGCCGGCAGCGTGACCTGCACCAGATCCAGCGGCAGGCCGGAGGCCGGCGTCACATGGCGCCGCAGATACCCGGTCTCCGGGTCGGTCCATTCCGGCTGGTCCTGCCGGCGCAGCAGCCGCCCGGACTCGACCTCGGCCCGGGCGATCAGCGTCGACATGGTCAGCCCGAAGGCCCCCGACAGCTTGCCGAGCAGCTGGGCGGTCGGGCTGCTGGCGCCCCGCTCGACCTTGTGGATCATCGCACGCGACACCCCGGCCCGCCCGGCGAGATCGGTCAGGGACCAGCCCCGCCCCTCGCGCTCCGCCCGGATCCGGGCGCCGATCCGCCCGTCGATCGTGTCGCCCTGTGCCATTGTGGTATCATAGTAGACAAATTCGCCTCCCGGCAACCCGCTCCGGGCCGGGATGGCCGCCGCCCAGCGGCCCCACGCAACATTTGCCAGCCTGCGGGCCCCGCGCTACCGTTTCCGGCAGACGGCCCGGCCTACGGGCCCAACAGGGAGATTTCCGATGCGCCTGACCGCCCGTCTGCTCGGGGCGACGCTCCTCGCCTGCCTGGCCACGACCGCCTCCGCCAAGACCCTCGTCTTCTGCTCCGAAGGCGCGCCCGAGGGCTTCGACCCCGCGCTCTACACCGCCGGCACCACCTTCGATGCCTCGTCCAAGCCGGTCTTCAACCGCCTCGTCGAATTCGAGCGCGGCACGACGAACCTCGTCCCCGGCCTCGCCGAAAGCTGGGATGTCTCGGCGGACGGGCTGGAATATACCTTCCACCTCCGCCCGGGCGTGAAATTCCACACCACCGACAGCTTCACCCCGACGCGCGCCCTCACCGCCGATGATGTCATCTTCTCCTTCGAGCGGCAGAAGGAAGGCTCCGGCCCCTGGAACACCTATACCGAGGGGGCGAGCTGGGAATATTTCGCCGGCATGGACATGCCGAACCTCATCAAGGCGATCGAGAAGGTCGACGACCTGACGGTGAAATTCGTCCTCACCCGCCCCGAGGCGCCCTTCCTCGCCAATCTCGCGATGGATTTCGCCTCGATCCAGTCGAAGGAATACGCCGACAGCCTGGAGGCGGCGGGCACCATGGCCCTGCTGAACCAGGCGCCGGTCGGCACCGGGCCCTTCCAGTTCGTCGCCTACCAGAAGGATGCCGTGATCCGCTACAAGGCGAACCCCGACTACTGGGGCGGCAAGCAGCCGATCGACGACCTGATCTTCGCCATCACCCTCGACGGCGCCGTGCGGGCCCAGAAGCTCAAGGCCGGCGAATGCCAGTTGATGCCCTTCCCCAACCCCGCCGACATCGCTGGGCTCAAGGAAGACACGAACCTGACGGTGATGCAGCAGGAGGGCCTGAACGTCGGCTATTTCGGCTACAACACCCAGGTTCCGCCCTTCGACAAGCCGGAGGTCCGCCGTGCCCTCAACATGGCGATCAACAAGCCCGCGATCATCGACGCGGTCTTCGAGGGTTCCGGCACCGTCGCGAAGAACCCGATCCCGCCCACGATGTGGTCCTACAACGACGCGGTGACCGACGACCCCTATGACCCGGAGGCCGCGAAGAAGGCGCTCGCCGATGCCGGCGTCACCGATCTCTCGATGAAGATCTGGGCCATGCCGGTCGCCCGACCCTACAACCCCAACGCCCGGCGCATGGCCGAGATGATCCAGGCCGATTTCGCCGCCGTCGGTGTCAAGGCCGAGATCGTCACCTACGAATGGGGCGAATATCTCAAGCTCTCGTCCGACGTGAAGCGCGACGGGGCGGTGCTTCTTGGCTGGACAGGCGACAACGGCGACCCGGACAACTTCCTCGGCACCCTGCTGGGCTGTTCGGCGGTCGGCGGCGCCAACCGCGCCCAGTGGTGCTACCAGCCCTTCGACGACCTGATCGTGAAAGCCCGCGCCACCGCCGACAAGGCCGAGCGCACGAAGCTCTACGAGGAGGCGCAGGTCATCTTCAAGGAGCAGGCGCCCTGGGCGACCATCGCGCATTCGCTCGTCACGGTGCCGATGTCGAAGAGCGTCACCGGCTTCCTGCAGGACCCGCTCGGCAGCCACCGCTTCGACGGCGTCGACATCGCGGAGTAGCACGCCCGTCCCGCCGGGCGCTCCGGCGCCCGGTCCCGCCCAGCCGGAGGCCAGGCCATGACAGCCCCGTTCGAGCCGCTGCGCACCTGCCTCCGCCTCGAGGGGCTCGATGCCGCCGCCCTCGTGCCGGGCCCGAGCTTCCGCCGCCTGATGGGGCGCGACTTCCACCTGATGGAGCGCCCCCTCGTCCTCGTCATCCCGGCCGGCGGCCCGCCCGTCGCCGTGGTCCCGAGCCTCGAGCGCGCCTCCTTCGACGGCCTCGGCTTCCCGGGCGCGGTCTTCGACTGGACCGACCACGCGGGTCCGGCCGCCGCCTTCGCCGCCGCGGCCACCGCCACCGGCCCCCTCGGGCGCATCGGCGTCGAGGGGCAGCGGATGCGCGTCTTCGAGGGCATGGCGCTGGCCCGCGCCTGGCCCGGCGCCACGATCGTCGATGCCCACGGGCCGCTCTCCGCGCTGCGGCTCCGCAAGACGCCGGACGAGATCGCCCGGCTGACGCAGGCGATCCGCCGCTCCGAGGCCGCGCTCGAGGCGACCCTCCCCCAGATCCGCATCGGCCAGACCGAGGCCGAGATCGCCGGCCTCCTCATCCGCGAGCTTTTCGCCCATGGCGCCGAGGGCCTCGCCTTCGACCCGATCGTCGCCGCCGGCGCCAATTCGGCCGAGCCCCATGCCACGCCCCGGCCCGACTACCGGATCGGCACCGGGGACGCGCTGCTCTTCGATTTCGGCGGCAGCGTCGGCGGCATGCACGCCGACATCACCCGCACGGTCTTCGTCGCCGAGGCCTCCGGGCGGGACCGCGCGCTCTACGACACCGTCGCGGCCGCGAATGCGGCGGGCCGGGCGGCCGCCCGTCCGGGCGCGACGGCCCATGACGTGGACGATGCCGCGCAGACGGTGCTGGAGGCCTCGCCCTTCGCCGCCGCCATCCGCCACAAGACCGGGCACGGCCTCGGTCTCGACGTGCATGAAGCGCCGCAGATCATCCGCGGCAACGCCACGGTACTGGAGCCGGGCATGGTCTTCACCATCGAGCCCGGCCTCTATCTCGACGGCGTCGCCGGCGTGCGGATCGAGGATGACGTGGTGGTGACCGGCGACGGCCTCGCCACCCTCACCCGCTTCCCGCGGGACCTGCGCATCGTGGCCGTCCCATGATCGGCTTTCTCCTCCGCCGCATCCTGCTGCTGACGCCGACCCTCTTCGGCATCACCCTCGTCGCCTTCGGCTTCGTGCGGGTGCTGCCCGGCGACCCGGTGCTGCTCATGGCCGGCGAGCGGGGCCTGTCGCCCGAACGCTATGCCCAGGCGCTCCACAACTTCGGCTATGACCAGCCGCTCTGGCGCCAGTATCTCGCCTACCTCACCGACCTGCTGCAGGGCGATTTCGGGACGTCGATCGTCACCAAGAAGCCCGTCCTCTCCGAATTCCTCACCCTCTTCCCGGCAACGGCCGAACTCGCCTTCTGCGCCATCCTGCTTGCCATCGCCCTCGGCATCCCGGCCGGGGTCATCGCGGCCAGCCGCCGCGGCACCCTCCTCGACCAGGCGCTGATGGGCACCGCGCTCGTCGGCTTCTCGATGCCGATCTTCTGGTGGGGCCTGCTGCTCATCATCGTCTTCTCCGGCACCCTCGGCTGGACGCCGGTCTCGGGGCGGATCTCGCTCCTCTACTATTTCCCGCCCGTCACCGGCTTCATGCTGATCGACAGCCTGCTTTCCGGCCAGAAGGGCGCCTTCGCCTCGGCCCTGTCGCATCTCATCCTGCCCTCGATCGTGCTCGGGACGATCCCACTCGCGGTCATCGCCCGGCAGACCCGCTCGGCCATGCTGGAGGTGCTGGGCGAGGATTACGTGCGCACCGCCCGCGCCAAGGGCCTGCCGCCCGCGCGCGTCGTCGGCGTCCACGCGCTGCGCAACGCCCTCATCCCGGTGGTGACCACCATCGGCCTGATGATCGGCACGCTGCTCGCCGGGGCGATCCTGACCGAGACGATCTTCTCCTGGCCCGGCATCGGCAAGTGGATGGTCGATTCGATCTTCCGCCGCGACTATCCGGCGGTGCAGGGCGGCCTCCTCCTGACGGCGGGCGTGGTCATGGTGGTCAATCTCGTCGTCGACCTCACCTACGGCTTCATCAATCCCCGCATCCGGAAGGGCTGACGCATGGCCGGAACCCCGCCCCCGCCGCCCGCCGCCCCGGTCCGCCGCAGCGCGCTCGGTGAATTCTGGTATTATTTCTCCGAGAACCGCGGGGCCGTCCTCGGCCTTGGCATCTTTGTCGCCCTCATCGTCATCGCCCTTCTCGCTCCGCTCATCGCCCCGCACCCGCCGAACGTCCAGAACCGCGATGCCCTCCTCGTCCCGCCAGTCTGGCAGGAGGACGGGCGGAGCGCCTTTCTCCTCGGCACCGACGCGGTTGGACGCGACATTCTCTCGCGGCTCGTTCACGGCGCCCGCTACTCGCTCTTCATCGGGGTCGTCGTCGTCACCATCGCCACGAGCGGCGGCGTCGCCATCGGCCTCGTCTCGGGCTTCATCGGCGGCGCGGTCGACAGCATCATCATGCGGGTGATGGACGTGATCCTGTCCTTCCCCTCGCTCCTGCTGGCGCTCGTTCTCGTCGCGGTCCTCGGTCCCGGCCTGACCAATGCGATGATCGCCATCGCCATTGTGATGCAGCCGCATTTCGTGCGCCTGACCCGCGCCTCGGTCCTGAACGAGATCGGCCGCGACTATGTCACCTCCGCCCGTGTCGCCGGCGCCTCGTCCTTCTACCTGATGACCCGCACGATCCTGCCGAACTGCCTCGGGCCGGTGACGGTGCAGGCGACCCTCTCCTTCTCGTCCGCCATCCTCGACGCGGCGGCGCTCGGCTTCCTCGGCATGGGCGCACAGCCGCCCACGCCGGAATGGGGCACAATGCTGGCCGAGGCCCGCGAATTCATCCTGCGCGCCTGGTGGGTCGTCACCTTCCCCGGCCTCGCGATCCTCGTGACCGTGCTGGCGATCAACCTGATGGGCGATGGTCTCCGCGACGCCCTCGACCCCCGGCTCCGGAGATCCTGATGGCCCCCGCGCGCGCCCTTCCGGTATTCATACAGGCAGAAACCCTATCGGGCAGGACGCGGGGCCCCGCCAACAGGCGGGGAGAACTCCTGTATCGCGCGGCCGTCAGGCCGCTCCGCTGCAGGAGGGCCGCAACGGCGGCCCGACGTCAGCGCCGGCTGATGGCTCCCCGGAACGGGGAGCTTGAGGCCGGCGCTTCCGCCTCGGGGGCGATCCGATGAGCGCGCTCCTCGACATCCGCGGCCTCACGGTCGAGTTCCAGACCTCCGGCGGCCTCTTCCGCGCCGTGGACGGCGTCGACGTCACCTGCGACCGGGGCGAGATCCTTGCCATCGTCGGCGAGAGCGGGTCGGGAAAGTCGGTGGCGATGCTCGCGCTGATGGGCCTCCTGCCCTGGACGGCGCGGGTCAGCGCCGAGCGGATGGCCTTCGACGGCCGCGACATGCTCACCCTCTCCCCCCGCGCGCGGCGGCAGATCATCGGCAAGGACGTGTCGATGATCTTCCAGGAGCCGATGTCCTCGCTCAACCCCTGCTTCACCGTCGCCTTCCAGATCGGCGAGACCCTGCGCCGCCACCTCGGCCTCGGCCGCGCCGAGCGCCGCGCCCGGACGATCGAGCTGCTGCGCGAGGTCGGCATCCCCGCCCCGGAAAAGCGCCTCTCGGCCTTTCCGCACCAGCTTTCGGGCGGCATGAGCCAGCGGGTGATGATCGCGATGGCGCTCGCCTGCGACCCGAAGCTCCTGATCGCCGACGAACCGACGACGGCGCTCGACGTGACGATCCAGGCCCAGATCCTCGACCTCCTCACCCGCCTCCAGCGCGAGAAGGGCATGGCGCTCGTCCTCATCACCCACGACATGGGCGTGGTGGCCGAGACCGCCCAGCGCGTGCAGGTCCAGTATGCCGGGCAGAAGGTCGAGGAACAGGGCGTCGCCGGGCTCTTCGCCGACCCCCATCACCCCTATGCGGCCGCCCTCCTCGCCGCCCTGCCCGAACGTGCGGTCGGCCGGCACCTGCCCTCGATCCCCGGCGTCGTGCCCGGCCAGTTCGACCGCCCGGCCGGCTGCCTCTTCTCCCCCCGCTGCGCCCACGCGACCGACCTCTGCCGGCGGAGCGTCGTCCGCCAGCCGCCGGCGCTCGGACAGGCGCTCTGCAACTACCCGCTGCGGGACGGGGTGCCGATGACGCGCGAGGTGCCCGCATGACCACTGCCCCGGCCGGCGCCCCCGATCTCGCCGTCAGCGCCCGGAACCTCTCGCGCCACTACCAGATCAGCGGCGGGCTCTTCCGTCCCGAGACGACCGTCCGCGCGCTTCAGGAGGCGAGCTTCGATCTCCGGCAGGGCGAGACCCTCGCCGTCGTCGGCGAAAGCGGCTGCGGCAAGTCCACCCTTGCCCGCGTCGTCACGATGATCGAGCCCCCGACCGGCGGCAGCCTCGCCATTGCCGGCCACCCGGCCGATCCGGCGAACCGGGCCGCCCGCACCGCCGTGCAGATCGTCTTCCAGAATCCCTATGGCGCGCTCAATCCCCGGCACAAGGTCGGGGCGATCCTCGACGAGCCGCTGCGCCTCAACACCCGGCTCACCGCCGCCGAGCGCCGCGCCATCGTGCTCGACACCATGGCGCGGGTCGGCCTCCGGCCCGAGCATTACGACCGCTACCCGCACATGTTCTCCGGCGGCCAGCGCCAGCGGATCGCCATCGCCCGGGCGCTGACGCTCGCACCGAAGATCCTCGTCCTCGACGAGCCGGTCTCCGCGCTCGACCTCTCGATCCAGGCCCAGGTCCTGAACCTGCTCGCCGACCTCCAAGCCGACCTCGACCTCGCCTATCTCTTCATCAGCCACGACCTCGCGGTGGTCCGCCACATCGCGAACCGGATCATGGTGATGTATCTCGGGCGTGTGGTGGAGGCCGGCGCCGCGGAGCAGGTCTTCGCCGCCCCCCAGCATCCCTACACGGCCGCGCTGATGAGCGCGACGCCCTCGGCCGACCCGGCCCGGCGCAAGACCCGCATCCAGCTGACGGGCGAACTGCCCTCGCCGCTCGCCCCGCCGCCGGGCTGCGCCTTCAATCCCCGCTGCGCCCGTGCCACCGACCGCTGCCGCACCGAAGCGCCCCCCCTCGCCCCGCACGCCGGCCGCGACGTCGCCTGTTTCCACCCGCTCGGCTGATCGCCTCAGCGCGGCTGCCGGACCCGTTCCAGCACGAAGACCCGGATCGCCGAGGCGAGGCCGCGGGCCGGATCGCGCGCCGCGTCGATCTCGGCGGCGAGCACGTTGAGCGGGCGGCCCTCGGCGGCCGCGATCTCGCGGAAGGCCTCCCAGAACTCCGTCTCGAGCGAGACCGATGTCCGGTGCCCGCGCAAGGTCAGCGAATGCTTCTCCGGTGGCCCGCCGGTCCCGTCGCCGGTCGTCACGACGTGCGCACCGGGGCCCGGTCCGGCGCCGTCTCGGAGTCTGTCCAGGGTTGCGGCAGTGGCAGGTCGGCGCGGGAGTTTCGCGATCCCGGCAGGCGGCCGATCCCGCCAATATCGGGGAGAGCGGCAGGATGGATCGGCGCGGAGCCCCATCGGACCGACCCGTCCGGGGTTCCGGACAGTCTCTCAGTCGTCGGCGGCATCGTCGTCGCGGCGGTGGCCGTCGAGCACGCGGCCGGCGCGCTCGGCCTCGGCCCGCCGGGCGGCGGCAAGGT
>ERZ500977.133-NODE-133-length-14413-cov-9.026466_pt1 | contig 14413 bp, 17 predicted proteins | sample MGYA00248863_ERZ500977 | MGnify/ENA primary metagenome ERZ500977 (study PRJEB25958, sample SAMN03398581) | human skin metagenome | study: EMG produced TPA metagenomics assembly of the Human Skin Microbiome Metagenome (human skin metagenome) data set.
ACGCGCTGCTGGGCCGTCAGGTCTGGCTGGCGGGTTGGCCGACGGCGATGGCGGGCTCGCCCGCCACGAAGCGATACAACGCGGCCGGCAACACCGATGCGAGCCGCAGGACGGTGAAGTTGGTGGACTGGTCGATGGCGCCGATCCTGCCGGGCCCAATGCGACGGACGGCGTCTGGCGAGATCCGGACTGGCTCCTCTGCCGCGATGACCGCTGTCGGCCCGTTGAGCCCGGAACATTCCCGCTGGCTGATGGGCTACCCGGTCGCATGGGGCTGCTGCGGGGCTACGGCAATGCGATCGTTCCGTCGCTCGCGGCGGAGTTCGTGACGGCGTTTCTGGGGAGCCTGCGATGAAACAGAGCCGGATCATGTCGATGGTCGAGGCCGCGGCAAACGTTGTCGTCGGCTACGTCTTGGCCATCGCGACGCAGATCGTCGTGTTCCCGTGGTTCGGGATCGAGACGGGACTCGCGGAGCATCTGACCATCGGCCTCGCCTTCGTCGGCGTCTCGCTGGTGCGCGGCTACCTGCTGCGGCGGCTGTTCGAGGCGATCCGCATGCGGGGTCTGGAATGAAGAACCGCCGCCCGGCGTTGGGCGGCGGCACATGTTCGTTTCGGTGCAGAGCGTCAGTCACGGATGGCGTAGACGCGACCCCTTCCATCGACCTTTTCGGAGGTGATCGTCAGGCCCAGCTTCTTTTTCAGAGCGCCGGACATCGCACCCCTCGCTGTGTGCGACAACCACCCCGTGGCGGCCACGATCTCGTCGAGGGTGGCTCCCCCGGGCGCGCGCAGCATGGCGATCAGCGTGGCTTGCTTGGTGCCCTCGCGCGGCGTGCGCGTCTTGGGCGCGGCCTTCGGTTCGGTGGGAGTGTCCGGCACGGGCTCCTCGGTCGGCGCGTCCGTCGCGCCCGCAGGCGCGGGGTTCGCGTCCTCGGTCTCGATGCCGATGGCGGCGAGCCCTGCGTCGGTGACGATTAGCGTGACGCCGTGGCCGTCGCCGGTCTCGCGCCAGACGGGCTCGCCCTTGCGCAGGTCGGCGTCGACCTCCTGCAGGAACCCCTTCGCGAGCATCGCGCGCACCACCTTGGCGGCGGCGCCGCCGCGCAGGCTCTCGGGCAGCGGCAGGGCGATGCGGTCGTCGCGCTGTGCGGCGGCGCTGAGGATGATGGCTTGGGTATCGGAAATCTTGGTCATGGGGTCGTCTCCGTATTCGGGCCCGCGTCATGCGGCGCCTTCTACGACCCCGAGCCGCGCAGGGCGCGCGGCGGGAGTTCCGGCAGTGCCGGAGATCAGCGGGCGTGCTCGCCCTCGCCGAAGGCGCTGTCGGTGATGCGCTTCAGGAGGCTGGCGTAGTGTTCGAGGGTGCCGACCATGGCCCAGCCCACCTCGTCGGGGTGGCAGTTGAAATGGTCGTCGCTGAGCGCCTGCAGGCGGGCGAGCATCTCGTCGATCTCGGCCTTCTTGCCGATGAAGGCGGCGAGCGCAGCTTCCTTGTTGCGCCGGGCCTTGTCGGCGCGGGCCTCAAAGCGCGGGGTGGTGATCGGGTTCAGGCGTGTGGTCATCGTTGTGGCTCCGGGTGAGTTGCATCGTCCTCGTGGGATGGACGTTCGCTCTGTCCGCGAGGCTTATCAACGACATAAGCGCCTGACTTTGAATGATAATCGGGGCTGGCGATGCAGGGCATGAGCGAGCGCCAGTATGCCGCCCATGTCGGGCTGTCGCGCGGCGCGATCCAGAAGGCGAAGACGGCGGGGCGGCTCGTCCTGCACGAGGATGGCAGCATCGACGCCGCGGCTTCGGACAAGCGACGAGCCGAGACGACCGACCCGTCGAAGACCCGCAAGCCGCCCGCGCCGAAGCTCAAACCCGTGCCCGAGGCCGCCGTCGCTGCCGTGGGCGACACGCTGCGGGAACAGGGGCTGTCCGCCCCGGCCGTCGGCGGCGGCACGACCTTCCTGCAGGCCAAGACCGCGAACGAGGTGCTGAAGGCGCAGGAGCGGCGCATCCGGCTCCAGAAGCTGAAGGGGGAACTGGTCGACCGCGCCCGGGCGGAGACGCTGATGTTCCGGCTCGCGCGCGACGAACGCGATGCGTGGGTGACCTGGCCGGCGCGGGTGGCCGCGTTGATGGCCTCGGAACTCACCGCAGCGCTGAGGGACGGATGCGAGGTGGAGGCGGCGCTGATGCAGAAGGTTCTGGAGGCCCATGTCCGCGCCCAGCTCGACACCCTCGCGGAGATCAGACCAGGGCTTGGATAACGATGTCATCGGGTTCGACGGCGCCGCCGCGCTGATCCGCGCCTGGTCGCGGGGCCTGCGGCCCGACCCGGACCTGACCGTCTCGAGCTGGGCCGACCGCCACCGGAAACTCGCCTCGCGCGCTTCGGCCGAGCCCGGGCAGTACCGCACCGCGCGCACGCCCTACATGCGCGAGATCATGGACCGGCTTTCGCCCGGCGATCCGACCCAGCGGATCGTGTTCATGAAGGCCGCGCAGGTCGGCGCGACCGAGGCCGGCAACAACTGGATCGGCTTCGTCATCCACCAGGCGCCGGGGCCGATGCTGGCGGTCCAGCCGACGGTGGACCTGGCCAAGCGCAACTCGCGCCAGCGGATCGACCCGCTGATCGACGAGAGCCCGGACCTGCGGGAGCGGGTCAAACCGGCGCGATCCCGCGACGCGGGCAACACGATGCTGTCGAAGGAATTCGCGGGCGGCATCCTGATCATGACGGGCGCGAACTCGGCGGTCGGGCTGCGCTCGACGCCTGCACGCTACATCTTTCTCGACGAGGTCGACGCCTATCCAGCCTCGGCCGACGAGGAAGGCGATCCGGTGACGCTGGCGGAAGCCCGGTCGCTGACCTTCGCCCATCGGCGCAAGGTCTTCCTGGTCTCGACCCCGACGATCCGGGGTCTGAGCCGGATCGAGCGGGAGTTCGAGGCATCCGATCAGCGGCGCTACTTCGTGCCGTGCCCGCATTGCGACGCGATGCAGTGGCTGAAGTTCGAGCGGCTGCGCTGGGAGAAGGGACGCCCGGAGACGGCGGAATATCACTGCGAGGGCTGCGAGACGCCCATCGCGGAGCATCACAAGACGAGGATGCTCGAGCGCGGCGAGTGGCGCGCGACCGCCACCGCGGCCGATCCGACCACGGTCGGCTACCATCTGTCGGCGCTCTACTCGCCGGTCGGGTGGCTCAGCTGGCAGCGGATCGCGCGGGCACATGAGGCCGCACGGGGCAGCGACGAGGCGATGCGGGCGTTCCGGAACACCATCCTCGGCGAGACCTGGATGGAGACCGGCGAGGCGCCCGACTGGCAGCGGCTTGCGGACCGGCGCGAGGCGTGGGCTCCAGGCACGGTGCCCGAGCGCGGGCTGTTCCTGACCGCAGGAGCCGACGTGCAGAAGGACAGGATCGAGGTCGATGTCTGGGCCTGGGGCCGGGGTCTCGAAAGCTGGCTCGTCGATCACCTCGTGCTCGAAGGCGGCCCCGGCGATCCGGCCTGCTGGCAGCAGCTGACCGACCTGCTGGGTCGGACGTGGACGCATGCCTCGGGTCAGCCCATGGCGCTTGCCCGGCTCGCGATCGACACGGGCTACGAGACCAGCGCGGTCTATGCCTGGTCGCGCCAGGTGGGTTTCGCGCAGGTCGCGCCGGTGAAGGGCGTCGAGGGGTTCACCCGGACGAGCCCGGTGACCGGGCCGACCTATGTCGATGCCACCGTCGCCGGCAAGCGGCTCCGGCGCGGGGCCCGGCTCTGGACCGTGGCCACCTCGACCTTCAAGGCCGAGACCTATCGCTTCCTGCGGCAGGACCGGCCGACGAGGGAGGAACAGGCGGTGGGCGCTCTGTGCCCGCCCGGCACGATCCACCTGCCGGACTGGGCGGACGGCGAATGGCTCAAGCAGCTGACCGCCGAGCAGCTGGTGACGGTGAAGGGCAAGCGTGGCTTCACGCGGCTCGAATGGCAGAAGCTCCGCGAGCGCAACGAGGCGCTGGACACCCGGGTCTATGCCCGCGCGGCGGCGTGGATCGCGGGGGCTGATCGCTGGCCGAAGGCGCGGTGGGCCGAGCTGGAAGCGCAGCTCGGGGTGGCGAAGCAGGACGGGTCTGAGCCCGGTCCAGCGACGGCGCCATCCGCCCCAACCCGAACGACGCCGCGCCGACGCACGGTGCGCTCGAGCTACATGAGGTGATCCATGGCCACGGCCGCAGAGCTCCGCGCGCGCCGCGACGCGCTGACCGCACAGCGGTCCTCGGGGGTGGCGCGGGTCAGCTACGACGGCAAGGCCGTGGACTATCGCAGCGTGGCCGAGATCGACCGAGCCATCGAGGCGCTGGATCGCGAGATCGCCGCGGCCGAGGGACGTCGGATCGTCCGGCAGGTCCGCGTGACGACGACGAAGGGACTCTGATCGATGGGCCTCTTCGACCGTTTCCGCCGCCCGTCCCCCGGCGGCCCCGCCGCGGTGCGCGCCCGGCTCGAAGGCGCCATGGCCCGCCGCCGGCTGCGGGGCTGGAACCCGCCGCTCGAGAACATCAACACGCTGGTCGCCTCGGGCGGCCCGCGGCTGCTGGCGCGCGCACGCGAACTGGTGGTCACCAACGGCTATGCCGCCAACGCCTGCGAGGCCTTTGCTTCGAACCTCGTGGGCGACGGCATCAAGCCCTCGTCGCTGATCGGGGACGCGGAACTCCGCGACCGCGTCCAGCGGCTCTGGCTCGCCTGGACCGACGAGGCCGATGCGGACGGGCTGACCGACCTCTACGGTCTGCAGGCCATGGTGGCACGCGAGATGTTCGTGGCCGGCGAGTGCTTCGTCCGGCTGCGGCCGCGCCGGGCCGAGGACGGTCTGCTGGTGCCGCTGCAGCTGCAACTCCTGCAGTCCGAGATGCTGCCCTCCGAGAAGACCGAGACGGCGGCCAATGGCAACCGCATCCGCTGCGGGATCGAGTTCGATGGGATCGGCCGGCGCGTGGCCTATCACTTCCGCCGCCGCCATCCCGGCGACAGCACCGACCAGGGGACGCTCATCCCCGAAACGGTCCGGGTGCCGGCTGCCGACGTGCTGCACATCTATCGGCCGATCGACGCGGGGCAGATCCGCGGTCTGCCGCATGTCGCGCCGGCAATGGTGCGGCTCTTCCTGCTCGACCAGTACGACGACGCCGAGCTCGACCGGAAGAAGACCGCGGCAATGTTCGCGGGCTTCATCACAAAAACCGCGCCGGATGAGCCGTTGCTCGGCGAGGCCGAGGCGGACCTCGACGGAACCGCCATCGCCAGCCTCGAGCCGGGCACCATGCAGGTGCTGCTGCCCGGCGAGGACGTGAAGTTCTCGTCGCCCGCCGATGTGGGCGGCGGCTACGAGGCGTTCCAGTACCGCACGCTGCTGGCGGTCTCGGCCTCGCTGGGGCTGCCCTACCACCTGGTCACCGGCGACGTGCGGCAGGCGAACTACTCGAGCCTGCGCGCCGAGCTCGTCGAGTTCCGCCGCCGCATCGGCCAGCTGCAGCATGGCGTGATCGTACACCAGTTCTGTCGGACGGTCTGGCAGCGCTGGCTGGACACGTCGGTGCTATCGGGCGCGCTGGACCTGCCGGGCTACGGTTCGGCGCCAAGCCGGTTCCGTGCGGTGCAGTGGATCCCGCCGCGCTGGGACTGGGTGGATCCGCTGAAGGACATCCAGGCACAAGTGCTGGCGATGGAAGCCGGCATCACCTCGCGGCGCAAGGTGGTCGAGGCCACCGGCTACGACGTCGAGGAAGTGGATCGCGAGAACGCGGCCGACGCCGCGCGCGCGACGGGGCTCGGCCTGCGCTACCGCACGAGCCCCGGCGAGACGCAGGGCGCGCGGGCGACACCGGCGACGCGGGCCCGGCCTGGCGGTGGAACCGGCGAGGACAGGGGCGACGGTGCCGCGGCGACTGATCCCGCCACCGAACAGGAGTGACGACATGGCAAGCTGGTATGCGATCCGCGCCCGGGGGTGCGGCCGGGAGGACGCACGCGCGGAAGTGGCGATCTATGACGAGATCGGCGCCTACGGGGTCTCGGCGAAAGGCTTTCTCGCCGAACTCGGCGCGCTGCCCGATGCGGCGCCGATCGATCTGAGGCTGAACAGCCCGGGCGGGTCGGTCTTCGATGCCGTCGCGATCTACAACGCGCTCCAGCGTCACGCCGGCCGGGTCACGGTCTGGATCGACGGCATCGCCGCCTCGGCGGCCTCCTACGTGGCGATGGCGGGCGACGAGATCGTCATGCCCGAGAACGCCTTCCTGATGATCCACGATCCGGCCGGGCTGGTGATGGGCACGGCTGGCGACATGCGCGCCATGGCCGAGGCACTCGACAAGGTAAAGGCCAGCCTGGTCGCAGGCTATGCGGCGAAATCCGGCCGGCCGAGCGAGGAGATCGCCGCGCTGATGGCGGCCGAGACCTGGTTCGATGCCGGGGACGCGCTGACCCTCGGACTTGCGACCCGGATGGCCGAGCCGGTCCGCATCGCCGCCCGCTTCGACATCGACCGGTTCCGCAATGCCCCGCCCGCACTGGTCGAGGCGGTGGAGGCAGAGGGACCGATTGACGCTGCGCCGGACGGCGGCACCCGGGACGATGCGGTTCCGGAGACCGGGACGGTACCGCACGGCGGGTCGGACCGGGGCGGAGTGGCCGACGATGCTGCCGACAGCGGCGCAGGACCTGCCGCTGTTGCCGACACAACGGCCAGGGCAGCAACGCCTCAGGGGCATGTTGATCTTTCCGACATGCCCCGCGACGCGCCCGATACCGCGGCGGCGGACCCCGACCGTCCACCACCCGACCTCGCCCCGTCCGAGCCGGCCGCGCTCACGGCACCGATGCTCGCGCCTGCCGATCCCGTGGCGATCCGGGCGGAGGCCATCGCCCATGCCCGCGCCATTGTCGATCTCTGTCGCCTCGCCGGCCAGCCGCAGATGGCCGGCCGCTTTCTCGCGCAGGACGTCGGTCTCGACGAGGTGCGCATGGCCCTTCTCGCAGCGAAAGCGGAGGCCGAACCCGAGATCGCCCCGCATCACCCGCAGCCGGGGCGCAGTTCGGCCGCGCGCCCCTGGCGCGAGATCGTCGCCCGCAGCTTCAATCTGAAAGGATGACACCATGACCACGCTGGTCGAAGGCAAACACCCCGGCGGATTCCTCGTCTGGGAAGCCTTCCGTGACTACACCCGCGAGACGATCGCCGTCGCCGCGGGCACGCTCGAGCCCGGCACGGTGCTGGGCAAGATCACTGCGTCAGGCAAATACGCCGCGCACGATCCCGCCGCCGTCGACGGCACCGAGACCGCCGTCGCCGTGCTCTGGGCAAAGGCCGACGCGAGCGCCGGCGATGTACCGGCCGTTGCGATCGTCCGCGGCCCTGCCATCGTCAACCGCCACGACCTCGTCTTCGCGGGCACGCCCGGCGAGGGCGAGATCGCCGCAGCCCATGCGGCGCTCCTGGCCGCAGGCATCCTCGTCCGCTGATCCGCTGACCGGCCCGCGCCGCACCGACATTCCCGAACCGGAGGCATTCCCATGGCCACCATGGACATCTTCGAAGGCGATGCCTTCACCATCATCGAGCTCACCCGCGCGCTGGAGAGCATTCCGTTCCGACCGGCGCTGCTCTCGGGCTCGGCCCTCTTCTCGCCACGCGGCGTGCGCGCCCGCACCGTCGTGATCGAGAGCCGCGACGGCACGCTGTCGCTGATCCCGTTCTCGGAACGCGGGTCGGCCTACGAGCAGCAGATCCCCGACCGGCGCGAGATGCGTGCCTTCGTCTGCCGGCAGTTCAAGAAGCATGACGTGCTCTGGGCCTCCGAGATCCAGGGCGTGCGGGACTTCGGATCGGAAACTGCTACCCAGCAGGTCCAGACCGAGGTGGCCTACCGGCTGCGCAAGCTTCGCCAGGATGCCGAGACCACCTTCGAGTACCACCTCCTGAACGGCATCCAGGGGATCGTGAAGGACCCGAAGGACCACGCCACGGTGGTGAACTACTTCACCGAGTTCGGCATCTCTCCGGCGGCCGAGATCGACTTTGACCTCGATAACGCAAGCCCGGCCTCGGGGGCGCTGCGCAAGCGCTGCCAGGCGCTGATCGAGAGCGTGGAAGAGTCGATGGGCGGGCTCTCCGCCGGTGCGGTGCAGGTCCGGGCCGAATGCGGCTCGGCCTTCTTCGCCGATCTCGTGGCCCACAAGGAGGTGCGCGAGACCTATCTCAACACCGCCGCGGCGGCCGACCTGCGGGGCCGGGTCGCCGACGAGGTCAGCTTCGGCGGCATCACCTTCCGCCGCTACAGGGGCGGCGTCGGCTTCGGCGTGCCGACCGACAAGGCGTACTTCTATCCGGAAGGCATCGAGGGGCTGTTCGAGATCTATTACGCGCCCGCCGACACCTTCGAGACGGTCAATACCCTCGGCCAGCCGCTCTACGCACGTACCATCCCCGATCGTGATCGCGACGAGTGGGTGCGGCTGGAGATCGAGAGCAATCCGCTGCCGATCTGCACCCGCCCGCAGGTGCTGCGCAGCGCGCGGCGGACCTGATGTCCGCCTTCGCGGTCGCCCTCAGTGCCCTCTTCGCCGATCCGAACATCGGAAGGGATGCCGTCTACATCGCTGACGGCGGCGCGCCCGTACTGGTGCGCGTCGTCGCCCGGCGTGCTGACGCCGTCACCGAGTTCGGCGATGCCCGGCTCTGGTCCGAGACGACCCGCATCGATCTGCTGGTCGCAGAGGTGGCGGACCCGCGCCCGGGCGACAGGCTCGAGATCGACGGCGACGCCTTCCTGGTCCAGGGCGAGCCCGTCCGCGACCGCGAGCGGCTAGCCTGGACTGTGTATCTGATACCTGCATGAAGCTGAATCTCGACATCGATCCCGACATCGTCGCGATGATGCAGGCGGAGATCACGGCCGGGGAGCGCGCTGTCACGGCCGCCATGCGCGAGGCCGGGACCGGGCTGAAGACCGCGTGGCGGTTGCAGATCACCGGCGCGGGCCTTGGCACCCGGCTCGCCAACTCGATCCGGAGCCAGACCTTCCCGAGGTCGGGCGAGAGCCTCGACGCCGCGGCGCTGGTCTGGTCCAAGGCGCCGGTGATCGTCGGTGCCCATGACACCGGTCCGCTGATCCGCTCGAAGAACGGGTTCTGGCTGGCGATCCCGCTGCCTGCCGCAGGCAAGTCCCTACGCGGCGGCCGGATCACGCCCGGCGAATGGGAGCGCCGCCGTGGCCTGCGCCTGCGCTTCGTCTATCGTCGCACCGGACCGAGCCTGCTGGTGGCGGAGGGCCGGTTGAACACGAAGGGCCAGGCGGTGGTGTCGCGCTCGAAGACCGGGCGCGGAAAGGTCACCGCGCCGATCTTCCTGCTGGTACCGCAGGTCAAGTTGCCGAAGCGGCTTGATCTGGCGAGGGATGCCGAGCGGGCGCACGACGCGGTACCGGGACTGATCGTGGCGAATTGGGTGGAGGCGAAACTATAGTCGGACGCGCCGGAAAAAGGATCTGGAGCCCTGACAGGCCCCGTCTATCTCGGCGGCCGAGAGATCGTATTCTGGTCCTGATGCCGCCTGCACGATCCGGCGCCCGAAGCCCGGTGACCGGCGTGGCCTCACGTGGCCACCCGCAAATCGGCCCGCGCGTCGCGGATGATCGACCACGAGGATTGCAGAAACAGCCCGGCGATCACTGCCGCTACAACGAGGTCGGGCCATGCCGTGTTAGTCCAGGCGACCAGACCCGCTGCCACGACGACCGCTGCATTGCCGATGGCGTCGTTGCGCGAGAACAGCCAGACGGCCCGAACGTTGGCATCTCCGGCCCGGTGGGGCAGCAACGGCAGAACGGCAACCACGTTGACCACGAGCGCGATCACGGCGAACAGGCCCATCAGTTCAGCTTCAGGCTGCTGCTGAACCAGTACGCGGTAGGCCGTGTTGGCGAGGACCCCGAGACCGAGCGCCCCGAGAAACAAGCCTTGGATCAGAGCGGAACGGGCTCGCCAGACCAGGCTCCAGCCGATCGCCAGAACCCCAAGGAAAGTGATCAGGCCATCGCCGAGGAAATCGAGCGCATCGGCTTTCAGGGCCTGCGATCCGGAAATGAAGCCGCCAACCATCTCGATGAGGCCGTAGCCCACGTTCAGCACGATCACGATCCACAGCGCACGCCGGTAGGCCGGGGTGATATGGCTCAAGTCCTTCGGAAGATCGTCGATGTCTCCCTCGTGATCAGCTTCGGGTCCGCCCAGCCGATCCAGTCGGTAGCCGATGCCCGACACCGCACGCTCCACTTCGGGCAGCTGCAAACTCAGGTCGGATACATGCACCGTCATGATCTGCGTGGCAGTCGAGACCTTCACGTCCTCGACCCCGGCCGACCGCACCGCCTTCTCGATCTTCGCGGCGCATGACGGGCAGTCCATGCCGGTGACTCTGTAGCGCGCGTGCTCAGCGTTGCTCATTGTGGCCGTTTCGCTCATTACGATCTTCCGTGGACAGACGAGGCTATATATCATTGCAGACTGATATGTCGAGCGAGACCGGAATCCTTCAGCAGGCTGATGCTCAAGTCGTCGAGTTGCGGGCGAAGCTTTTCCGCGGCTTGGCTGACTTCTCGCGCATGTCGATTTTGGCCGCTCTGCGTGACGGCCCGCTTTCGGTTGGGGAGATCGTTGGCGCCACCGGCCTGTCGCAGTCGAACGCCTCAAACCACCTGCGGTGCCTGAGCGAATGCGGGCTGGTTGTCGGAGAACCGGACGGTCGGTTCGTCCGGTATCGGTTGAGCGATCCGCGCTTGGACGAACTGATGAGGCTGGCCGACGACCTCCTGGCCGGGACCGCTCGGGGCGTTGACTCGTGCGAGAATTTCAAAGGAACGGGCACGGTCTGATCGACGGCGGACGTCCGCCGTCGTTGGCCTACGATCAAGACCGGGCGACGACGCCCGGTGCTGTGCCATTCGGATTTTCTTCGGTGACATCATGCCCAGTACACGCGAGGCCACGCTGGCGGCGCTGCACGCACGTCTTTTGACGGTGCCTGCCACAACCCTGCGCGGCGAGGTTCTGTCCGAGCGCGTGCCCGCCGCCGGGCTCCTGATCCTGCGGGACGGCGAACCGGGCGAGCCGGAGGTGACGCTCTCGCCTCTGCGCTACCACTACCAGCACCGCGCCGAGATCGAAGCGGTCGTGCAGGGCGCCGATCGGGACGCCGACTTCGACAGGCTGACCACCAGCATTGGCGCGGCGCTCGCCGCCGACCGCACGCTTGGCGGGCTCTGCGACTGGGTCGAGGCGGAAGCCCCGCGCCCCGTAGACCTGCCGGTCGAGGGCGCGGCCAGCCTGAAGGCCGCCGTGATCCCGGTGGTGCTGCACTATTCCACGGCCGACGCGCTGGCCTGACCCAACCGACCACAGGAGAAGAACATGGCACGAGCCCAGGGGGCGCGGGCGCTGATGGCGCTTGCGTTCGAGACGACCTATGGAACGCCGCCCGCCAGCGGCTTCACCCGCATGCCCTTCGCCAGCACCTCGCTCGGGGCGGAGCAGCCGCTGCTGAATTCGGAGCTTCTCGGCTACGGCCGCGACCCGCTGGCGCCGATCAAGGACGCAGTGACGGCGGACGGCGACGTGGTGGTACCGCTCGACGCCGAGGCCTTTGGCTTCTGGCTGAAGGCCGCCTTCGGCACGCCCACGACCACGGGCGCGGAGGCCCCGTACACCCACGAGTTCCAGTCGGGGTCCTGGACGCTGCCCTCGATGTCGATCGAGACCGGCATGCCCGAGGTGCCGCGCTATGCGATGTATTCTGGCTGCGTCCTCGACCAGATCACCTGGCAGATGCAGCGCTCGGGCCTGCTGACGGCCACCGCACGGCTGGTGGCGCAGGGCGAGACGGTCGGCACGACGACCAGCGCCGGAACGCCCGCTGCGCTCGAGCTCAAGCGCTTCGGCCATTTCAACGGGGCGATCAGCCGAAACGGCTCGGCTCTCGGCAACGTGGTCTCCGCCGAGGTCACCTATGCCAACAACCTCGACCGGATCGAGACCATCCGTAGCGACGGGCGCATCGACGGGGCGGACCCGTCCATCGCCGCGCTGACCGGCCGGATCGAGGTCCGCTTCGCCGACCAGACGCTGGTGACGCAGGCGATCAACGGCGAGGCCTGCGAGATGGAATTCGCGTACGTCCTGCCCTCGGGCGAGAGCTTCACCTTCACCGTGCACGCCGTCTACCTGCCGCGCCCGCGCATCGAAATCTCGAGGCCGCATGGCGTGCAGGCCACCTTCGACTGGCAGGCGGCACGCGACAGCGTCGTCGGCCGGATGTGCACCGCAACCCTGATCAACGACATCGAGGTGTATTGAGGATGCTCACGCTTGACCTGACGAACGCGCCCCGCTGGCATGACCTCGCCCCTAGCGTCCGGGTGCAGCTGCGCCCGCTGACCACCGCGCTGATGGTGGCGACGCGCAGCGATCCGGCCGTGGAAGCTGTTCCAGAAGATGCGTCCGACGAGGAACGCGCGGTCGCCTTCGCCAAGGCACTGGCGCGACGGGCCGTGCTTGCCTGGGACGGCATCGGCGATGCCGACGGCAAGCCGATCGATCCGAGCCCCGAGGCAATCGACGCGCTGCTCGACGTCTGGCCGATCTTCGAGGCCTTCCAGCTGACCTACGTCTCGAAGGGCCTGCTGCTGGAACAGGAAAAAAACGTCTCCGCGCTCTCGCCGAATGGTCTTTCGACGGGGGCGAGCGCTACTGCCAAGCCTGTGCGCAAGCCTGCCCGGACTGCCCGGCGCGGCTGAACCGGCCGCTCACCCATGAGGGTTGGCAGGTCTGGGACCTGGTCGGCCGCCTCGGAGGTCAGCTCCGGGTGCTGCCGGGCGCGGTGATCGGCTGGGATATGTCGGCGGCGCTCGCGCTCGGTGACGCGCTCGGCGTTCCGCCGCTCGCCATGGCCGAACTGCTGCCCGTCATCGAAGCGGTGATGGTCTCCAAGCTCAACGAACAGATGGATCACTTCCATGGCTGAGAAGAGGGTCAGCGTCCGCCTCGCGGCTGTGGGCGGACGGCAGGTGCGCGCCGAGCTGGAAGGTGTCGGCGAGGCTGGCGCGCGCGGCTTCGGCCGGCTGAGCCGGGAGATGGAGGCGGCGAACGCCCGGCTTGCGGCTTTCTCGCGCCGGGTGCGCGTGGCCGCCGCTGCCGCCGTGGCAGCTGCCGCCGCCGCTGGCGTGGCGATGATCCGCTCCGGCCTGCAGACGGTCGATGCGCAGGCCAAGCTCGCGCAGTCCCTCGGGACCACCGTCACCTCGATCCAGACGCTCGAGCGCGCGGGCGAACTGGCGGGCGTGTCGATGTCCGGCATCGAGCAGGCGACCAAGGATCTGACGCGCCGTCTCAGCCAGGCGGCCGCCGGGACCGGCCCCGCCGCCGATGCGCTCGACCGGCTCGGGCTTTCGGCCAACGAGCTGATCGCCTTGCCGCTGGACCAGCGGGTTGGCGCCATCAACGCGGCGATCGAGGATTTCGTGCCTGCCGCCGAGCGCGCGGCCGTCGCGGGTCAGCTGTTCGGCGAGGAAGGCTCCATCGCCATGTCGCGGATCGACACCGCGACGCTGCGTCAGGCGACGGAGGATGTCCTCGCCTTCGGGGTCGTCGTCTCGGAGCAGGATGCCGACCAGATCGAGCGGACGAACGACGCCATCTCCCGGCTCGGGCTGATCTGGCGCGGGCTGTCGAACCAGCTGGCCGTTGCCGCGGCTCCGGCGTTGGAAGCGGTCGCCAATGCCATGGCGGCGGTCGCCAGCCGCACCGGCCCGCTCGGCATCGCGATCCGCGGTCTCTTCGAGAACATCGGCCGCCTGACCACCTATGCCGCCACCTTCGCGGCCTTCCTCGCGGGTCGGTGGGTGGCTGGCATGGCCGCCGCGGCGCTCTCGGTCCGCGGCCTCGCCACATCGCTCGTCGTCCTGCGCGGCGCGCTGATCCGCACCGGCATCGGCGCGCTCATCGTCGGCGCGGGCGAGCTCGTCTATCAGTTCACCCGCCTCGTCTCCGGCGCGGGCGGCTTCGGCGAGGCGATGTCGCTCCTGAAGGACCTTGCCGTCGAGGTCTGGGAGCGGATCAGGATGGGCGCAGCTGCGGCGGGCGCAGCGGCCACGGCGATGTTCTTCGACCTGAAGGCCGACGCCGCCTCCGGAATGCAGAGCGCCATCGAGAGCGTGGTGGGCTTCGGCAACACGGCAGCGAACACCTTCGAGGGCGCCTATGAGGCGATCAAGGCGATCTGGGGACTGCTGCCCGCCGCCATCGGCGATCTCGCTTTCCAGGCGGCGAACAGCCTGGTCGACGGCGTCGAGGCGATGCTGAACGGCGTGG
>ERZ500977.134-NODE-134-length-13902-cov-4.533906_pt1 | contig 13902 bp, 10 predicted proteins | sample MGYA00248863_ERZ500977 | MGnify/ENA primary metagenome ERZ500977 (study PRJEB25958, sample SAMN03398581) | human skin metagenome | study: EMG produced TPA metagenomics assembly of the Human Skin Microbiome Metagenome (human skin metagenome) data set.
GCATCGATCCCCGAGGCGTCGGGCATTCGACTCCCGAGTTGCGCTGCCGCACCGACGCCGAGTTCGACGCCTACCGAACCGAACCGCTTGCCGACTACAGCCCGGCGGGCGTGGCCCTCATCGAAGACGTCATGCGCGAGTTCGCCGCGCGGTGTCTGAATCGGATGGGGGCTGACTTCCTCGCCAGCGTGGGCACCGCCACCGCGGCGCGCGACATGGACGTCGTCCGTGACGCGCTCGGCGAGGAGCAGATCAACTACCTCGGCTTTTCCTATGGCACCCAGTTGGGCGCCGTCTACGCCGCCCGCTACCCCGACCGCGTCCGCGCCATGGTTCTCGACGGCGCCGTCGACCCCAGCCTCGACCCGATCACCGAAAGCCTCAACCAGATGGCGGGCTTCCAGCGGGCGTTCGACAAGTACGCGGCGGACTGCGCCGAGTCGCCGGGCTGCCCGCTCGGCACCGACCCGTCCCAATTCGTCACCCGTTTCCAGCAGCTCGTCAATCCGCTCGTCGCGCGTCCCGCGCCGACGCCGGATCCCCGTGGCCTGAGCTATCAGGACGCCATGACAGGCACGGTCAGCGCCCTGTACTCACAGCGCTTTTGGCCCTACCTGACCAGCGGTCTGCTGGGCCTGCAACGCGGCACCGACCCGAGCGACCTGCTGCTGCTCGCCGACGACTACCAGCAGCGCGACCGCAACGGGCACTATGCGAACCGCCAGGACGCATTCAACGCGATTCGTTGCGTGGACGCCGAATTCCCGACCGACCCGGCGACGTGGGTCGAGGCTGACCACCGCGCACGCGAGGTCGCCCCGTTCGTGTCCTACGGCACGTTCACCGGGTACGCCCCGCGCGACGTCTGCGCGATGTGGCCGGTGCCCGCCACGTCGGTGGTCGGCGAGGTCGGGTCGCCGGGTCCGGGCAAGGTGGTCGTGGTGTCCACGACGGGAGATCCCGCGACGCCCTATGAGGCCGGTGTCGGCTTGGCGCGCCAGATGGGCGCGGGCCTGATCACTTTCACCGGCACCCAGCACACCGTCGTCTTCAACGGCGATGCCTGCGTCGACACGGCCGTCGTGGCATTTCTGACCAACGCCACTCCGCCGCCCGCGGGATTGCGCTGCTAGCAGCGCCGTAACACAGAATTAACAGGCGGAACCTAGGCTTCGACCATGGATCGGCAGAAGGAATTCGTGCTGCGCACGCTGGAGGAACGCGACATCCGCTTCGTCCGGCTGTGGTTCACCGACGTGCTCGGATACCTGAAGTCGGTTGCGATCGCCCCCGCTGAACTCGAGGGCGCGTTCGAAGAGGGCATCGGATTCGACGGCTCCTCGATCGAGGGCTTCGCGCGCGTGTCAGAGGCGGACATGGTCGCCCGACCCGATCCGTCGACGTTCCAGGTGCTGCCGTGGTCCGACAGCTCCGGCAAGCACCATTCCGCCCGCATGTTCTGCGATATCACGATGCCCGACGGTTCGCCGTCATGGGCCGACTCGCGCCATGTGCTACGCCGGCAGCTGTCCAAGGCCAGCGATCTCGGCTTCTCCTGCTACGTCCATCCCGAGATCGAGTTCTTCCTTCTCAAGCCCGGACCCGACGACGGCACCCCGCCCGTTCCGGCGGACAACGGCGGCTACTTCGACCAGGCGGTCCACGACTCGGCACCGAACTTCCGCCGTCACGCGATCGACGCGCTCGAGCAGATGGGCATCTCGGTCGAGTTCAGCCACCACGAGGGTGCACCTGGTCAGCAGGAGATCGACCTGCGCTACGCCGATGCCCTGTCGATGGCCGACAACGTGATGACCTTCCGCTATCTCGTCAAAGAGGTCGCCCTCAGCGACGGCGTGCGGGCCTCGTTCATGCCCAAGCCGTTTGCCGAGCACCCGGGGTCGGCGATGCACACGCACATGAGCCTGTTCGAAGGTGAGACCAACGCGTTCCACAGTCCCGGCGATCCGCTACAGCTCTCCGACGTCGGAAAGTCCTTCATCGCAGGCATTCTCGAGCACGCCAATGAGATCAGCGCCGTCACCAACCAGTGGGTGAACTCCTACAAGCGGCTGGTGCACGGCGGCGAAGCGCCGACGGCCGCGTCGTGGGGCGCGGCCAACAGGTCGGCCCTGGTGCGCGTCCCGATGTACACGCCGCACAAGGTGTCGTCACGGCGCGTCGAGGTCCGCAGCCCCGACTCGGCCTGCAACCCGTACCTGACGTTCGCGGTCCTGCTCGCGGCCGGCCTTCGCGGCATCGAGAAGAACTATGTCCTCGGTCCCCAGGCCGAGGACAACGTCTGGAGCCTGACGTCCGAAGAGCGCCGCGCGATGGGCTACAAGGAGCTGCCGGGCAGTCTTGGTGACGCACTCGGTCAGATGGAGAACTCCGAACTGGTCGCTGAGGCGCTCGGCGAGCACGTGTTCGATTTCTTCCTGCGTAACAAGCGGCAGGAGTGGGCGAACTACCGCAGCCACGTCACGCCCTACGAGCTCAAGACCTACCTGTCCCTCTAGGCGCGGGCGCGCCGCGCTACCTTGATGAGCGTGCCCAAACCCGCGACGCAGCGACCGAAGCTGCCCGGCGTCGGTCGGCTCGGACTCGTGGAACCCAGGGCGCAGAACGACCTCGACGCCCTCGGGTGGAACACCGACGCCCACGTCGAACTGTTGTGGTCGCTGTCGCGCGCGCCGGACGCCGACACCGCCCTCAAGTCGATCGTGCGGCTGTCGGAAGCGCTCGGGCCCGGCTGGGCCGAGGTCGACGCCGCACTGCTCAAGGACAAAAGTCTGCGTGGACGGCTGTTCGCGGTCCTCGGATCCTCGCTGGCTCTTGGCGACCACCTGATCGCCAACCCCGCGTCGTGGCGCCTGCTCGCGGGACCGGTGAAGCTGCCCTCGGCGCAGGAACTGCGGGAGATGTTCGCCGAACAGGCAGACGAGACAACGGGTTCCGCCCATGCCGCGGTCCCGCCACTGCGCACCCTGTATCGCGACCGGTTGCTCGTCCTGGCCGCACTGGACATTGCATCCACGGTGGAGAACGAACCCGTGCTGCCGTTCACCGTTGTCGGTGAACACCTCTCCGACCTCGCCGATGCGGCGCTGGCCGCCGCGCTGCGCGTCGTGACGGCCTCGGTGTGCGGTGACAAGCCGTCGCCCGCGCTGACCGTCGTCGCGATGGGCAAGTGCGGTGCCAGGGAACTGAACTACGTCAGCGACGTCGACGTCATCTTCGTCACCGACGACGACTCGCACAGCAGCCTGGCGCTGGCCACCAGGATCGCCGGTGAGATGATGCGGCTGGCATCCGATGCGTTCTTCGAGGTCGACGCGGGTCTGCGTCCCGAAGGCAAGCAGGGCCAATTGGTGCGGACGCTGGACTCGCACATCGCCTACTACGAGCGCTGGGCCAAGACGTGGGAGTTCCAGGCACTGCTGAAGGCGCGCCCCGCCGCCGGTGACATGGAGTTGGGTGCCCGCTACATCGAGGCGCTGATGCCGATGGTGTGGACGGCGTCCGAGCGCGAGGACTTCGTGCCCGAGGTGCAGGCCATGCGCAGGCGCGTCGAGGAACTGGTACCCGCAGGCGTGCGAACCCGCGAAATCAAGCTCGGCACAGGCGGTCTGCGTGACGTCGAGTTCGCCGTCCAACTGCTGCAGCTCGTCCACGGCCGCAACGACGACTCGCTGCACGTCGCCTCGACCGTGAACGCCCTGGCGGCGCTGGGCGAGGGTGGTTACATCGGACGCGACGACTCGGCGAACATGACGGCGTCCTACGAGTTTTTGCGCCTGCTCGAACATCGACTGCAGCTGCAACGCCTCAAGCGCACCCATATGCTGCCGGAGGCCGATGACGAAGAGGCGATGCGCTGGCTGGCCCGGGCCGCCCACATGCGGCCCGACGGCCGCCACGACGCCCTCGGGGTCTTGCGTGAGGAGCTCAAGCGGCAGAGCCACCGGGTGTCGAGGCTGCACGCGAAGCTGTTTTATCAACCCTTGCTGGAGTCGGTTGGTGAAGCCTCCCTTGGGCTTTCGGACGGAATGAGCACCGATGCCGCCGAACGTCAGCTCGCCGCGCTCGGCTACGAGGGACCGCAGAGCGCACTGACCCATCTGGCCGCGCTCACCGGGAGCTCCGGCCGCCGCGGCCGCGTTCAGCAGGTGCTGCTGCCCACCCTGCTCGACTGGCTCTCCGACACACCCGACCCGGACGCCGGCCTGCTGAACTACCGCAGAATCAGCGACGAACTCTCCGAACAGCGTTGGTTCTTGGCCACGCTGCGCGACGAAGGTGCGGTGGCCAAGCGGTTGATGCACGTGCTCGGAACGTCGGCGTATGTCCCCGAACTGTTGATGCGAGCACCCGAGGTGATTCAGCTGTATGCCGACGGCCCCAACGGGCCCAAGCTCTGTGACGTCGACACCGAAGGGTTCGCAAAGTCCCTGGTGGCCTCGGCGGCCCGGCATTCCGATCCACTGCGGGCGATCGCGGCGGCACGGTCGCTGCGGCGGCGCGAGCTGGCCCGCATCGCATCAGCCGATCTTTTGGGCATGCTGGACGTGACCGCGGTGTGCAAGCAGCTCACCATGGTGTGGGTCGCGGTGCTGCAGGCAGCGCTGGACGCGATCATCCGGGCGAATGCACCCGAGGGCGGTCCGCCGGCGCGGATCGCCGTCATCGGGATGGGCCGCCTCGGCGGAGGTGAACTCGGCTACGGCTCCGACGCCGACGTGATGTTCGTCTGCGAACCCCATGCGGGCGTGGAGGAATCGGTCGCGGTGAAGTGGTCGGTAACCGTGGCAGAACAGGTCCGAGCAAGGCTGGGCACACCCAGCGCCGACCCGCCGCTCGAAGTCGACGCCAACCTGCGACCAGAGGGGCGCAGCGGTCCGCTGGTCCGGACGCTGGCGTCCTACGAGGCCTACTACACACAGTGGGCGCAGCCCTGGGAGATCCAGGCTCTGCTGCGTGCGCACCGCGTCGCAGGCGATCTTGAGCTGGGGGAGCGGTTCCTGATCATGGTCGACAAGACGCGCTATCCGGCGGGCGGGGTGTCACCCGAGGCGGTTCAGGAGATCCGTCGCATCAAAGCGCGGGTTGATGCCGAACGTCTTCCGCGCGGTGCCGACCCAAAGACGCACACCAAGCTGGGCCGGGGCGGATTGGCCGACATCGAATGGACGGTGCAGCTGCTTCAGCTGCGGTTCGCGCACAAAATCCCGGCGCTGCACAACACCTCGACACTGGAGGCGCTCAACGCCATCGGGGCGGCCGAGTTGATCGCCGAGGGCGACATCGAACTTCTGCGCGACGCGTGGCTGACGGCGACCCGCGCGCGCAACGCGCTGGTGCTCGTGCGGGGTAAGCCCACCGATCAGCTGCCGGGGCCAGGAAAACTGCTCAACGCGGTGGCCGTGGCCGCCGGGTGGCCCAACGGCGACGGCGGCGAGTTTCTCGACAACTATCTGCGTGTGACGCGCAGGGCAAAAGCCGTGGTGCTCAGAGTGTTCGGAGGCTAGGTCTGATGCAGTTCCCGTTCGACGTCATCACCGCCGACGAGTACGCGCGGCAGCGTGCCAGCTACGTGCCGGTCGCCGACGAGCTGAGGCGGCTGATCGACGCGAGCATCCACACCGCGGTCGACGACGCGACGGTCCGGCAAGCGCTCGGCCATCTCACCGCGGCCGCCGAACTGCTGGAGCGTGACTGTCGCACGGCCACATCCACCCTGCGGCACGCCGACACGGGACGACCGCTGGCGTGGGCCAATCCGGCTGTGGGACTGCGTAATGCGATCGCCCCGCCGATGATCATCGAACACGAGGCCGACGGGACGTGCTGGAGCGAGTTCACACTCGGCCAAGCCTATGAGGGGCCGCCCGGATGGGTGCACGGCGGAATCTGCGCGCTGCTACTCGACCACATCCTGGGTGAAGTGGCCAGCGAGGGGCTGAACCAACCGAAATTCACGGGCACCATCAGCCTGCGCTACGTGCGGGGAACCCCGCTGGGGCGGGTGCGTGCCGAGGCATTCGTCGAGCGCTCAGAGGGCGTCAAGACCTACGCCCGCGGCTACCTCAAGGACGCCGACGGCGTTACCGTCGAAGCCGAAGGCGTGTTCATCAAACCCGCGTGGGCGCGAGACGCCGGATGAAGTTCTATGTGTCGACCGCCTTTCTCGACACGCGTGAAGCGGTCGAGATCGCCAAGGCCGCAGATGATCTCGGTTACCACGGGATGGCGATCCCCGATCACGTCATCAATCTGGAAACGCTGAAGACGCCGTATCCGTACACCAAGGACGGCAAGAGGCGGTGGGAGGCGTTCACCGATTGGCCGGACCCATGGGTGATGATCGGCGCGGTCGCGCTGGTCACCTCGCGTCTGCGTTTCGTGACGACGGTGTACCTACCTGCGATGCGGGACCCGTACTCGGCGGCCAAAGCGATTGGTACTGCGGCGGTTCTGGCCTCCGGTCGGCTGGAGCTCGGAATCGGGGTGGGGTGGTGCCGGGAGGAGTTCGAGCTGCTGGGCCAGCAGTTCGAGCGTCGCGGCAAGCGCACCGACGAGATGTTGGAGCTGATGAAGGCGCTGTGGTCGCCGGGGTGGACGGAGTTCTCCGGCGAGTTCTACAACGCCCCGCGCCTGGAGATGGAACCGACGCCGCCACCGATCCCGATCTACGTCGGCGGGCTGTCGGACATCGCGCTGCGCCGCGCGGCGCGCCACGACGGCTGGATCGGTGATCTGATCACCACCGACCAGGCGCTGGAGCGGGTCGCGTTCGTGCGGCAGCTACGCGCCGAAAAAGGCCTGGGGATGGACGATTTCGAGGTCATTACTCCGCTGACCGACGCTTTCCTGCCCGAACATTTCGAGCGCGCGGCGGCTGGCGGGATCACCGGCATCATCACGATGCCGTGGATGTTCTACAGCGGACCCGACGCATCCCTCGATCAGAAGATCGACGGGATGCGCCGGTTCCGCAAGGACTTGCGGTTGGACGACTAATTCCGCGGCCGGCGGAACCGGCTCAGCAGCCCGCCGCGGCGGACAGGTTGGGCGGCAGGCGCCGCGGTGACCGGGGGAGCTGCGGTCCCGGTGACGACCCGGCCGCGTCGCACGCCTGAACCGCCCGCGACCCGGCGGCGCCCGTCGACCGACAGCGCGCCGCCGCCGAGCGTGGCGAGCAACAGAAACGCAAAGCAGAACAGCAGCGAAGCCTCGCCGCCGTTGCCGCCCGCTTGAGCGTCATAGGGCCAGAAGCTTCCCGGTGTGCCGCCCAGGATGCCCCAGTGCTGCCACAGGTAGGCCACGGCCATCTCGCCGGAGGCGATGAACGCTGCGATGCGGGTGAACAGGCCGATGGTGATCAGGATCCCGAGGACGAACTCGAGGAGACCGGCGAACCAGAACGGCCATGTGCCGACCGGGACGGCCTGTCCCAGTGGCCAGCCGAACAGCTTCATCGTGCCGTGGAAGGTGAAGACGAGACCGAACACGATGCGGAAGACGCTCAGCACCGGCGACGAGTAACTCGCGAGACGCGCATCCAGGGAAGTCATGCGCGTGAGCCTACTCTTACGGACCGCAGTCCGTTTCTGTCCCTGCCGGATCGGGACCAAAACGAAAGCCGGGTGACACCGAAGGTGCCACCCGGCCGTCGCTGAGCGACTAAAACGTTGCCGACTACACGTCGTAGTACAGCGAGAACTCGTACGGGTGAGGACGGATCTGGATCGGCATGATCTCGTTCTCCCGCTTGTACGAGATCCAGGTCTCGATCAGGTCGGTGGTGAACACGCCGCCCTCGGTGAGGTACTCGTGGTCCTCTTCGAGCTTGTCGATCACCGACGCGAGCGAGGTCGGTGCCTGCGGGATGTTCGCGGCTTCCTCGGGCGGCAGCTCGTAGAGGTCCTTGTCGACCGGGGCGAGCGGCTCGATCTTCTTCTTGATGCCGTCGATGCCGGCCATCAGCATCGCCGCGAACGCCAGGTACGGGTTGCCCGAGCTGTCCGGGCAGCGGAACTCGAGGCGCTTGGCCTTCGGGTTGTTACCGGTGATCGGGATACGCACACACGCCGACCGGTTGCGCTGGCTGTACACCAGGTTGATCGGCGCCTCGTAACCCGGCACCAGACGCTTGTAAGAGTTCACCGTCGGGTTGGTGAACGCCAGCAGCGACGGCGCGTGGTGCAGGATGCCGCCGATGTAGTGCCGGGCGAGATCCGACAGGCCGGCGTAGCCCGACTCGTCGTGGAACAGCGGCTTGCCGTCCTTCCACAGCGACTGGTGGGCATGCATGCCGGAGCCGTTGTCACCGAACAGCGGCTTGGGCATGAAGGTGACGGTCTTGCCGTTGGCCCACGCCGTGTTCTTGATGATGTATTTGAACAGCAGGACGTCGTCGGCCGCGTGCAGCAACGTGTTGAACTTGTAGTTGATCTCGGCCTGGCCGGCGGTGCCGACCTCGTGGTGACCGCGCTCGAGCACGAATCCGGCGTTCTGCAGATTGGTGGCCATCTCGTCGCGCAGGTCGACGTAGTGGTCGTAAGGCGCGACGGGGAAGTAGCCACCCTTGGGGCGGACCTTGTAGCCGCGGTTCGGGCTGCCGTCGGCCTCGAGCGGCTCACCCGTGTTCCACCAGCCCGACTCGGAGTCGACCTCGTAGAACGTGCCGTTGATGCGCGAGTCGAAGCTCACCGAGTCGAAGATGTAGAACTCGGCCTCGGCGCCGAAGTAGCAGGTGTCGGCGATTCCGGTGCTGGCGAGGTAGTTCTCGGCCTTGCGGGCGACGTTGCGCGGGTCCCGCGAGTAGGCCTCCCTGGTGAACGGGTCGTGCACGAAGAAGTTCAGGTTGAGCGTCTTGGCGGCCCGGAACGGGTCGATGCGCGCGGTTGCGGGATCCGGCAGCAGCATCATGTCCGATTCGTGGATCGACTGGAACCCGCGCACCGACGAACCGTCGAACGCAAGGCCGTCCTCGAAGACGCTCTCATCGAACGCCGAAGCCGGGATCGAGAAGTGCTGGACGACACCTGGCAGATCGCAGAACCGGATGTCGACGTACTCGACCTGTTCGTCCTTGATCAGCTTGATGATGTCGTCGGCGGTCTTTTCTGCCACTTATTGCTCTCCTTTGACTCGGTAGCCCGCCGGTGACGCTATGGACACGATGTTGCACGGCAGTCAACCGCATGTTGCGCGGACGTTACGCGTGCCCGCATATGCGGCCCTGCCGAGGCGTTCCCGGCCGCCACCTATCCTTACAGCATGGCCCGCACCATTGGGTCCTGGCTTTCGGGACCGTCGCAATCAGACGATTCCGGCCAGCGATCCACCTATCCCGGCGAACGCCTCGGATTTCCCGAGACGGGTCCCGGCTCGATCGCCCGCTTCGGCCGTCGAATCGCGGCGCTCTGCGTCGACTGGCTGGTGTCCTACGGGCTGGCGGCGTTGGCGATGACGTTCGGATGGATCAGCCTGGGTGCCCTCTCGACGGCGGTGCTCGTCGTTTGGCTGGTGCTCGGCATCGTCTCGGTGCGACTGTTCGGCTTCACCCCGGGCCAGCTCCTGCTCGGTCTCAAGGTGGTCGCCGTCGACAACCGCACCCACGTCGGATCGGGGCGCGCGCTGGCTCGCGGTCTGCTGATCACCCTCGTGATCCCGGCGCTGTTCACCGATTCCGACCTGCGCGGGCTGCACGACCTGGCGACGAAAACAGCGGTGGTGAGGCGCTAGTTACGCCTGATGGCGGATCCGGCCGTCCATCATCGTCATCGTCACCGTCGCACCGTGGATGTCGTGTGGGTCGATCTCGAAAATGTTGCGGTCCAACACGATCAGATCGGCCAGCTTGCCCGCCTCCACTGAGCCGACCCGGTCGTCGAGCCTGAGCTGATACGCCGCGCCCAACGTGTTCGCGTGCACCGCCTCCTCGACGGTGAGCGCCTGATCCGCAGGAGCGAGCACCGGCGCACCCGGGGCACCGATCAACTGCCGCGTCACCCCGATCTGGATGGAATCCAGCGGCTTGTAGGTGGAGAAGTAGCCTGCCGCGGGCCAATCCGTGCCCAGTGAGACGCGGCCGCCGGACCGCAGCACGTCCTGCGCCCGGTACAGGAGGTCCTTGCGCGGCGCGCCGTAACGTGCGCCCATGTTCTCGATCGTGTCCGGGTCGGCCGACATCCAGTTCGCCGAGAACTGCGCGGTGACGCCCAACTGCCCGAATCTCGGCGCGTCGCTGTCCTCCACATAGACCAGGTGAGCGACGGCGTGGCGGCGGTCGCGCGGGGGATTGGCGGCGATGGCGCGTTCGATGGCGTCGAGCCCCACGCGTGCCGTACGTTCGCCGCAGGCGTGGATGTGCACGTCGTAGCCTGCGGCGTCGACGTCCCCTACAAGCCGATGCCACTGCTCCTCGGTGAACGGGGAGGCGCCGGTCGAATCGGGTTTGTCAGCGTAGGGCTCGAGCAGCCACGCGGTATAGCCGCCCTGGGTGCCGTCGCCGATGATCTTCACGACATCGACCGAGACCAAGTCGCTCCCAATCTCGTCGCGGAGCGCGGTGAATTTCTCGACCGTGCCCTCGATCGGCGTCTCTCGCACCGAGTACGACGCAATTACCCGGAACGGCAGCAGATCGCGCTTCTCGATGTCGGTGTAGATCCGCAGGATCGACCCCTGGTCGTCCCCGATGGGCGGAACCCCCGCATCGAACACCGAGGTGATGCCGGCCGCGGAGGCCTTCGGAAGCCAGCCCGCGATCAGCGTCCCCATGGTCTCCGGCGAGATGGGCTCGACGGCGTCGACGAGGCCGAGGACCGCATTCACCTCCAGGACGTATCCCGTGGGCTCGCCGTCCTCGTCGCGGGCGTAGTAGCTGAAGCCAGGGACCGGGTCGGGGGTGTTGCGGCCGACCCCGGCCATCTCGAGGGCCCTGCTGTTGGCCCACAGGCTGTGGCCGTCGATCGCGAAGAAGAAGCCAGGACGGTCGGGCAGCACGCGATCGAGCTCCGCGCGGGTGGGGCCGAGCGGCCCGAACATGTCCACCCGCCAACCGAATCCGCGGACCGCCCCGGCCGGGTTGGCCTTGGCGTAGGCGGCGATGGCGTCGAGCGCCTCGGCCAGCGTCGGCACCTGGAGGTCGACTCCCGATGTCAGGAAAGACCCGAGGAACGGATGTGTGTGACCTTCCACGAAGCCGGGCATGAGCAGTTTGCCGTTCAGGTCGATGACCTGGGTATCAGGACCGGCGAACGTCAGCGCTGCGGCGCTGTCCCCGACCCAGGTGATCGTCTTCCCGGTCACGGCGACGGCGTCGGCCCACGGGGCCGATTCGTCCACCGTGTAGACGCGGCCATTATGGAAGACGAAATCCGCGGGCCTCGTCTCGATGGGCGGATCCTCGGTCCCCGACGCCGGCTCAGCCGAGCACGCGGCCGCCGTCGCGATGACGGCCGTCACCGCAGCGGCGCGCAGCACGGTCCGCCGGTCGGCTTGGATCGAAAACGTTGCGCGACGACCGAACGCGGCGAAATGCGGCGCCCATTCGCACGCGACGCACATCCGGCGTCAGCGCCGCCGCACGGTGCGCTGCACGCCGCGCATCTTGGCCTGCGCGGGCAGCGGACCTTTCGGCATCGCGGCCGGACCCACCTTCGTGCCCAGCGCGGCCAGGCGCGACTCCAACGAGTCCATCTGCTTGGCGGTGATGTTGGCGGGCAACTTGTTGAGGTGCCGTTCCAGCTTCGCCAACGGCACCTCACCCTCGCCGTTGCCGATGATGATGTCGTAGATCGGGGTGTCGCCGATGAGCCGTGCCGTGCGCTTCTTCTCCTGCGCGAGCAACGGCTTGACGCGGGTGGCCGACCCCTCGCCGACGAAGATCACGCCGGGGCGGCCGATCACACGGTGCACCGCGTCGAAGTGCCCCGTCGCCGCCACGCCGGGGGTGACACGCCACTTACCCCGAAGGTTGTCCAGCGCCCACGCGGCCGCGCCGGTCTGACCCTCGGCCTTCTTGTACACCGACTTCTGGGCGCGGCGACCGAAGATGATGAACGCCACCAACGCGCCGAGCACAACCCCCAACGGAATCAGCATGTACATGGTGAAGCCGCCGGCGAACACGCCACCCACCACGGACAGGGCGACGATCAGCACGAACGCGCCGATCATGTAGGGGAGAAGGCGCTTGTCCTCTTTGCGCTGGATCTGGAACGCCTGCCACAGCTGACTGCGCCGCTGCTTGGACGCCGCCTTGCGGGCGGCTTTGGCCTGGGCCTTGGCTGCCTTGACCTCAGCGGGGTTACGCGATTTCGCCATTGGACAAGGATACGGCCGCCCGAGAAGGCCGTGAGGCCACCGTCTGCGCATACAGCTTTCCGGCCCGGTAGGACGACCTGACAAGCGGTCCGGCCAGCACACCCGAGAAGCCGATCTCCTCCGCGTAACGCTGGTGCTCGACGAATTCGTCGGGATGCACCCAGCGCTCTACGGGATGGTGGCGCGGTGACGGACGCAAATACTGGGTGATGGTGACGATGTCGCAGCCGGCGTCGTGCAGGTCGTGCAACGCGGCGCTTACCTCGTCCGGAGTCTCTCCCATACCGAGGATCAGATTGCTCTTGGTCACGAGACCGAAGTCGCGGGCGGCCGTGAGCACCGAAAGGCTGCGCTCGTAGCGGAAGGCCGGCCGGATCCGCTTGAAGATGCGGGGAACGGTTTCGACGTTGTGCGCCAACACCTCCGGGCGCGTCTCGAAGACCTCGTTCAACTGCGCGGGGTCGGCGTTGAAGTCGGGGATCAGCAACTCGACACCCGTATCGGGGTTGAGCGCCTTGATCTGACGGACCGTCTCGGCGTAAAGCCACGCGCCGCCGTCGGGCAGATCGTCGCGCGCCACACCCGTCACGGTGGAGTAGCGCAGACCCATCGCCTGCACGCTTTCGGCGACACGGCGCGGTTCATCGCGGTCCAGATCGGCCGGCTTGCCCGTGTCGATCTGGCAGAAATCACAGCGGCGGGTGCACTGTTCGCCGCCGATCAGGAACGTGGCCTCGCGGTCTTCCCAACACTCGAAGATGTTGGGGCAGCCGGCTTCCTCGCACACGGTGTGCAGACCCTCACGGCGCACCAGGCCCTTGAGCTCTTTGTACTCGGGACCCATCCTGGCCCTGGTCTTGATCCACGGCGGCTTGCGCTCGATGGGCGTCTCGGCATTGCGTACTTCCAGACGCAGCAGCTTGCGGCCTTCCGGAGCGATAGTCACTGGGCCGATTCTACGCTCGCGGCGGGTGCGACACCGACCGCGATGCGGCCGTCGAGTGCGTCGAGAACGGCGTCGGCCACCCGGTCGACGACATCGGCCACCCCTACTGTGCGGCCTAGTTCCGCGGTCAGCGACGTCACGCCGGCGTCGGCGATACCGCACGGCACGATCGAACCGAATGCGCCGAGATCACAGTCACAGTTGATCGCGAACCCGTGCAGCGTCGTCGCCCGTGCCACCCGGATGCCGATCGCGGCGACCTTGCGGTCCGGACGGAGGCCGTCGCCGGCAACCCAGACGCCGGAGCGGCCCTCGATCCGCCCCGTCTCCAGGCCGAACGACGCGCACACGGCGATCAGCGATTCCTCAAGGCGCCGAACGAAATTGACGACGTCGAGCGGTTCGGCCAGGCCGATGATGGGATAGCCCACCAGCTGACCGGGACCGTGCCAGGTGATCTTGCCGCCGCGGTCGACGTCGATCACCTGCGCGCCGCCGGCGTCCACGGGCTTCTCGTGCTCGTCGGTGCGCTTGCCGCAGGTGAAGACCGGCGGGTGCTCCAGCAGCAGGACCGTGCCCGCGCGGGTCGCCGCGACGACCTGGTCGTGCACCTCGCGCTG
>ERZ500977.135-NODE-135-length-13870-cov-7.968151_pt1 | contig 13870 bp, 10 predicted proteins | sample MGYA00248863_ERZ500977 | MGnify/ENA primary metagenome ERZ500977 (study PRJEB25958, sample SAMN03398581) | human skin metagenome | study: EMG produced TPA metagenomics assembly of the Human Skin Microbiome Metagenome (human skin metagenome) data set.
CGGCGCTGTCCGCGCGCCACCGCGCCGAGCGTCCGCGCACCTATGTCAGTTCCTCGGGTCTCGGCCGCGACTGCCTGCGCCAGATCCAGTACGACTTCCTCGCGGTGCCCAAGGACGAAGGCCAGGAGTTCGCGCCGCGCACGCTGCGCATCTTCGAGGCGGGCCACCGGGCCGAGGACGTCGTCGCGGGCTGGTTCCGGATCGCCGGTTTCGAGCTGCGCACCGAGCGCCCGGACGGTCGCCAGTTCGGCTTCGGAGCTCTCGGCGGCCGCTTCAAGGGCCATATCGACGGCTGCTTCGTCTCCGGCCCCGTCGCGATGGACTATCCCGCGCTCTGGGAGAACAAGGCGCTCGGCGCGGCCAGCTGGAAGGATGTGGTCAAGCGCGGCGTCAGCCTCGCGCGGCCGGTCTATGCCGCCCAGATCGCGCTCTATCAGGCCTACATGGAGCTGCCGGCCCCGGTGCTCTTCACCGCGCTGAACCGCGACACGATGGAGCTGCACGCGGAACTCGTACCTTTCGACGCGCATCTCGCGCAGGAGATGTCGGATCGCGCCGTTGCTGTGGTGCGGGCCTCCGAGGCCGGGGAATGGCTGCCGCGGGCCGCGGCCGAACCCACCGCAGTCCTCTGCCGCGGCGGCATGGCGGCCGGCAAATGGCACGCCCCCTGCGCCTGGGCAGGCCGGTGCTGGGGAGAGCGGCGATGATCCCCGACGCCTATGAACTCAAGCGGATCGTGCGGGCCCAACGCGACCGGTTCTGGTGCTCCGACCTGCTCGGAGCGGCGGAGTTCGCGCCGATCTATTTCTTCGACGATCAGGCCGCGTTCGATGGCGATATCGTCGACCGCGCGATGACCCGGGTGCTGACCGGTCCGCTTCGGCTGCCGCACCCGTCCGTGATCTTCGAGGTGCGCGAGCAGCGCGCGTCTCCCTCGGGCCTGATCGTCTGCGCTCGCGCCGAAGCCGACATCGTCGAGGCCACGTTCCTCATGCGCAAGCGGGCGCCGCGCGGCTGGACGGACTGCCTGGTGCGGATCTGGATGTTCCCCAACGGCAAGGTTGAGATCGAGGGCAACCCGTCCGAGCGCCACGACGAGACGGTCCGCGGTCACGGCGAAGTCGCCGCCGGCATCGTCTGGCGCGCCCTGACCATCCTCGGCGCGTCCCCGGAAATCCGCGATCGCAAGGTGTCGCTCGCGAAACGGTCCCGCCTGGCCCGCGAGGGCGTGCGCGGATGGGTCTGGCGCCAGGTCGCCATCGATCCGGCACGCCTGCGCGCAGCCACGCCGCCGCAGGGCGGCAGTCACGCGAGCCCGCGCTGGCACATCCGTCGCGGTCACTGGCGGCAGCTCGCCGACGGGCGAAGGGTCTTCGTCCGTCCGTGCGAGGTGGGCGATCCGACCCGCGGCGGGATCGTCAAGGATTACGCAGTGGAGGCACGCCAGCCATGACCGAGTTCACCCCATCCGCCACCCAGGCCGCCGCGATCCGCGAGATCAAGGAGTGGTTCGAGACCCGGACCGAAGAGCAGCAGGTGTTCCGCCTGTTCGGCTATGCCGGGTCCGGCAAGAGCACCGTCCTGAAGTTCGCGCTCGAAGAACTCGGCCTCTCGCCCCACCGCAGCGCGAAAGACGGCCGCTGCGTGCCCGGCGTCGTGACCGCCACCTTCACCGGCAAAGCCGCGCTGGTGCTGACACGCAAGGGCACGCCGGCGCGCACCATCCACAGCCTGATCTACTCGGTGATCGAGGCGACGGAAGAGGAAATCGACGCCGCCGCGAAGAAGGTGCAGGAGGCCGAGGCCGCCGCCCGGCGTCTGACCGGCTTCGAACGCACTACCGCCGAAGCCGCCATCGAGGCGATGCGCCAGGGGCTCTCGGCGATGAAGCACCCGCGCTTCGCCCTGAACCCGCAGAGCGACGCCGCGGACGCCCGGCTCATCGTGCTCGACGAGGTGTCGATGGTCGGCGAGGAGATGGCGCGCGATCTGATGAGCTTCGGCAAGCCGATCCTCGTGCTCGGCGATCCCGGCCAGCTGCCGCCGATCCGCGGCGAAGGCGCCTTCACCCGCGACGAGCCGGACGTGATGCTGACCGAGATCCACCGCCAGGCGGCCGAAAGTGCGATCATCCGCCTCGCCACCATGGCGCGCGAGGGCCGGCCCATCGGCTTCGGCGTCTACGACGACCATGTCGCGAAGCTCCGCAAGGGCGACATCACGCCGGAGCAAGCGCTCCGCGGCGGCCAGCTGATCTGCGGGTTGAACGCAACGCGACTGCAGATCAACAACGCCATGCGCGCGGCGGCCGGTCTCGGCGGGACCTGGCTGCCCACGGGGCCGGCCGAGAAAATCATCTGCCTGAAGAACCAGAACGATCTGGGGCTGATCAACGGGATGTTCGTGACGCTCGAGGACATCGTCGACGAGGGCAGCCTCCACTTCTCCGCCGTCGTCCACGACGAGGACGGGCGCCGCATCGGCGAGCCCTATGAGGACGGGCGTCCGGGCCGGCTGCGCATCTACAAGGGGCATTTCGAGGACCATGTCGCCTACGACGACAAGCGTCACGACCGCGACTACAAGGAGAAGCGCCTGCTGACCGAGGCGACCTTCGGCTGGGCGATCACGGCCCACAAGGCGCAAGGCTCGCAGTGGGAGAACGTGATCGTCTGGGACGACGGGCTGGGTCGCAGCGAGATCGACCGGCGCCGCTGGCTCTACACCGCGATCACCCGGGCCGAGCGCGGGCTCGTCTTGCTGGCCTGAGGGGCGCGATGATCGACCTCAACGATATCGCGGTCCCGAAGACCCGGCACGATCTGGCGGCGGTGAAGGAGCGGCTCGCCTGTACGGCCGCCGACTGGTTGCCGGGGCTCTTCCCCGAGGCCCGGCTCGCGCGGGACCGTCGTTCCTTGCGCTGCGCGGACCTCTCCGGGCGCCCGCCGCGCAAGGAGGGCTCCTGCACCATCCATCTCGACGGACCCTATGCCGGCTGGGGCTTCGACTACGCCACCGGCGAGCGGGCCGGTCCCATCGACCTTATCGCGCAGGCGACCGGTCTCTGTGACGGGTCGCTCTTCGACGAGGCGGCGCGGCTCGCGGGAATGGATCGCCCTGCGCCGCAGCCCGCGCCGGCGTCGACCATGCGCGCACGCCCCGACCACTCGGCCGAGATCGCGCGTCTTGTCGGCGGGGCGGTGCCGATCGCGGGCACGCCGGGCGAGACCTATCTGCGCGCGCGGGGGCTGTCGGATCCCGGAACTCCGGACCTGCTGTTCCACCCCGATCTTCCCGACTTCGACAGCTGCCGCGGCTGGCCCGGCCTGATCGCGATCCTGCGGCTGCCGGACGGAGCGCGCGCGCCGGGCATACACCGCACCTTCCTGCTCGACGACGGCAGCGCCAAGGCGCCCCCGGGCAAGAAAATGCTCGGCAGCGTGAAGGATGCCGTGGTCCGGCTCTTCCCGATGCCCGAGGACGGCCACATCGGCATCGCCGAAGGGATCGAGACCGCGCTCGCCGCGCACGCGCTCTTCGGCACACCGGTCTGGGCGGCGCTGTCGGCCGACGGTCTGGCGCGGTTCCAGTGGCCCGAGGGCACCCGGCGCGTCACCATCTATGCGGATGCCGGAGACGCCGGCCGCCAGGCGGCCGCGACGCTCTCGGACCGCCTGAACCGCGCCGATATCCCGAACGAGATCGTTGCCCCGCTCCACGGCGACGACTTCAACGACGACCTTCTGCGCGGGGCTCGCGCCGAGGATTACGCGCACGAGACAGATACCGCAGCCGAGCCGCAGGCCGGAGATACGGTCGACCCTGAAACGGTCACACCCGTCGTCGCCTCCGCAGACGATCCCGCGACCCTGATCGCCGCTGCCGAGGCGCTGACCAATCCGCCCGAGTTCGAAGCCCTGTCCACGCTGCTCGGGCGCATCGCGTTGGCAAGGCTCGACCCGCTGCCCGAACGGCAGGTCATCGCGCGGATCAAGTCCGCGACCGGGATCGGCATGTCGGTCTTGACGCAGCAGCTGGCCGAGCTCCGCCGCCGCGTGAACGCCACCGGCGATCCAAACGCGCCGATCCCGAAGCCTTCCTGGTTCAGGCGCCTGCGGCTCGACCTCGCGGGGGCGCCCGAGCGAAACGAAGCCAACGTCATCGTCGCACTGACCTCCGATCCGGCCTTTGCCGGCGTGCTCGCCTTCGATGAGTTCGGGCAGGAGATCGTGGTGCGCCTGCCGCTGCCGTGGGACGCCGGAATCGCCCCTCTCCCGCGCCCCTGGGAGGACGCCGACGACATCCGCACCGCCGAATGGCTGCAACTGCGCGGCATCAACGTGGCGCCGGTGGTCGTGAGCCGCGCCGTCGGCGCCGTCGCCCGCGAGCTGCGCATCCATCCGGTCCGCGACTGGCTCGACACCCTGACATGGGACGGCACGCCCCGGATCGAGACCTGGACCAGCGCCTATCTCGGCGCCGAGCGGACGGCGTTCCATCACACCATCGGCGCGCTCTGGCTGATCTCAGCCGTCGCCCGCATATACCGGCCCGGCGTGAAGGCCGACCACATGCTGATCCTCGAGGGGCCGCAGGGCGCGCGCAAGTCCACCGCGATCAAGGTGCTGGCCGGCGAGGAATGGTTCACCGACGAGCTACCGGAGCTCGGGTCGAAGGACGCGGCGCTGCACATGCAGGGCGTCTGGATCGTCGAGATCGCCGAACTCGACGCCATCGGCCGCGCCGAGGTCTCGCGCATCAAGGCGTTCCTGACCCGCACCACTGACCGCTTCCGCCCGCCCTATGGCCGATACACGGTCGAGGTTCCGCGCCAGTGCGTCTTCGCCGGCACCGTGAATCCTGACACCTATCTGCGCGACGAGACCGGCAACCGCCGGTTCTGGCCGCTTCGCTGTGGTGCCATCGATATCGCGGCGCTCGCGCGCGACCGGGACCAGCTCTGGGCCGAAGCCGTCCACCGCTTCCGTGGCGGCGCGATCTGGTGGATCGACGATCCGGCGCTGCTGGCAGAGGCACGTGAGGAACAGGACCGCCGCTACCAGTCCGACGCTTGGGACGACCTGATCGAACACTGGCTCACGCACGAGATCCGCACCGTCTCGGACGGCTTCCCCGACTACGGCAGCTCCCGCACCGAGAGCGTGCCGCGCCCCGAGCCGCTGAGGGACGTATCGGTCGGCGAGATCCTCGAGGAGGCCATCGGGCTTGAACCCGCCCGCTGGACCCGCGGCGACCAGATGCGCGTCTCGGCCTACCTTAAGGCGAACGGCTGGGAGCGGTACCGGCGGCGCGACGAGGGCGGGCGCGAGGCGCCGCGGGAGTGGCGGTATCGGCGATGATACATCGCCCAAGATTGTCTTTCTCCAGCTGTTCGGATCAAATGTTGCGGCTGCCAATTTTCGTGCGAGCAATGCCGCTCGTCAGCCATGCGCCTATCGTTTCAGAACAAGCTTTCTGCAGGCGAGGTGTTGCTCGCCCCATCTCGTTGCGAATGCTTCGGACACTTCGAACCAGCTCCCATCGTTGCCGGCACCGTGGTTCGCCCCCATACATGAACACTGGCATTCATGACCCGTGGCGTTCAGGCAGGCTAGAGCGCACTTCTCCTGCTCGCGGTACGGCTGAATGATGTACAGTTCACCATATCGCCGCAGCGCTCGCTCAACAAACCCATTGAACCACGCTTTCGGCAGTTCCCAGCATTTATGTTCATCCGACCAATTCGGTTTGCTTCGTCGGCCGTCCTGAAGCCACCGACGATTGTCCTCGCTATAAGGAAGTCGAGCTCGCAGGAGCTGACCCTTTCCTCCTCGTCTCAGCACCACAGGGCTCGTCTTCTGATTCCAGAGTGCCCTGAGGCGTTGATCTGTCTCAAGCTTTCCCATGGTCCTCAAGTCATCCACGCAAAGCCGACATTCAGGCCCGCGGCCGAATGCCTAGAGCCTGTCGGACTTCCTCATAGACGCGGATCGCTTCACCCGCTTCGACGGTGACGGCCAGCCCATAGCGGATCGACTGATCAAGAGCGCCGCCTTGCTCGCGGCAGAATACACGAAGTGCCAAGGTGTTGCCGTCAACGAACGCCACCGCTCGTTCGCCTGAATAGCGAACGTGAAACAAAGATCCACGGGGCACTGCCTTGTCGGACGGCTGGCCCGGCACCCTCTTGACGCCGAAACGTGTCTCGGGGTTTTCGGGGGCGATCTCGAGTTTGGCTCTTCGGTACGCTTGATGGCGGATATTGACCGGGGAGAACCACGCCAAAGAAACCGTAAGCGCTCGTGGCTCACGCACGCGCTCAAGGCTTGGCGGGAGTGGGATGCGGTACAAGGCTGCCTGCTCACCCGCGGGGATCTCGCCGTAGCCGACCATCGTCGCGCGATTTGTTGCACATTCCATGGCCTCCTGCACCGCAGGGCGGCCATAGCCGAGAAGGCGCGCGATGCCGTCCCGCCGAACGACATGCGTGCCTTGCCCTTGTGGTTGCCAGGTCTGATCGAGCAGGTCCCCAATACCTCCCCAACCAGCCCTGTGAACGAGCAGCGCTTTGACAATCACGCCGTAGAAGGACGGATCGACATCTTCCAAGAGATTGCCGTTGTCCGGATCAGAGAGGGCATCGAAGATCCTGTGTGCGGCCCTTGTCGCGAGGGCTGTCGCTGCACTGGTCCCCGAACTGTAGCCTTCGCGTGCAAGATCGCCTCCGGCGTCCGGGCTCGCACAACGCAAGCCGTACAGCCGACCTGGTGGAACAGGTCGCAGACTCACGCCGTTGCCACCATTCGATACGACGCGTACGAGCTCGCGCCCTCCGGGCATGAATAGGTCCGGCTTGACCACCTTTCGATGCCCCAGGCCAAGCGCCGACGTAATGTTTGGGCCAGGCTCAGTCGCGAATGGGGAGAAGACCGCAGCGCCATTCGCAGGAGGAGCGCCGTCCTCATGCCACGCGCCAACGGTGATGGCATTGAGCGCCTCCGCGGGAGACAAGAGAGTTCTTGTCGCCTGTTGCTCCGCGAGCGCTCGAAGAATGGCCGCTTCTCGAGCCTCGGCCGACGCGTTCTCGAATTCGATCAGTCCCGCGAAGTCCCGAACGGTGAGTGGCTCCGTCACATTTCCAGCGCTCACCATGAACAGAATGCCGAACCTCTCCGATAGGTAGTCGAGAAGCCTGCCCCATGGGCTCATGGGGCCAGAGAATGGGCGATTCCGATCACCGAGTGACAGATTGACGATGAAGACGCTGGGCGCAGTTGCTGCGCCCTCTGCGTCGCCTTCCTTCATTCGAAGTACGGCTCGGTACACCAGGTCGAGGAGGAGACGGTCACGCAGAGGGCGTTCATTGCCTCCGCCGCCAGGCGCGTACAGGACAGGCCGAAAGTAGATCGGCCGTGGCAGCGGTTCCTCGTTAAGATGGCGATCACCATGCAGGATCAGAGATGCCATCTCTGTTCCATGCTTGCGCTCCGCCACGATGCTCAGAGCGTCAAAATCGTCCGGGTCGTCCAGCAACAGCCGCCGTGCCAAGAGAGCATGGTTCTGAACGGGCATCGCATCAAGGATTGCCGCAATCGGAGGAAGCTGTGGATCGGGATTGGTCGGCGGCGCGGGAAGTGCCTCATCCAGTGCGTCGACCGCAACGGGAAACTCGACCGTCGATTGCGGTCGGACCATCATCACGTCGTCGCAGATCGCGAGGTTGACCTCCTCTCTGTCGATCAAGCGGCGGACTTCGGTAGCGGGTAAATCAACGAGGCGACCGATGTATCCGATAGCTCCGATCTCTGACTGATCGACGATTATCCCTTCGGCCTCGGCAACCGCCCGCTCAAAACTCGCCTTCGCGGCTCTTCGCTTGGCGTCGGTTGCCGCGTACCACAGCTCTATCTCGACCCGGACAACAGCGTCGTCACCCTGTGCGGCTAGCTCTTCCTCAAGGTACTGTATTGTCTCGCTAGGTATGCGGTCTTCGGGACCCCAAGCACGCAGAGCATGTAGGTGTTCGAAAACTTCGAACCATGGCGCGAAACCACGTGGTGCGGCTTGCCCGTTTTCGAAGAGCCGCCAGAGCGAGAGCAAGTGCCGCAGCGCCTGCACATCAGGCATTGCCAGGTAGAGACGGCCTGCGATTGGCTTATCGTCTCGGATTCCTGGGGCGCGGCCTTGGCGTGTCTCGCGCACCCCAAAGTCGTCATCCGGATCAAGAATGAGTTCTTCGTCGGCTAGAAATTCAAGCCCATCGATCCGGGCGACGGCAGCGCCGAAATCACCGATCGAACCTGCTACCTCAAATACCAATGCTCGCTCGGGTGCAATACCTGCGGGATCGTCACGAAGATCTACCGGGTCGCGACCCTGATCGAAGACATCGCGAAGTCGCTGAAACACGGGGTCCAGTCTTTCACGCTGTCTATCGCGTGACGGGGTTTGGATGCTTCCGCCGCCCCCGCCACCTCTCGGCCGCTTATCGCGAGCCGGTTTCGGTACCGGAAGAAGCGGAAACTCCGACATGCGACTTGTCCTTTTTGAAATCCGGGGCGGTGCGTGCTGCCCACAACTTGAGCCGCTCCTCGACGATCTTCTTTAGTGGTGTCTCTCCCATGGCCAAGACGTGGCGACGACGAACGTCGAGGCAGAATTCCTCTGCCTCCGCATAGCTGATTGAGCCGAGGGCCTTTGCGAGGGTGCTTGGTGCACGACCTAACGGCTCGTTCATCGCATCTGCGAAACGCTTGAAGTATGCAGCGAGCTCGGCCTGCGTCGGGGCTTTCAATGAAAGGCGCAACTGAAACCGGCGCCAGACAGCCCGGTCCAGAAGTTCGCTATGATTTGTGGCTGCAATTGCAATGGTGTAGCTCGGCAGATCATCCATTTGCATCAGCAGTGACGTGACGACACGTTTTATCTCACCGGTCTCATGCTCGTCTCCGCGCTCCTTGCCAACAGCGTCGAACTCATCAAAGAAAAGGACGCAGGGCGTGGTCCGGGCATAGTCAAAGACACGTTTCAGACGCGCCGCGGTTTCGCCGAGATAGCTCCCAATCATTGCCTCGTAGCGCACGACAAAGAATGGCAGTGCCAGCGACTCGGCTATCGCCTCCGCAAGAGACGTCTTGCCGTTGCCCGGAGGCCCCGAAAGCAGGATCCGGTGGCGCGGCTCGAGGGAATGCGACCGGAGAACCGACGCGCGCTGTTGCTCCTCGATCAGTTCCCGGCATGCGCGAAGGTTGAGCTCCGACAGAACGAGATCCTCGATTCGCCGTTCTGGCGTCAGCTCAAGCAGAAATTCGCGATGTCGCGCTGCATTCTGGTTCAAGATGGCGGGCGCCTTTGGTGAGTGACCATTGCCGTTCACATGCATGGCCTCGGTCAACCGGTCGGCGAGGATATTGTGATTTTTGGCCTTCTCTTCAGCGATTATTGCTTCGGCTGCAGCACGCACGCTCCGAAAATCGCCGCTTGATCCGGCCTTCACCAGTGAAATCAGAAGATCACTTCTGGCCATCGTCTTCTTCCCGCCTCGTCCCGTTACGGGCGCTTTGCCTCTCCCGGTCAAGCTTTTCAACGACGGCCTCAAGTATCCAGGTATTCCGTGGAACGCGAACGGGTCGGCCGTTGCGCTCACGGTCGATGTCAATCACGAGCTCTCGTGGCACCCGCACGGTGAGGGCCGCAACGTCTTCCTCCGTTGTCTTCAAACCTTTTCCCATGGCTGCATCCCTACCATGCCCCAACTCCGCTGGCCATCAAATAGACTGCAGAGTGATGTCATGTCGATGGCACCATTGTCACAGCCTGCCGGAAGCACAACCCTTCGCAACTCCGCAACTGACCAGAGGATGCCGCGCAGCGCGCTGTCGTGCCAGTCCCAACCTCCCCGGTGGTCCCAACCCTGTCCCAACCTCCTGAGGGGGTTGGGGACACGAAAAGCCGTTCAAAAACAACGGTGTCCCCAACCTCACCCCGTGGTCCCAACCTTTTGCTACACATTCATGTGGGAGAACGGAAAAGGTCGGGAACATGTTCTTCTATACGAAAAGAGAAGGACCCCCGTTGGGGACACCGAGGTTGGGACCACATCCGTTCAAGCCATTGGAGTGAAACAATAAAGGGTTGTCCCAACCCCCTCGAAGGTTGGGACCACGCGCTCGGAGGTTGGGACCGGGACGGGCAGCACGTCGATCTTCGCCGGCCGCGTCGTCCCTGGTCGTTTTCGCTTTGGCCGAGGACCGCCGGATGCTAAGTCCTGAGGTGACCGAAGCCGAAGGCCCACAGCTTGTGAGCCTTCACGATGAACACACCGATCCCCGCGCAGGACGTCCGCCCCGAACCGGGCGCGATCAACCGGTCCTGCATCCTCGCCCTCGATCTCGGCACCACGACCGGCTGGGCGCTCCGCAGCCACGACGGACTGACCACCAGCGGCACGGTCAGCTTTCGCCCCGGCCGGTTCGACGGCGGCGGCATGCGCTACCTCCGCTTCACGAACTGGCTGACCGAACTTGATCGGCTGTCCGGACCCATCGCCGCGATCTGGTTCGAGGAAGTCCGGCGCCACGCGGGCACTGATGCTGCGCATGTGTTTGGAGGTCTCCTCGCGACGCTGACGACTTGGGCCGAGCTTCGCGGAGTTCCCTACGAAGGCGTCCCAGTCGGCACTATCAAGAAGCACGCGACAGGCCGGGGGAATGCTCCCAAGCAGGACATGATCGCCGCGGCCCGAGCCAGAGGCTTCTCTCCCGCCGACGACAACGAGGCCGACGCGATCGCCATCCTGCACTGGGCGATCGAGACGAACGGGGGCTTGGGATGAGGTGGTACCCGAAAGGCTACGGCGGCACGCGTCGGGATCCCGACCAGGTAAAGCGCGATGGCTGGCATGACGAAGGTGTGCTTGCCGTCTCCGTCGACGACCACCGCCTGACCTGGCCAGAGCGCGAGCTGGTCCGTCAGCTCGGAGAGAAGCTGTATGGGCCTCGCTCGGACGACCGGGAGGCCGCGAATGGCTGAGTGGACGCCCACCATGGTCGAGGACCGCCTCGAGAGCGCTGCCGACGTGTTCCGCTCGCTGCCCGAGGTGAAACCGCAGGGCTACTTCAATGCATGGCCCGAGTACTTCTACAGCTTCGCCGACCAGGTGGGCCAGGAGCCGCAGATGCGCCGACCCAAGCCCGGACCGCGCGACATCACGCAGGCCGAGGATGCGCTGCTCTGGCTGCGCTGGCTCGACCCCGCCGATGCGCGCCTGCTCTGGCTCCGGGCGAACCGGAAGCCATGGAAGCCGATCTGCTGGGAGCTGGGCATCAGCCGTGCCACCGCAAACCGGCGCTGGCAGTACGGGGTGGCGGTGATCGTGTGGCGGTTGAACGGGAGGCGAGTGCCGAAGAAGCGGTCGATGGAATTCGTCGTGGCGCAAGCTGCTCAATGAGCCTGTCAAGGCTCGACGGGCGCGTGAGACAATTTCTGGCGAGACACCGGACGGCGAGACGGATCGCCCCGCTGACGCTATCCATGCCGATATACTCGGGGTCGTGCGCTCGGGCGAACCGACGCTGATCCCAAGGTTGGCACCGGGGCTGGCTTCCGGGGTCCAGCAGGGGTCCAGGCCGCCAAGTCTTTGTTTTCCGGTTCCTTTTCGGGCCGAAACGTATGCTGGCGGGCTTGGCGCGAAACATCGCCAGCGACAGGGCCGATTTTTTGGGAAGCCACCGGAGTCCGGGGTCCACCCGCGACGCCTGAAACCCTCTTGAGTTCAAACACCTGACCGGCCGCCCGGGGTGGATGCCCAGCGGATACCGGAGTCCAGCCGGAAGCCGGTGGACCCTGCCGCGCCGGAGTCCACCCTGCGGATACCGATCGACCATCGACAGGAACCTGCATGACCCTCGCCTTCGCCCCCGAGCGGATCGAGATGTGGCCGCTGGCCAAGCTCCAGCCCTACGCGAAGAACGCGAAGGTGCACGGGGCCGACCAGGTCGCGAAGATCGCCGCCAGCATGGCCGAGTTCGGCTGGACCGTGCCGTGCCTCGTCGGTGAGGACGGGGAGTTGATCGCGGGCCACGGCCGCGTGCTGGCGGCGACGCAGCTCGGTCTGACCGAGGCGCCGGTGATCGTGCTGGGGCACCTGAGCGAGGCGCAGCGGCGGGCATACCGCATCGCGGACAACAAGCTCACGGAACTCTCAAGCTGGGACGAAGCGCTGCTGTCGGCCGAGCTACAGGACCTGCTCGCTGACGACTACGACCTGTCGCTGGTCGGCTTCTCGGACGGCGAACTCGACAAGCTGCTGGCCTACGTCGCGGAAGACGACGGTGAAGAAGGTGGCGCCGGGGGCTCCGTGCCGCCGGTGACCATCCCCGAACCGCCCCGCAATCCCGCGTCGCGCACACGCGACCTCTGGATCCTCGGCGAGCATCGGTTGCTGTGCGGCGACAGCACGAACCCCGAGGACGTCCGCCGCCTGATGAATGGCGAACGCGCGGTCCTGTTCGCGACCGACCCGCCGTACCTCGTCGACTACGACGGCTCGAACCATCCGACCCGCAACAAGGACTGGTCGGCCTCCTATGGCACGACCTGGGACGACAGTTCGCAGGGGGCGGAGCTTTACGACGGGTTCATTGCCGCCGCCGTGGCTGAGGCGATCACCGAGGACGCTGCCTGGTACTGCTGGCACGCCTCGCGCCGCCAGGCGATGCTCGAGGCTTGCTGGGAGAAGGCCGGCGCCTTCGTGCACCAGCAGATCATCTGGGTGAAGGACCGCGGCGTCCTGACCCGGTCGCATTACCTCTGGAAACACGAGCCCTGTTTCATGGGCTGGCGGCGTCCGAACCGCCCGCCGAAGGTGGCCGAGGAAACGCTGCCGTCGACATGGGCGCTGCCCAGCTTCGCCAAGGACGACCGGCCCGACCACCCGACGCCGAAGCCGCTCGATGCCTTCGGTATCCCGATGCGCCAGCACGTCGCCCGCGGCGGGCTCTGCTACGAGCCGTTCTCCGGCTCCGGCTCGCAGATCATGGCGGGCGAAGCGAATGGCCGCCGCGTCTTCGCGATGGAGATCAGCCCAGCTTACGTCGATGTCGCAGTCGAGCGCTGGCAGGCCGAAACCGGCAAGGACGCGACCCTCGACGGCGATGGCCGGACCTTCACCGCGGTGAAGACGGAGCGGCTGGGCGACAAGGCCGATGCCGCTGCCTGATGGCCGTCTACTACAACGACGCCGATCCTGCGGCCTGCGCATGGCTGCGGGAGCTGATCGCGGCCAAGCTGCTGCCGGATGGCGAGGTCGATGGGCGGTCCATCCTGGACGTGGAGCCCGCCGACCTGCGCGGCTTCGCGCAATGTCATTTCTTCGCCGGCATCGGCGGCTGGCCCTATGCGCTGCGCCTTGCCGGCGTGGACGAGGACCGGTCGGTCTGGACCGGCTCGCCGCCCTGCCAGCCGTTCAGTCAGGCCGGGCAGCGCAAGGGACAGGACGATGACCGCCACCTCGCCCCGGCCTTCCTGCGGCTCGTCGCAGCCTGCCGCCCGGAGCTCGTCTTCGGCGAGCAGGTCGCGAGCGCGGCAGTGCTCGGACCGGTTGGCAGAAAGTCTCGCGCGGCAGTTGAGGGCCCGGCTGGCTGGGCGTGGTTCGACGCTCTGGCGGCTGACCTGGAAGCGGCATCTTACGCCGTCGCGGCGGCCGATCTGCCGGCTGCGGGCATCGGCGCGCCGCATATCCGCCAGCGCCTGTTCTTCGGCGCCGTCGCCTTGGAAGCAGTCACTCGCGGGTTGGGCGACGGCCTCGGCGAGGGATCACAAGGACGGATCGGAATGCCGGTCGGTGCCGATCAATGCGCTGCTCGGCCGA